>ERZ869925.1415-NODE-1415-length-10878-cov-13.887831_pt1 | contig 10878 bp, 24 predicted proteins | sample MGYA00579311_ERZ869925 | MGnify/ENA primary metagenome ERZ869925 (study PRJEB32216, sample SAMN09231817) | wastewater metagenome | place: USA: Maryland | collected 2016-07-30 | study: EMG produced TPA metagenomics assembly of the PRJNA472060 data set (Reclaimed...
GCATACGTGTTGTGATGCGCCTGAAGTCCTCTCGTCTCGCCACAAGCGACACACTTGTGACCGTCACGGGCTTTGACGCGTCGTGATACTTCACGAAAGTAATCGCCCTTGGTGTACTGCTGATATGCTCTCTGCGTTGCTTCCATTGCTTTAGTTTCTTGGTACTCGTCGTCTCGTTTTCTACGCGCTTAGTGGGGTCCATCGTTTCGGTTGCGAGGGGTCGGGATACACCTCACCCGTTGCCGGATGAGGTTAGTGAAGTCATCGCCTCGGAGGAGGGGCCTCTCAACACTGCGGGGACGCTCGGATGGCCAGTTGCACACGTCTTGGTCCCGCTCTCACTCGCCCATGCGAGCCTGCTTCTGCCGGGTTGGATTTAAGGCGTTCTACGCTCCCGGCTGCCGATCCAGCAGGTACTCCCTCCTCGGGTAGAGCCACTGGTGTATTTCCCTCGTATGTCTTTCGGGAAAGCAAAAAGCCCGGCAGTGCTGTAACACTCCGGGCTTCTTAACTAACGCACCCCTTTAAGGGAAAGTTGGCTTAGATGCTCAAGCGTTACAGCGCTTCGAGGCCAGTACGCAAGCACGACCGCAATGAGGGTTCAAGCGTATTTTTGAACAAAAGCGAGAAATGGGGAAAGAAAGGTATTGACTCCGGTGGTCCATTCGGCTCCATTAGTCCTCAGATGAAAGAAAAAGACCAACTCAACAAGGTCGTCAAAGTTCGACTGACGAGAGCCCAATTCCGGCTCCTGGCAGACCTGGCAAAGACGACCGGCATCAAGATCGGCACCTTGGCGCGCATCGCCATCGTGACCTACCTGTCCAAGTGAGCGCTCCCCTCCACATCCAGCTCGGCTTTATCGGCGGGGCAATCTGCCTCGTGACGCTGGGAATCCTCTGCTTGGAGGCGATCCGGCAAGTGCGATTCAACCGCGAAATGAAGCGGCGTCGGCTCAACGAAATCTTCGACGGCGTTCGGCCGCACCGGAAATGAAGACGTACAAAATGACCATGTCGGACGGCCAGCGCTGGGACGAGATCGCCCACTCGGCTGGCGATGCCACCAACTTCTGGGGAGCCGCCCCCTTAACTTAAGGCCTCCGAGCGTACCCCTCCGCGTGCGAAAATAGAGGGAGAATTTTACCATGAGCATTGCATCACGTAAGCGAAATCCGAAGCGGCCGACTCACTCCAGTCGTCCCCTGTACCCCGGCCCCGACAAGAACTTGGTCTCGATGATGGCCATCCGGCTTTTCCGCTCGGATGACGAGTCGCACAACTACAAACCCCACGGCAAGTTCTGTGGCGTCATCAAGGCCATCAAGAATTTCCGTGCCGAAGTACGGGCCAAGGCCCGCGAGTCCAAGTTCGACCTGAAGTCCACCTAATTTCCGTCATGAATACCACTGAAACGTCTGCGACCAGCTTCGATCTGGTCATCTCCTCCAGCGGCCTCGAAAGCGAAGGCCAGCTTGCGATCCGTTCCGCCTTCTCGCCCTTCTGGGCGCAAGCCGCCGAATGGCAGAGCAAAATTGACGCCGTGACGGAGCCGTCCGTTGCCCGTGCGTCGCGTCTGCTCCTAAAAAAAATCCGCGTCGAGGCCGGCCACAAGAAGGACGAGCTCAAGGCTTCCCTGCTCCAGCGCACTCGCGCCATCGACGGGGCTTTCCGCGTCATCGAGTCCGTGATCAACCCCCTTGAGGAGAAGCTCGACGCCATCGAGAAGGCTGAGCTGCGCCGGATCGAGGCCGCCAAGGCTGCCCTCAAGGCTGAACGTGACGCTGCCCTGCGTCAGTACGGCATCGACACGCAGTGGATCCAGACGGGCGAGATGCGGGACAGTCAGTTCCTTGCCATGCTCGACCAAGCCCGTGCTGCCTACTTGGCCAAGATCGAGGCCGAGCGCGTGGCCAAGGAGAAGGCTGAAGCTGAAGCGAAGGCCGCTGCCGAGGCTGCTGCCGCGAAAGCGAAGGCCGACGCTGAGGAGCGTGAACGCCAGCGCCTGGAGAACGAGCGGCTCCGCAAGGAAGCTGAAGAGCGCGAGGCTGCCGCCAAGATCGAGCGGGAGAAGGCTGCGGCCGAGAAGGCTGCCATCGAGGCCAAGGCCAAGGCGGAACGGGATGCTGCTGCTGCAAAGCTGGCCGAGGAGCGCAAGGCCCGGGAGGCTGCGGAAGCTGCCGCCATTGCCGAACGGCGCAAGGCTGAGGCAGAACTTGCGGAGAAGCTCAAGATTGAGCGCGAAGCTCGTTGGAAGCTGGAGCAGCAGGCTGCTGTTGCGCGCAAGGCTGAGGCCGACCGTATCGCCGCCGAGCAGGCTGCTGCTGCCCGTGCTGCCGCGGCTCCCGACGCTGCCAAGCTCGCGGCCTATGCTGCCGCCCTGGAGGCCGTAGAACTGCCCCAGATGGCCACGGAAGCGGGCAAGCGGGTGATGGACGACATTGCTCGGCAGATCAGGACGTCGATTGCGGCGATCAAGTTCACGGCCGGCCAGATTGGAGGTGCGGCATGAGCACTTGGATCAAGCGAAGTGAGCGGGAGCCGGGCATTTCAGATTTGCCTATACTCACCAGCTACCACTACGACACTGACAGGTGGCAGCAGTCAGCGTGGTTCTGTGTGCTGCCAAAGACAAGCGACAGTCCATACACCCACTGGCGCTCCATCAAAGCCGACCCGCCGCCGAGGGAGCTGACGCAGCGGGAGAAGGACGAGGAGGCATATGGCAAATGGTGCAGTAATCCGAACCTTGCCCACAACATGAATTGGGCATGGCGTGCCGCATTCACTTACCGGGACAAGCAGATATCGGAGCTTGCAAGACACTACGGCCAAGACCCCTGCATCGGCTCTCGGGACAGATTTATGGACGCACTCTACAAACTTTGCGGAGGAACAAACAAATGAGCACTGAAAACCAAATCACGCCCGCACCGAAGCAGCAGTTGACCCTGCGCCAGCATCTTGAGGGCGACGCCTTCAAGGACGCTGTGACCAAGGCGCTTCCTCGCCACATGACGCCTGACCGGTTCATCCGTGTCGCGTTGACGGCGATGAATCGCACGCCGAAGCTCCGCGACTGTACGCAGTCCAGCTTCCTGAACGCCCTACTCTCGCTCTCGCAGCTGGGTCTTGAGCCTGATGGACGCAGGGCGCACCTCATCCCCTACGAGAACCGCAAGCTCGGCGTCACCGAGTGCCAGCTCATCGTGGACTGGAAGGGGCTGTCGGAACTGATCTATCGCTCGGGCATCGTATCGACCCTGCATGCTGACGTCGTGCGCCGGGGGGATCTCTTCGACTACTCGATGGGCGTCCTCGCTCGGCACACTCCCGCTTACCTGCGGGCAGACGCCCCTGTCGAGGCTGGCGAGATCTACGCCGTCTACGCCATGGCAACGATGAAGGATGGCTCGCAGAAGACCGAGGTCATGTCCCGCGATGAGGTCGAGGCGATCCGCAAGCGCTCGCGGGCTGGGCAAAGTGGCCCTTGGGTCAGCGACTGGAACGAGATGGCCAAGAAAACGGCATTCCGGCGCCTGTCCAAGTGGCTGCCGCTCTCCCCTGAGCTGCGCCAGGCTGTCGAGGTGGACGATGACGCGATTGAGGTGGAGACGGTGAAGAAGGCATCGACCGCTGAGTATCTCGACATGGGGATGACCGAAGAGGCGCCGGCGGCGGAGCAGACCGTAACCGAGGAGGAGAAGACGGTATGAGCACACCAGACAACGGAGGCCCGGCATTTCCGGTGCCGATCACTTCCGATCAACCGGGGCAGGTGGTGTCCGCATGTGAATTGGGCACTGGAGGCATGACCTTGCGCGACTGGTTCGCGGGGCAGGCGTTGGCTAGCCTAGCGCGCAATTGGGGGTCCAGCGGCGGCTATTCGCGAGACTCCGATGTCGCCAAGGACTGTTACGCGCTCGCCGACGCCATGCTCGCAGCGCGGAAAGGCACCCAATGAACCTCGCACTTGGCAAGATCCTAGGCGAACTGAACCGCGACTATCACGCGGCAGATGCTCTCTCGCACTCAAAGTTGGAGACCTTCCGCAAGCGGCCGGCGCTCTACAAGCGGAAGTACGTGGACAAGGCCATCATCGAGGAGCGCGACCCCAACAAGTACCGGATGGGCATTGCGCTTCACGCCGCCGTAGAGGGGCCTTCCGCATGGGCGGGGTGCGTCTCCGTGAATCGCTTCTTCGCGGACTTTAAGACGAAGATCTCACAGGAGTGGCGCGACAAGACGTTTGGCATGGGGCATGTCTTTTTGAGCGAGACGGAGTCCGATTCTGTCGGGCTGGCCGTGAACTCGCTTCAGGCACACCCAACGGCTGGCCCGCTCTTGGAAGGCGCGGCCTCCGAGGTCACTTGGCGCTTCGCTCATCCTCGCATCCCGATCCCGCTCCAGTGCCGCACTGACCTCTACAAGCCCGGCCATCCCGTCGACCTGAAGACCACGGCATCACTCGACGTCGGCGACTTCATCAACTTCGAGCGGTCGTTCTGGAAGCTCGGCTATCACCGTCAGGCGGCGTGGTACAAGATGGTACTGGAGCGATGCGGCGAGAAGGTCGAGGACTTCCATTTCATCGCCGTGGAGACGCAGGAGCCGTTCGGCGTTGTCGTGTATCGAGTCAGCGATGACGCGATGCGAATCGGCGACGAGGAGAACGCGAAGGACTTGGCCGACTTGGTGGAATGCTATCGCACCGGGATCTGGCCGAATAAGCCGCAGGAAATCCAAGAAATCAGCGTGCCGGAATGGTACGCGAAGAAGCACGAAATCTCATGATCAAAATTAAGGTCAAGTTTGACCAAATAGACCAAACAGCGCTGTTCCAAGGAAAGAGCGGGCGCTACCTAAACCTTGTGCTGTGGGAGAATCGCGACGGCAAGGGCAAGTACGGCGAAGACTTCACCGTTAAGCAGGACTTGGGGAAGGAGCGACGCGGCGAGAAGACGCCTATCATCGGGGATGCGACGATCATTGGCACGGTCCAGCCCTCGCGCCCGGCAGCCAAGCGTGACGAAAACCCAGACGACGGCGTTGATTCGCCCTACTGACCATGGAACCTACTCTCGCATTCGCATTAACAGCGACCGCAATCAGCGCATTGCTGCTGTTCTGCTGGATCATGGAAATGCGCACCGTTCAGAACCTACGCGATCTACACCGCAAAGCGTGGGATGAGCGATACGCGCAAGAGCTGAACAGCTGCCAGAAAATGAACCGAGATTTTGAAGAGTTGCTTACTAAGGCCAGGCATGAGGCGTGGAAGGAGGGCGTCAAGATGGGCGCTGAGGCCCGTCGGCAGATGCGCTACAACCAGCACGGTCAGCACAGCCACAACAACAAGCCGGGGAGATTCTGATGACCAGCAAACTTATGTTCCCGCCGCTCTGCGCTGCAATGGGCCTGCCCGCTCCAGTGGCCGAGCACCGCTTCCACCCCGTGCGTAAGTGGCGATTCGACTTCGCGTTTCCTGAATACAAGGTCGCACTGGAAGTCGAGGGCGGGCTCTGGCTGCCAAAGGGCGGCAGGCACAACCGGCCAATGGGCATGGTCAAGGACATGGAGAAGTACAACACCGCCGCCGAAATGGGCTGGCGCGTGCTGAAGGTAGAGCCGAAGCGGCTGATGACCAGCGCGACGGTGGAAATGATCAAACGAGCAATTTCAGAATGAGCACATACGCACAAGACACGTCAGTTTCTGTCGGGAAAACCCGGGCGGAAATGGAGGATCTGCTGGGCCGATACGGCGCCACGGCTATTGAGCACAAACGGGCGGCGATCGCATTCCAGTTGAACGGCAAACACGTCCGCTTTTTCCTACCGTTGCCAGATCCGGCTGACAAGAAGTTCACCCGTCGCACGCGGCGCTCACCGTCTGGCTACGTGCACGACATCGGCCCCTGTGCGCCGGAGGAGGCCCGGATCAAATGGGAGCAGGCGTGCCGCTCCAAGTGGCGGGCGCTGTTCCTCTCCATCAAGGCCAAGCTGGTAGCCTGCGAAGAAGGGATCACGACCTTCGAGGAAGAATTCCTTGCTCACTTCGTAATCCCGGGCGGCGGCACCATCGGTGACCGTGTCATTCCGCAGCTCATGGAGATGCAGGCAAACGGGAAAATCCCGACGCTGCAGCTAATGGGGGGTGCGGCATGAAACCAAAACGAATCAAGGCGCTGAAGCGCTACATCGCAAAGAACACGGATGCCTACGATCCAAAGTTCACCGACGGCACCGAACCCTGCTACGTCCTGCGCCAGTCCGACGTTCGGGCGCTGGCGGGGCAGTTAGCCCGGGATTTCATTGACGCACGCCTGCAATGGGTGCCGTCGATGCTCTACGCACTCAAGCGCGCCGGCATAACGCCGGGCCGGGCGCGGAAAGGCACCAAGTGAGCACGCCCATTGACCAGATGCCCGACGCCGAGTTAAACCGCGCTTTTGCACGCGCGTTTTGGGGTCGGCTCGTCGATGAGCGTAGTAACTTCTATTGGCATGACGACGACCCGCCGACGACCGAAGAGAGTGCCGAATGGAAACCACCGCCCGACTTCTGCAACGATTGGGCGGCGGTGCGAAAGATCTTGGCAGGGTCGAGGCGGGTTATTCCGCCCGCCTACACGACCGATCGCACAAAAAACGAACGATGCCGGCGAGCCATGATCCACCTACTGAAAAGCATCAACTACGTCACCCAATGAGCACGCCCATTGAAATTGTGCGCGAGTTCCAACGATGGAGGCGAGGTCAAGGCAAGTACGGAAGCTACCAAGAGCCGATGGCCACGATACCGTGGGGGCCGAAGGTAATCGGTGAAGCGCTAGATGCTGTCCTCCTCGACGCCGAGCGGTACAAGGCGCTGGAGTTGGCGCATGATTGCCCCGACAGCCGAACAGGAGGCCCTAGCTACATCACCGTGTACGTCGGAAGCCGGAGCCCCGAAGGCGCTAATCCGTATGTGTGGCGTCCTTGCGATGGCACACTCGCCGAACTGGCCGACCGGCTGAGGGAGGGGACGAAATGAACGCTGTTTACGACAAGCACGGGCGCGAGATCATGCTCGGCGATGTGCTCAAGGTTTTTCACTTCGTCGGAGCGCGAAGGAAGCGGTACTACATGTACAAGCAGGTTATTGGGAACTTCACAGTCAAAGGGCAGGAGATGACTGCATTTCGCGTCAGTCACCTTGAGCCCAGAACCGGCGGCGACGGATACCTGTTGCTGCGGGACGGCAGGCATCTTGAGGACTATGAAATCGTGCAGGGCTTTGGTGGCGATGGAATCTGCTTCGACGAGCGGCCAAAGCACAAGGAGGGCGCATGAACGACCTGCCTCCCGACCTCGACACGCCCGAGTTCCGCGCTGCATGGGCGGACTGGCTCGCGTACCGCAAAGAGCGCAGGCTGGCCACGTACAAGCCGATTGGGCTCAAGCGTCAGCTTAACGCGCTGGCTGCATTCGGCTCTGCAAGCGCAATTGCGGCGATTGAGCAGTCGATGGCGCAGAACTATCAGGGGTTGTTCCCGAAGCCCGCTATTGAGCCCGCAAAGGGCACTGGCAGGCCAGCGAAGAAGGTGGGGTGGATGTGAGCGACGACCTCAAAGGAATGCAGGAAGACACCGCATGGCGCACGCAACTGCTGTCTGCCATCGCGCAGTTGCCGGAGCATGTCGAAATCCCCTACGATCGCACGCCAGAGGGCGAACGCATGGCGACGTTCCGCAAGATGTGCCCGCCGCAGTTTATGTGCAAGGTTGACCGCTCGTTGCTCAAAGACCCGGCAGCGTTCGACCGCGTATCGCAATGGGACGGCTCCTTTCCGGGGCCAATGGCTTACGGCGCAGCGGATACGGCTAAGACTCGCTCTGTCTGGATTGCGCTAGGTCGCCTTTACGTGCGGCAGAACAAGCCCTTTGCGTGGTTCCCGGCTAAGCGGCTGATGAGCGAGATGCACGAGGCGGATGAAGCGGGCGCGCTAGACTCGTTCTTTCGCCGGTATGCGCATTACCCCGTGCTGATGGTCGATGACCTGGAGAAGATCAATTGGGACTTTGGCAGCAACACGGAGCTGATTTTCAGCTTCTACGACTGGATTTACCGTGAGAAGAGAAGCTGCCTAACGACCAGCAACAAGGGGCAAGACTGGTGGCTCGAACGTACCGGTGAAGGCTTAACCCGTCGCCTATTCAAAGACGGGCATTTCGCAGTGGAGTTTAAGAAACTATGACAACCACACCAACACCCCCCAAGGGCCGCAGGTGGCTGGACGTTGGGGAGATTATCCGCAAGTACGACCGATTCCATCCACTAAAAGGCAAATTGCCTTGGGTCGCGACCGCATTTGCGGGCGAGCGCGTTGGATACGGCTGCTTTTACTCACGCGCCATCCGGCGCAAAACGACTCGGAAATAACTCAAATGACTAAATTCACCAACATCCTGCCTGTAAACTACGAGAGCGACGCCAGCGGCTACGTTCTCAACCTGTACCCCGACCCAGAGGCTATGTCCGTCGAGTTCCGCATGGTCGCGGGCAAGTGGCAATCGGCACCGGGGCCAGACCTCGCACGCCGCGAAGGCATCGTGACCACCGTACGCGGGCGCAACCTTGGCGCTTACGACCGCATGAACCGCGAAGAAGGCAAGCGGTACACGTGGTGCAAGCTCGCGGACTACTTCGCACCTGAGCAGCCCACACCCGTTGCAACCGACGATGGCGAGCGCGAGCGGTTGCGGTCGAGTATTCGCACGGCGATGAACCGCATGGATGCGGCGAAGGATCTGCTGGACGCCTCGTTTGACGACCTGACCGGGGTGCTACTGGATGGCATGGAGGGCAAAGATGCCTCGTAAACGCAAGCCCCTCACGCTCGACCTGAAAGCCCCGCCCACCCCTAAGGACTTGGTTCTGCCGGCGGCGAGTCCCACGACTGACGAGACCTACCGGGAATGGCATGCCAGAGTGGCGCCAAAGCTCCTCGATATCGGTCAGCGGATCGTCCAACGGCTCGACGATAACATCGAGCAACTGCCACCCGCTCTACTGCTTCAGTACCTGCAGCAGATCCAGAGCTTCGTCCAACGGCCTGCCGTCAGCGGCCCCTCGACCGTCCACAACCATCAGCACCTCCACGTCGGCCGAAGCAAGGAGGAAATCCTGGCAATCCTTGAGCGCAAGACCGGCCTGTCCTCACGACGGCGAGGCCCAAAAACGGAATTGACGCCAGCGGAAGAACCGCCAACGTCAGATCCGGCATAGGACGTTTCAGCTGGTTTTGTTTTGGTTTTGCTCAGCCCCGGGGAGTGGTTTCCTCGGGGCTTTTCGTTTACAGGGGCTGCAGCGTGATCACCAGAGCCCGGCTCCACTGCTCTGCCATCGCCTTGGCAATGCCTGCGTAGGTCTTGCTGCGCTCCTTCCAGCGCGTTGGGCTAGGCCCGAGTCGGTTCTGCCCGGAATCGGTCTGATTTGACCAGCGCTCCACCGTCTTGCCGTTCGGCAGCGTGACCATGCGACCGGGGAAACGATGCGCCCCCGTGAGCTTTGGTAGGCGGTTGAGCCAGAGGCAGGTTTTCTTCGAAGCGTCCTCACCGAAGTTGTAAGGCTGAATGATCTGATCGGGCTTGCGGAGCCACGTCGAGATGATGCCCACCGGGTTCTCCATGTACCAAGGGACGTCCCCAGCGGCAGCGATGCATGCCTTGACGTGAGCCAGTGCGTTCAGCGTCTCGCCCCAGCCCCGCCCCCTGTCGTTCCAGTGGATGCCGGCCCCGGTCAGGTACGTGCACGGCGGGTGCATCCCGATCAGATCCCACGGGCCATGATTGCGAATCGCTTCAATCGCGTCGAGTTGGAGGTGATGAGGCGAGCCGTCGTCTGCGGCCTGCAGATCGCAGCTGTAGGCCTCGTGGCCCAGCGCGCGCCATGCTTCGCGGCAGACGCCAGAGGATTCGTGGGTGATTAGGATTCTCATGACGTCGGCCTTTCGATCATCTCGGAGCGCACCACGTAGATGGGCGCAAGGCTCATCCCCGTGCCGAGCGGCCCAATAGTCACGCGGCCATTCTCCTCATCGGTCAATGCGATCCAGTGGTACTTGCTGTCACCCGGATCCTGCCATTCGGGCTTGATGTGCACCGATTCGCCTTTGCGTATGGTGGTCATTTGGATGCCCTTTCGAATGCCTCACGCTCTGCCAGCGTCGGCGTGCGTGCGTTGGTCGTTGCAAGCAGGTAGTCGCGCTCAGTCTTTGAGACGCGGACGACCTTCCACGTCACAAGGTTCGAATGCGAGTCCTCCCACCTCGAGTAGACGGGTTTCGCGATCAGGTATTTTTCACGGGTTTTCATGCGATCAACTCCCCTCTCTCCCGCAGCGCGATCAATCGCGGGTTAACCTCTACGTCGCAGACGGCGGGCACGTAGATCAGGCGAGCGGAACGGGCTTTGCGCAGGTACGCCATGGGGTGGCGCACGCACACGCCAGACTTGGTTTCCCAGTGGAAGGGCCGATTCTCGACGCACACAGCAGGCGCGCCGGATTTCAGGTTGACGGCGACGTACGTGGCCTTGTTGCGGCCAACATTGCGGGCTGCACGATTGGCATGCAGGCGGATCAATTCAGGTAGTGATTTCATGGTTTTGTTTTGCTGAGGGTGAATGTTTACCACTCCCGAACTTCGGGCGTGGGGTTAGCTGGCGTCGAGTCCCGCGGAATAGGCGCAGGCTTGGCCAAAGGCCGAACCGGTATCGGGTCTATCGTCTCGTCTGGCATCGATTCCGCCACGATTACGGGGCTTTTCGGACCTTGGGGCCCCTTCGTGCCGATCCGCTCAGGAATCGCCCGCAGAATCGCCAAAGCGCCGACCTGCCA
>ERZ869925.1417-NODE-1417-length-10871-cov-8.500000_pt1 | contig 10871 bp, 18 predicted proteins | sample MGYA00579311_ERZ869925 | MGnify/ENA primary metagenome ERZ869925 (study PRJEB32216, sample SAMN09231817) | wastewater metagenome | place: USA: Maryland | collected 2016-07-30 | study: EMG produced TPA metagenomics assembly of the PRJNA472060 data set (Reclaimed...
CCCATGTCGAGGTCCGGGCCATTCGGCCAGCGCTCGATCGTCTTTTCTCTGGAGGAGTAGACAATGCCATTCACCAATCTTGACAAGGCCCTTTGCGATCGGCTCGCTCGTAGGCTGCGTACTCAGGCGAATATGCTGCTTACCATTTACGGCTCGAACTGGCAGGCCAGCAAGGACTCCCGGGAGGCCAAGCTGGAGTTCGACCGGTTGGAGCGTGATGCTCGTGATGCCGGCCTGCTGGCGAAGCGTATGGTGGGGGAAGAGAAGCAGCGGCGCCTGGCGGCTGCGGCCAAGGTGGATCAGAGCACCGAAAAGATCACACCGGAAGAAGCTGCGGCATCGTCGCATGTGATTCTGTCTGCATTGGGTGGCAGTGTCGGTGAGCATATGGCGCTTGCTGAACTGAACTCATCCTCCCCGATTGGCGGTGATGGTGGTGGCGGTGCCGGCATCCCGGGCGGTGTAGCGCATGGCTGAATTCGAGATCAAGCGGGCCGAGCGGTCACAGGCCAAGCTGCGGCTCGGGCTGGCTGGGGTGTCTGGGGGTGGCAAGACCTGGACTTCCCTGTTGCTTGCCAAGGGTCTGGTTCAGGCCCTGCTCGATGCTGGCGCCCTTCGCGGTACGCTTGAGGGGAAGATCGGGGTGATCGACACGGAGCGCAGCAGCGCCTCGTTGTATGCCCACCTGGTGCCGTTCGACCGGATTGATCTTGGGCCGCCTTACACCGTGCCGAGGTACCTTGGTGCCTTGAAGCAGTTCGAGCGCGCCGGGTATGCGGTGGTGATCATTGACCAGGTGTCGCATGCCTGGACCGGGGAGGGCGGTATCCTCGAGGTGGTCGAGTCTGCCAAGAAGGGGCAGTCTGCCGGGAATCCGTTCGGGGGTTGGGATGTCGGGACTCCGCTTTACAACGACTTCGTCGACGGCCTGCTCAATTCGAACGTGCACCTGATCTGCACCATGCGGCAGAAGACGTCATGGCAGATCACCGAGAAGCAGAATCGGTCTGGGCGCATGGTCAAGACCCCGGAGCGCATCGGCATGGCGCCGGTCCAGCGGGAGGGGTTTGAGTACGAGCTCACCACCCTGCTGTCGGTCCGGGCCGAGGACAATGCGGCGTCGTCCTTGAAGGACCGGTCAGGGCTGTTTCCGGCTTTGGAGTGGCACAAGCTGGGCGAGAAGGATGGCGCGCGGTTGGCTTCGTGGCTGATCTCCGGAGCGGTGGTAGCTGCAGATGCTGACGAGGCCACCCCGCGGGAGCGCCTCGAGGCGGCTACCGATGCTGCAGTACGGCGGTGCCAGCAGGCTGCCACCCTGCCTGATCTGGTTCGGGTGTTCACCGAAGTGCAGACCACCGTGCGTGGCTTTGTTGGCGAGCTTGAGGCGTCGACCGTCCGGCCCTTTCTCGATCGCGTCATTGCTGCCAAGGATGAACGGAAGGCGGTGCTCGGCGAGGCCCGGACGGAAGGGGTGGATGCCGAGGTGATCACGCCGGAGGATGTGGATGCGCTGGAGGGTATGATGTTGCAGGCTTGCATACCCATGCCGCAGTTCCTGGCGCAGGTCGGGGTCGAGCGGTTGGTGCTCATGCCAGCCGGGAAGTACGATGATGCGGTGAACTGGATCTGCTCCCAGGCCTTGGCTCGGCATGGGGTCACGGTCAAGGTGCCGGCGCGCAAGGTGGAGAAGGTAGCGCCTCCACCAGTGAGCATCCGGCAGGAGACCATCGACATGCGTCTGGCTGGTCGGCCCGCTGATCTGCTGGCGCCTGCGAAGGTTGGCGCGTTCGACGATATGGAAGACGATTTACCCTGGAAAGACTGATTTTCAACCACGAGGAGAAAAGCATGGAATTCACCTGGACCAAGCAGGACGTACGCGTTGCCCACCTGAATCTGCGGGAGGAAATGCACGGCGAGGAATCGAAGCAGGCGGTCGACGTCAAGCTGGCAGCGGCAATGCCGAATGACTTCCTGTCCTACCTGTCGCCGACCTTGAAGTGGTCGCTCTACGACAAGGCCGAGCAGCCCGATCTGGCTGATGATGGCAAGCACATGCCGCGGCTGCGGTACCCGGAGATGGCCTCGATCAAGTGGGGCGGGGAAATGCAGCGCGCGGATGTGACCTTCCACGGCGCCAAGGAGAAGTTCGACTGGGCTGTGGAGGCAAAGGTCGGCAAGCTGGCGCTGGACTGCCTGGATGGTGGTACGGTGCAGGTCACCTGCAACGTGACCTTCTACCCCAAGCCTGAGCAGGTCGGGGTGCTGGCCGGTATTTTGGGCCGGGACGTCAAGGTGTCGATCGAACCCGGGGATCCTGATGCCGGCTCCTGATCTCCCGATCGCCGATCTCGTAGCGTGCGTTGACCGGGAGGCAAAGTTCCGGTCGACCACCTACCCGCGCTGGGTCCGGTCGAACAAGCTGACGGCCGCTCTTGCCGAGCAGGAGCGTATCCGGCTGGCCGCAGTGCGGTTGCGCCTGGTGCAGTCTGAGGCGGTGAAGCGCATCATGCCGGCCCTGTTTGTGAAGGCTGGTTTTGATGCGGATGCTGCTCGGCTTCTGCTAGAGGAGGCTCACGAGTCGGTGGAGGTGCTGCTGCCGCCTGTTCCGGAGTGGTTGGCGTGAGCCACTCTGCCTTCTGCCGGCGTGTCATCGAGCGCTGTTCCGAGTACAACTTCCAGGCGATGCTCTATACCGAAGGCGGTGTTTTGAAGGTCTGCTATTCGCGCGCCGCGAAGTGGGACAAGATCGCGCGCAGCACTCGGGTTATCGGGATTTACAACAAGCGGGCCGATCCTCTGGTGATGGAGCAGGATATCGAGGAGTTCTTGCGGGTTCGGGATGCGACCTTGAAGTCGATCCGGGAGGGGGTTGCGCCGGCGTTGAACGTGGTGGTCGACAACCTGATCCAGAACCTGCACAAGGTCAGCGGTCCTCGTCTGGCTGCCTTGAAGGTGGCCTTACGGGATTTCAACATTCAGAAGCAGCGCTGGTACGAGCGCTCATCGAGGTAGTCATGGCTGCAGATTCAGCAATCTCCTGGACCAAGTCCACGTTTAATCCCTGGATGGGCTGCACCAAGGTCGGGCCCGGGTGCGACCACTGCTATGCAGAGGTGAGCACGCCTGCTCGTGCCATGCGCATCCTCTGGGGTGCTGGCAAAGAGCGGCGCCGTACCGGCGAATTCAACTGGCGCGCGCCGTTGCGGTGGAATCAGGCCGCCAAAAATACCGGCGAGCGCTGGCTGGTGTTCTGCGCCTCGCTGGCTGATGTGTTCGACAACGAGGTCGATCCGGCCTGGCGTGCTGATCTGTGGGCGCTCATCCGTGCTACCCCTCACCTGACCTGGCAGCTGGTCACCAAGCGGGTTGGCAATGTGAAGCGCATGCTGCCGCCGGATTGGGGTGCCGGGTATCCGAATGTCTGGATCCTGGCCACCATCTGCAATGTCGAGGAGGCTTGCCGGGATATTCCGAAGCTGCTCGATGTGCCGGCGGTGGTGCATGGCGTGTCGTGGGAGCCTGCGCTCGAGGCGATCACCTGGGATCCGTGGATGACCATGGGTCTTGGCTGGTTGATCATCGGCGGGGAGTCGACGCAGACCACAGGTGCTGCTCGGCCCTTCCGGCAGGAGTGGGCTCGGCTGGCGATCGATTCAGGGGTGCGGCATGGGGTGCCGGTGTTCATGAAGCAGATGGGATCGAACTGCCAGACCTGGGCTGGCAACAGGATACTGCACCGCCATGCTGCTGGGGCGAATCCTATGGAGTGGCCGGCCGAGTACCGAGTGCAGCAGTTCCCCAGTCTGCCTTCAGCTTGAGCACCGTGTTGATCAGCGCGGTGTAGTCCCTGACGCAGGCGTTGTAGCGCTCGGCGTTTTTTCCGTGGGTGTCGAGGAGGTCGTCGACCGTGTACCCAGCGGTACCGGTTTGGCCGGCGGTCGGAGTAGGCTCTCCGGTATCAGGGTAAATGGGTTTTCCATCCGGGCCTGTCCAGACGGCATCGTAGGTTCGGACGAACAGCCCAGTAAGGCGCACGTCAGCATCAGCAGGGCTGCCGCGGTCAGGACCAGCACCACCTGCCGGACAGGTGGTCGTGGTGAGGGGTTTCTTGGCTCGGCGCGCATTTGCTTTCTCCTTCTCCCAGTCGTCATGGTAGCTCAGTGCCAGATCCAGCGCCTGGCCGTGTTTCTCTGTCAGCTCGTTGACCTTGCCCTGCAGGGCCTGGCGGTCCTTGGCTGCCTTGTCGGTGGCCTGCCTGTCTGCTGCTTCCCACTTGGCTGTGATCTCCAGCCTGCCTCGGTCGTAGCCCTTCTTGTCGACGCCGTTGATGTAGGATTTCCAGATGCCCACCAATCCGGCCAAGGCCCCAAGCAGGGCGATGCCGAGCACTAGGTACAGGAGCGGGCCCTCAAGGAAGCCGCGCTGGCGCCTCATGCCAGGGCCTGCTTGGCTGTTTCCCACAATGCCTGGCGCTCGGCCATCCCGTTGACACCGCCGTTGATTCGCCTGGTGATCCGGATAAAGTCGCCGGCGTCTGCCAGTTCGTTCAGGCCATGTTCCTCCCAGAACCATGCCGCGCTGTTGGCGGCGTTCTCCGGGTGCTCGAGGAGCTCCGGGTGCTCGATCAGGTCCAGACCCAGTGCCATGCCTGTCTTGAGGTAATTGTGGCGGCCTGTGGTCTGGATCAGGCCCCTGCCGCGGTATTTGAAGCCATCTCCTGGTACGGTGTTGCCCAGGTCGGCCCTGCCCTCGTAGCCCTTCTGGGCTGCTGTCGGGCCCCAGAGCTCACGGACGTACTTGAGGCGGCCGGACTCGTGGCCGATCTGGGCGAGGAAGGCGGCTTGCCGTTCCGGGGTGCTGATGTCGTGCGCTTCCATGGCTTTGGTCAGCGCTTCGGCCCATGCCGCTGCACGGTCGGCGCTGCAGCCGATCGCCTCGTGCAGGGTTTCCGGCGTCATGCTGATCTCCGCTTCATGGAGTTGACGCGCTCGGTCATGTCGGCAGTGGTTTCGAACTGGTGCACCTGGGCCTTCCGTCGTTCAGGCAGCACCTTGGGTTTCATGTAGCCCTTGAGCACCAGCCATGTCTCGGCTTCCCGGTAGAGGTAGTGGGCTGCCAGTGTGGCGAAGCCGGCCAGGGCAATGATCATGGGGGTGGGGGGCAGGTCCATGCGGTGGCGCCCAATCTGGATGGCCGTCAACGTCAGGCCGAAGATCATCATCACCAGCCCGAAGGACACGTCGGGGTATCTGGCTCGATCGATTCGGCGCCCGAACTCGAAAATGAAAACGGCGAGGATTGTGGTGGATATCCAGAACACGATGTGCATCATTCCTCCTTTTTGGCGCGCGCCAGTATCAATGAGAACAGCAGGTTGCCGAGCAGGCCGAGCGCAGCGGCCACGTACTCCTGGTCGGTTTCACCGATCCACCGGAATGCCTCGACGTTCTTGGCCCATGACATGACACCCTTGGATCCAACCACCCCGATAAAGGTGCCGGTCATCATCATGCTCATGGCTGGCCAGAAGGTGGTGGGCTTCTGTGCGACCGTCCATACCATGGCCCCTGCAGCTGCTGCCATGACGACCATCCACAGTGGGCTGTTGGTACCAATTGCAGCAAGGGCGGGCGTGGCTGCTGCGGCCACTGATGCTGCATGGTCGATCGTTTGCGCGGACATTTTCTTTTTCCTATTTTGGTTTATCCCATGATGCCAAGTTGAAGGTACGTTTTTGATGTGGTTGCTGCTGTTGCCGAGTACCATGTTCCGGTGTTTCCATCCACCTTGCCGACGAGCGTCGCATAATGGTAGCCAACGGCCAGCGCGATTTTTAACCCGGAAATTGCAACAGCCATTTTTGCGCCACCTGTGGCTGCATTGCCAGTGGACGTTTCCAGTCCGGCCTCGGCGGTCGTGCCATCGAACGCGACAGCAGTTCCGTTGTAATTGCCGCCGTTGCTGTTGCTTGTGGATCCAGTCGTGGAGATGGTCACGCAATCCTCTGCTAATCCGAGGATAAACTTGTTCTGGATCTCTGCATTGAGTTCTGCATAACTCGTGCTGGTCGTGGTTCTGTCAGTTGAGAATGTTCCTTGGGTATTGCGCAGAACCCGGTTGTAATAGTTCCACAGGAAACGTCCTGCAGTCTTGCTGTCAGCAGTTTGCGTCGTGCTGATCGTGTAAAAGGTCCCAAGGTATCGGCGGGTAAGTGCGCCCAATTTCGACAGAATGCCGTCTTGGTAAACCAGTGCAGTGGCCCTCGTTGTCGTGTTGGTCCATGCAGCAAATTCAAGCGTTGGCACGCCTGCGTTGTCATAGCAGAAAACGTCGTATGGGAGGCCGGATGTGAGCGTACCAATCGCCAGGGAGAATTCCGCGCTAGACCTGACGTTCCACAGCGTCCCATCGTATAGGTCGATCGCCTTCCCCTTATAAGGGGTGCAATATATCGTGGTGGCTGCGGCCACGTCTGCTGTGGTGACAGGGGTGCCGCTGGTCAACGTGAGGCGAAAATCATTAACACCGTGGCCTCCGTCCGTGGTGTAGGCAAACGTGCCGTCCTTGTCCGGGGCAGTTGCAGTACGTGTAGCGCCGGCGGTAAGTCCGGACAGCTGAAGGTTTAACTTTTTGGTTGGGTCGGAGTTGTCGACGATCTCGATCTTGTTGTCGTAGAAGGTCTGCATGCCGGCCCACGTGTTCGCATCGGCAATCGCCCCCACCTTGATAAATACCCACGCTGCGGCAGCGCTGGCTGCTGCCAGGATGTTCTGGGCCCATGAGGTGACCACAGCAAGCACGGTGCTCGACTGTCCGAAGTTGATGGCATCGGTGCCAGGGGTCGGGCTCCCGGTGGTGCTGACGTACCAGAATCCAACCGTGGTGGATCCGCCATTCACCTTGATCAGAGTTCCCTCGACCACATCGTTCGGGCCGTCGAAGTCGGTCGAGCGGCTCCAGGCTCCGGTGTCGGATATGTAGATGCCGTTGTCGACCGAGGAGGTCTGGTTTTTGACCAGCACTCGATCGGCACTGGTGGTCACCCCGTCGATCGTCTGTTCTCCGGACAGGGTGATGGCGGCCGTGGTCGCAACGGCGCATGGGTTCTTGATGGCGGAATTGACGAGCAGTCCTGCCAGGCGGTCAGTTTGGGCGGTTGTCATGGCTTCCATCCTATCGTTTTGAGCATTGAATTACCAGCCTCGATGAGGCCGATCAGAAACACAACTGCGGCGCCGGCGCTGGCAATCCCGATCAGGATCCACGGCCAGACCACCAGGTCTGCATCCTGGATTGCCCCGTTGGCCACTTCGCCAAGTACCCGGAATACCCCGGCGGCCACCACGTTGGCGCCGACGAAGGCGGCATTGATAGCCAGGAAGGCGGCCAGCTTGGTCATGGGCGGCTCCCGTAGTAGGTGCTCTCGACCACCTGGCAGAGCAGGGCCGCCATGGCCATCAGCTCCTCGTCCTCTCGGCCGCGCTTCTGGATCCGGTAGCCGTCCTGGTAGTAGTCGTGGGGGGTGATGGAAGTGCCTACGGCTTCGGCTGTGCTTGTGCCGGCTGCCGATCCGGCTGCTGCCACAATGGTGGCGCCGCCAGCTTCCGCGCCTACCGCCTCTGCCGTGCTCGTACCTGCGGCGCTTATCACCGCGCTGGCGATCGAGGCGCCGGCGCCGAGCGCCACGCCAGATCCAGTAGAGGAGACCACCCCTGCAGCTATTGCGGCGCCGACTGCTTGGGCCTGGGAGGTTCCTGCTGCGTTGAGCACCGCCGTGGCAATGGCGGCGCCGGTCATGATGCTGCTGCTGGTTCCTGCGCTGCTGGCTGCTCCCGCCACAACGGTTCCCGTACCACCATCTGCACCAACTGCGATGGCAGTGCTGGTGCCAGAAGCCTCCCCCGCGCCTGAAGCAATCGTAACTTCACCACCACTTGGCTGCACAGTCGGGTCGCGCAGGATCACATCCTTGGCGATCGAATCCCCGGCGACAAGGTAGATCGTCGTCGATGCTGCCAGAGGAGCGGCCGGGAGATCGTATAGAACGATGTCCTTTGGCGTTGCGTCGCCGGCGCGCAGGGTGATGTTGTTCTGTTCGCTCATGTGCCATCCACGTTGGTTGGCAGCAGGGTGTTAACCGTGGTACCAGCTACGTCCGGGGTTCCTGCTTTGTACGCAACCAGGTAGCAAGGCGTCAGCTTTGAAGTCTGGACACCCAGCGCATAGGTGCCGTCTGTGTTGCCCTGCACTTCACCCAAGTACGCATCGGTGCCTGTGACAAAGCCCTGCACTATTGCATTGGCAACGGCTACCCCACTTGCATCCTTGCATGTGCCTCGGAGGAAGTTGACGCTTTGCGTACCTTCACCATCGCAGGAGAACGGCTCGAACAGATCGGGGTCAGAGAGTCCCCTGCCGCCGATTGGGGCCGCGCCGTCGTTGTTCGCATCGCCGCAACCGATGCGGCAACCGAAAGACCATTTGCTATACCAGCAATTTCGGTCTTTCCATGTTTTCGGGGCGCGAGCCTGCCACTGCCATTTAACTTCGGCCCATCGCTCGTCGAGCGATGGCTGCAAGGTTCCCGACTGCGCGCTGAATCCGCCGCCCGTTGCCCCTGCCGTGCCGAACCTTAATTGTGCGCCCATTACATTGCATCCGCGAGTTGGTGCCTTGCTGCAAGCAGTTTCTTTTCTGATTCAGTTCCGACGAGGGATGTGTCGTAGGCCGGGACGATCAGTGGGGTGTCTTGCGTTACCGCTCTGCCGTGGTAGTTGTTCACCACATCACGAGCAGTGTCCAGCATGTGCATGGCGAACTCGTGGTCGGTGATCGATCCTTCCACCTTCATCATGCCGCTACGCGCCATGCAAATGGTGATTTTTGCCACGACAGTATCGCCGTGGAGATCATCAACAGTGTGGCGCTTCATTCGTCCACCACCGCATGGATGTCCACCACCGCCGAATTTGCCGTGATGTTCCACGCCACAATGGCCTGACCTCCTGCCGGAAGAACAATGCCGCGCGGGAAGGTGTAGACAACTGCCGCACCGATCAATGCCGCTAGGGAGAATTTGCGGAAGAATTGTGTCGGCACAGTCGGCGCGGTGCCAAAAGCCACCGCCCCTTGCGTCAGGCCGGTCGGGCGCCCTTCGTCCTCTGCCAGAAATGCAACACCGCCGGTTAGGGTTGGGGTGTTTGCGCTCCTCCCGAGGCCCACCACGCAAGCTGTGGCGGCGCCGTTGAAGTAGCCCCACTCCATGAGTGCGGCCTCGTTGGTGGCCGGCGACAAAAACGCATGCGAGGCTGCCGTGATGGTCGTGACGGTGGTGCGTTGTGCGAGTGAGTAGATTGCCATGGTGTTTCTCCTGTGGTTAATCTTCAGTGATGCTGGATCCGGTGGTCAGCCTTGGGATCACGTTCTGGCCGAAGTTGATGTTGGGGGTGACCGTGCCGCCGTAGAGCATGTCGGCTGCCACCCCGTTGCTGGTGGGGTAGGTGGCGAAGTGGGTGAAGGTCCCGGTGCTGGTGGTGGCCACCTGGGGGAAGTCGATGTTGCCGACCGGGCTTGCACTGGCGTTTGCTGCGCTGGTGCCGCTGGTCACGCTCCACCCTGTCGCCCCTGTGCTTCGGTCGCTGATGGTGCGCGCGTAGGCTGCGTAGCCCCCCTCGGCTGCCGTGGATCCGGCGTCGCCAGGGTCTGCTGTGAGCAGGGCCATCCAGATGTTGGTGCTGCCACCGCTGGCGCTCTGGTTGGTGATCGGCGTCCCGTTGAAGGTCTGCTTCAGGAAGTCGTATTCGAACTTGTCGGATTTGCTCATTTGTCCTCCGGTACCAGTTTCATTGATCGGGTGTTGCCAGCGCTGTCTTTCTGCAGGTCGACTCTCCAGCCCTTGGGTGGTGGTGGCAGTTGTACAGTTGGCGCTCTGGTAGCCAGTTGCTGGGCCAGGGCATCTGCACGCTTCTCTGCATCCTCGCAGTCCTGTTCCTCGTCGGCCAGCCGTTGGCGCAGGTCGGCGCAGGTTGCCCGCTCGGCTTCCAGCAGGGCTTCTGCCCGGGCTGCCCGCTCGGCGTCGTGCACGCGTGCATCTTGGGCTGTCCTGGTGCGCTGCTGCTCGGTGGCCAGCTCCTGTTCCAGCCGTTCGCATTCGGCCTGCTCGTGGCGCACCTGCTCCTCGAGGTCGGCGATCTGCTTGCGCACCAGCAGCATTGGGTCGGGCTTCTGGGTGATGGCCACGACTGCCGCGGCCTGGCGCTTGATCTGGCTGGTCACGTTCATTTGATCGCCCTCCCAAGGTCAGGGGCACGCTCCGGCGCCATCTCGCCCGGGCGCCAGTACCACTCCTGCCCGTATTCCTTCATGGTTTTCTGCCGGATGGTGGCCAGGTAGCCCGGGCTCAACATCTCCATGACGCGCTGCCAGATCATGTGGTCCAGGGCGGCCTTGGTGTACCAGATGTTATTGCCCGGGACAAAGCCCTTCAGGTCCTGCAGGGTCTGGGCGGCCAGGTGTGTCTCCCTGCCATCGATGCGCTTCTTGGCGGCGTTCATAGGTTGCACCAGTCCGAGCTCGAGGAGCGGGCCCATGGTTGGGCCGGCGAGTACTTCCAGCGGGCCGGTTCCGTAGCGGGTCTGGTTGGTGCTCGATAGGAAGTCGCCGTAGATGCCAAGGGCACCACCTTGCAGGAAGGCGGCGCCCCAGAATTTCCACCACTCCTTGTCGTTCATGGCGCGCGGGTCCTTGCCGGACAGCATTTCCCGGGTCTGGATCAGCATGGCACCCAGGATGGTCGTGCTGGCGATCAGGTAGCTGGTCATGACTGCCTTGCCCACCGCGGTGTCGGCGTTGGCCACGGCATCCATTCC
>ERZ869925.1418-NODE-1418-length-10864-cov-31.767231_pt1 | contig 10864 bp, 14 predicted proteins | sample MGYA00579311_ERZ869925 | MGnify/ENA primary metagenome ERZ869925 (study PRJEB32216, sample SAMN09231817) | wastewater metagenome | place: USA: Maryland | collected 2016-07-30 | study: EMG produced TPA metagenomics assembly of the PRJNA472060 data set (Reclaimed...
ATAGGACCTCGGTCTCGGCATTCCTGCTGAACCGCTCTTCCGATCTACCTTCTCTGTATATCCGCAGTTCAAACCTTTCGACCACAACATCTAGTGCTAGGCTGGTGAGCGCGAACCTACGCATTTTTGAAGGGACTTTTTGAAAATGGCAAACCCACCTAAACCGGCTGAGTTGAAGCTGATGCAGGGGAATCCTGGTAAGCGTGCTATGCGTTTGAATGATGCTGTTGCACCGATGGAGTATGGCTACACTGAACCGTTGCGTCCGTTAGCTCCTGTTGGTCGGCAGTTGTGGGATTCTATTTTTGGTGCTGGCGAGATTTGGATCTCTATTCGTACTGACCTGCAGCTTGTGCAGATGGTGTGTGAGTTGCTTGATCGGCGTGAGGTTTTGCGTGAGCAGTGGGCGGCTGATCCTGTGAACCGCCAAATAAACATGAGTTTGTTGGAGACTGAGAAGCAAGTTGTTTCTGGTTTGTCTTTGCTTGGCTTTAGCCCTGCTGATCGTACACGGCTTGGTCTTGTGAGCGCTAAGACTAAGAGCAAGCTTGAGGAGCTTTTAGCGCGTAAGGCTTCTGGTGAGTAGTTGGCCTCCGGCATTTCTTACGCCTGTTAGCGATGAGGCTATTGCTCGAGGTGATGGCCGTTATGCGATTGAGTTTGCTGAGGCGTTTGGCTCTATTGGTAAGGATGGTATTGCTGGGCGTGCTGGTGAGGCGTTGCGTTTGCGCCCGTGGCAGCAAGAGTTATTGAAGCGTCTTTATGCCCGTGATGAGAATGGTGGTCTTGTAGCGCAGACGGCACTAATCGGGATGCCCAGAAAGAATGGCAAAAGTGCGCTATCTTCTGCAGCGATTGGGCTTTATTCTCTAATTGCTGAGGGTATCAACGGTGGTGAAGTTATTGCTGTTGCTGCTGAAAAAGAGCAGGCTCGCATTGTGTTTGGTGAGGCTAAGCGCATGATTGAGCAGAGCGAGCTGGCAGACATGGTAACTGTGTATAAAGATTCAATTTTTGTTCCTGGCACTAATTCTGTTTTTCGAGTGGTGTCGGCTGAGGCTTATTCTAAAGAAGGTTTGAACCCTAGCCGCGTGATCATGGATGAGTTGCACGCTCACCGCGACAGGACTCTATTCGATGTTTTCAGTTTGGCTATGGGAAACCGTGGAAAGATTGGGCAGCTAGTAGCTATCACTACTGCAGGCGTAAAGTCTGACAGCACAGGCAGGGATTCTGTCTGCTATTCGCTCTATCAATACGGCCAGAAGATTGCTGCAGGTGAGGTTGATGATCCTTCATTTTTCATGGCATGGTGGCAAGCACCTGATGATTCTGACTATCGTGATCCCGCTGTTTGGGCTATGGCCAACCCTGGTTTTGGTGACATTGTTTCTGAGGATGATTTCAAATCTGCAGTGAGGAGAACACCAGAGGCTGAGTTTCGTACTAAGCGTTTGAATCAGTGGGTTAGCTCAGCTACGTCTTGGCTACCTGCTGGCACGTGGAAGGAGTGTGAAGGTGCATTTGAGATTTCGCCTGATGAGGAAATTATCTTGGCGTTTGACGGCTCGTTTAATGGTGACACATCCGTTATTGTTGGCGCGACTGTACCTAAAGAAGATGAGCCGGTCAAGGTATTTTTAGTGAAAGCGTGGGAGAAAGATTTAGCGCTTGATGATGATAATTGGCGCGTAGATACCATTGATGTTGAGGAGACTCTGCTCGAGTTCTGTAGAGACTTCCCTAACGTGCGCGAAATAGTTTGTGACCCTTTCCGCTGGCAACGCTCTATGCAGGTTCTTGAAGATGCAGGTTTGCCTATTGTTGAGTTCCCTCAGTCACCTTCGCGCATGATTAAAGCCTGTGCTGTTTTCTATGATTCTGTTGTTGAGAAGCGCATAGTCCACAATAATGATCCACTGCTCGCACGCCATATAGATAACGCCATTGTGAAGATGACCCCTGCAGGGCCTCACATTAAAAAGGATGCGCGTAACTCACCACGCAAGATTGACGGTGCTGTTGCTTCTGTTATGGCGGTGGATAGGGCGCTTGCTGGTAGACTAGAAACAGTTGTACCTCAGTTCTTTTTCTAAGGGTTAATATGTCTACGGTTTTACAGATACTAGGAGCAGTCGCAGTGACTGCCGGTGCAGCCCTAATCTTCCCACCTGCAGGTCTTATTGTTGGTGGAGCTTTTGCAATTCTGATTGGTTTGGCGGTTAGTAACTAATGGCATTATTTGACAAGTTGTTTGAGTCGCGTGCGGTTTCGTACCAGACTATTTGGGCTTCAGGTGACAGTATCGAGTTCGGAAATCTCTCCGGCACTAGCATTACTAGCGACAACATCTTTCAGGTGAATGCCGTTTATAGTGCTGTAAGCCTTATTGCTGATACTATTTCGACTCTGCCACTTGGAGCTTTTTACAAAAAGGATGGCGCACGACTGCCTTTCTTTGGCGCTCCTAGTTGGGTGCAACAGCCTGACGTTGATCTGCCTCGTAATGCGTTCTATAACTCTGTTATTGTTTCGCTATTGCTTGACGGTAACGCCTTTATCCGCGTGTTCAGCAACTCTAAGGGTGAAGTAGTAAACCTTGTTGTGTTGAACCCTAAGCAGGTAGAGATCAAGCGTAACGGGCTTGGTCGCTTGATGTTCAAGTTGCAGGGTGAAAAGAACCCTCTGAGCAGTGAAGAAGTTGTTTACATTCCTGACCTGTTGAAGCCTGGTTCTATTCGCGGTACTTCTCGTGTTGAGCAACTTGGTGAAAACTTTGGCTTGGCTAAGGCTATGGAAGCTTTCGCAGCTACTTTCTTTGGGCAGGGAACTAACATGAGTGGTGTTATTGAGTTCCCTGGTAACTTAACTCAGGAACAGTCTGAGGGTTTGCGTAACGGCTTTGACCGTGCTCACGCTGGATGGCGTAGAGGCCACAAGACTGGCGTGCTTTCTGGTGGCGCTACTTGGAAGCAGACACAGATTGACCCTGCTCAGTCAACTATGGTTGATAGCCGTAAAATGGCTGTGCTTGACGTATGCCGTGCTTTCAACATTCCACCACACCTACTAGCTGTTACTGAAGGATCTAGCTCCTATGCCTCCGTGGAGCAGACTAACCTCGCTTGGGTTACTCACGGACTGCGCCCACTAATCGCCAAACTTGAGGACAGTCTTACGCCTCTGCTACAGCGTGTTGACGGTGGCACTAACGCTTTCCTACGCTTCAACATTGACGGCCTGTTGCGTGCCGATATTCAGTCGCGCATGAGCGCTTACAGCACTGGACTTCAGTCGGGATTTTTGACTATCAACGACGTCAGGCGTTTAGAGGATCTTGCACCTGTAGCCGACAAGTCTGCAGATACTGTGCGCGTTCCTCTTGCCAACGTAAACATTGACGCCGCTACCCTATCTGCAGAGTCTGAGCGTGTAGCTATGGCTCAGAAACTTATCTTGGCTGGTTTTGACCCTGCACAGACTATGGCCGCTTTAAACTTGCCTGCTATTGGTCACACTGGAGTTCCTTCCACACAGCTACAGCCTGTAAGCCAAATAGCTGCAGTAGCCGGATCAGAAAACGTATACGGAGCGCAGTAATGCTTGAATCTCGTAGCGTCACGGTAGGCACTGCAGTTACTCGTGTTGCTGAGGCTGCTGGTGGGCCACTCATGATGAATTTGCATAATGAGTCAGGTCAGGCTGTTTATATTGGCGGTACAGCAGTTACCACTTCTACTGGGTTTCACCTTGATCAGCATGAGCATTTACAAATTACTATTTACCCTGGTAATGAGCTTTATGCTTGCACAGCTTCAAATACTGCAAGTCTTATTTGTTTGGAGCAACAACTCTGATGGTTGATTTGAGTGCGCCACAATTTATGCGTAACGCTGCTGAGCAGGGTTTGAAGTATTACGCTGAGGGTTTAGCCGGTGACGGGCTTACGCCTAAGACTGTGCGTGAAGCTCGTGAGATGGTTGCAGGCAACGTGTCTGAAGATAAGTGGATTCGTATTGCTGCTTGGATTGCACGCCACATGGCGGATTTGGATTCTCCTGCTGCTGATCCACAGAATGAGGGCTACCCTTCTGCTGGTGTTGTAGCTCATTTGCTGTGGGGTTCTGGGCCCTCTAAAGAAGCGGCTGGCAGGGCTATGGATTACGCTAACCGTATTGTTTCTCAACTGGAAGATGCAAGAGCATCAGATATAAAGGATAATAAAACTATGAATATTCGCGCTGCTGCTGGTGAGCTTGCACCTGAAGATTTGGTGCGCTGGATTAATGGTGACGATGTTGAGCATGGTCAAGTTATTTCAGTAAACGATTCTGAGGCTGAGGTTCTGGTCTGGGATGAAGAAGATGGTGTTTGGTCACCTACTGAACTTGTTGCTCTAGTTGAGGTTTCTCGCCTAGAAAAGATTGACGCATTGCCTGAACCTGAAATGCCTGAAATGCCTCACGGTGACATGGCTGGTCGTTCTCAGGGCAAGATTGAGATGCGCGTATCTTCTGCAGATTTTGAGATTCGTGAGACTTCTGACGGCATGACCTTTGAAGGCTATGCTGCAGTATTCAACAGCCGTAGTGAAAACTTGGGTGGTTTCACTGAGTTTGTTGCACCTGGTGCTTTCACTCGTTCGCTCAAGACCCGCAATGATGTAAAGCTTTTGTGGAATCACGATAGCGGTCAAGTTCTTGGATCAACTCGTGCGCGAACTCTCACACTTACTGAAGATGCACGTGGCTTGAAGGTTAAGGCTCTACTTCCTAACACTCAGCTTGGGCGTGACACTGCAGAGCTTTTGAAGCGTGGAGATGTTGACGCTATGAGCTTTGGCTTTAATGTTATTAAAGATAAGTGGAATGCTCAGGGCGATGAGCGCACACTTGAAGCAGTGCGTTTGTTCGAGGTCAGCATCGTGGCTTTCCCTGCCTACAGCGCTACTGGCGGTACTGCAACGGTACGGTCACTTGAGAAGCTTGCTACTCGCGCTGAGGTTGATGCTAACGCTTTAGAGTCTGCACTTACTAAGCTTGAGGCTGGTGAAGATTTAGACACTGATGCACGCAACTTGCTTACTAGCGTCATTGATAAGCTTTCACCTGCTGCAGAGTTCCAGCCTGAACCTGAATCCTCAGTTATTGGTGACTTGGGCTTGTTGGCTTTGAAGAAGAAGAAGATTGAGTTCCTCTCTACCCTGTAAGCTGTAACTACCGTGCGTGGGGTGCGGTAAAGAATTTCCCTCAGCAGTGATCCGGACGGTTCGCGAGCTGGGGGATTTTTCTGTCTACAAGCATTTAACTGTATATGCGGTACAATATTTATAGCTGAGCGTCATCGCCGCTATTCATTTTCCGCACTGCTGAGCGTCATCGCCGTAGAGCAAAACTACAAGGAGACATAATGTCTGAGTTCATTAAGACTCAGCAGGAAGTCCGCAACAACCTCATCATGCAGGTACGTTCTATCATTGACGTAGCTGAGGCTGAGGGTCGTGGCCTTACCGCTGAAGATTCCCAGAAGATTGACCGCATTGAAGCTGACATCCGTTCCGCTGATGAGGCTATCGGTGTTGCAACTCGCAACGAGGAGCGCAAGCTCGACGCTGCTGCTGCTGCCGGTTCTTTCGTTCCTGCAGAAGAAGCACGATCCGACGCTGAAATTTTCCGCGCAATGGCTCGTGGTGAAGTTCGCGGACACTCTTTCGAGTCACGCGCTACTCTCGTTCCTGCAACTGCAACTGTTCCTGTTTCGTTCCTTGACCGTGTATACGGCTTGGCTCGTCTCGTAGGCCCAATGCTGGACACTTCGGAAGTTATCACTCGTTCTTCGGGTAACGACATCCGTATTCCTATCTACACCGCTTTCAGCACTGCATCTGCAGTTTCTGCTGGATCGGCTATCAGCGAGAGCAACCCAACCTTTGACAGCCTGCTCCTGCAGCCTGCAAAGACTGGTTTCATCGTTCCTGTAGCTAACGAGCTTCTCACCGATGCTGGATTCGACATCGAATCTGTTATCGCTGAGCAGGCTGGTAACGCTATTGGTTACGGCGTAAACGCTTCCACTACTTCTACCCTCGTGGGTGCTGCTGGTTCTGGCGTTACTGCTTCTACCGCAACTGCTATTTCTGCAGACAACCTGATTGACCTTGCATACTCGGTTGATGGCGCAGCTCGCCGCCTTCCTGGTGTTGGCTTCATGGCTAACGGCAAGACCATCGGTGCTATCCGCAAGCTCAAGGATACTGCTGGAAACTACCTGTACAGCGTCGGTCAGGGTCAGCCCGACACCTTCGCAGGTTTCCGCGTATTTGAGAACCCTGCACTTGCAGACATCGCAACCGGAACCAAGTCGGTTCTGTTCGGTGACCTCAAGTCCTTCAAGATTGTTACCACTGGTCTTGAAGTTGCTACCTCGGCAGACGCTTACTTCGCTAACGATGTAACCGCTTACCGTTTCACTTACCGTGTTGCTGGTGCTCTTTCGCACGCTGCTCACGTGAAGTACCTGCTCCAGCCATAAGCTGTAGCTAAACAGTTCAGCCCCTCTAGCGTTGTAGGTTCGCTAGGGGGGTTGTTCTATTTCTTGCTTAGGCTCATAAAGTATAAATAGCGGTGCGTTATTTTACTTTAGGCCGTAGAAATATAGGTCGCACGATACAGAGTTATAGCCAAACTCATACTGTTGAAACATTGAGTCTAAATCAAAGGCTTCTCTAAAGTCTGACTCGTTAAGGTTCTGGTAGTAATCCCATTCCAGCGTGAATGGTGAGTCTTGTGGCGTTGTGCGAGTTGTGCCATGCTCAGCCCTACCTTCACTAGCGCAAGTGAATATAACTGCAGTCTTTGCAAGTCGCGCCATGTTCTTAAACGTGGCTTTCCAATGTGGGTTGTGTTCAAAGCATTCTGCACTAACAGCAATATCAAATGTGTGCTTAGGCAGTTTAACGTTCTGCCCTTCCATTACTAGATCAACGCCTGGCCCTGCAGAAACGTCTACGCCTAAATATGATGTGGCTTCAAAAAAGTCGCGCACAGTACCGTTGATGTTCAGTGATCCGATTTCAATTACTGAAACACCAGTAAAGAATTGGGGGTGCAGTGTTCTGAGCTTGTTGAAGTATTCGCGCTGTTCAGGATGTGCCATACCTAAAGTGTAAAGTAAAAACCCCTTAAGCCAACCAGAATGACTTAAGGGGTTTTCGTATCGGTAGGTTTGGGGGGAAACCGATATATAGAACGTAGCACAGGTATAGAATAAGTAGCAACCTATTTTGTAAAGGGATTGATATGGCTATTGAAAAGATTGACGGAGTTATCTCTGTTGCTTCTAATTCTTACGACACGCCTACGGGCTATGGGCAGCAAGTCAAGTTGCTCATTGATCGGCTTGTTAAGCACGGTATAAAAACTTCTAACTTGTCTAACTTTGGCTTGCAGGGTATGAAGTCTGAGATTAAAACGCCTCATGGTAAAGTGCCTCACTACCCTATGGGTTACAAGCAGTATTCTGATGACGTTATTCCTGTTTGGCATAACGAGTTCAGCCAACAGTTTGAGGGCAAGAAGTCTGCAGTGCTTACGCTCTACGATCAGTGGGTTTACAATGACCTAAAGTTTGACGGGAATGTTATTGCCTGGACTCCGCTGGATCACGTTACGTTGCCTCCTGCAGTGTTGAAGTTTCTACTGCGCCACAATGTTACGCCGATTACTATGAGTCCCCACGGTCAGCGCCAGTTGGAGAAGGCTGGTATTGAGTCTGTTTATATTCCTCACGCTATTGACACAACAGTTATGAAGCCAACTGAAACAGTGTTTGGCGTTCCTACTCGTGAATATCTTGACGTGCCTGAAGACGCGTTTCTTGTGTCGATTGTGGCAGCTAACAAGGCTAACGGCCTAGTGCATAGAAAGGCCTTGGCTGAACAGTTGATGGCTTTTGCTATTTTTAGGCAGACTCACCCTGACGCTTACCTTTACTTGCACACTGAACCTTCTCCTGTTTTTGGCGGTTTCAACATTCCACAACTTTTGCGTGCAGTAGGTTTGTCTGAAGAATTTGTACGCATACTAAACAGCGATGTGAACCGTGTTGGCTACCCTGCAGAATTTCTTGCAGGAGTTATGACCGCTTCTGACGTTGGGTTACAGGTTTCTTATGGGGAAGGCTTTGGCGTACCGGCGCTAGAGTTTCAGGCGTGCGGTAGCCGCGTAATCGTATCGAACTGGGCGGCATCTCCTGATCTTGCAGGCCCTGACAGTTTTCTTGTTGACGGTCAGCCTTTCTGGGATGAGCCTCAAGCCTCGTTCTACCACATTCCCAATATCAGCTCTATTGTGCAGGCTTTGTCTTTGGCGTATGAAGCGCCTCGTGGCTTGTCTAAGGCTTCGGTAGACTTTGCTAAAGACTTTGATGCCGACCGCGTATTCAACTGGTACTGGATGCCATTTCTGAGAGAGTATTTTAAATGATTCCTAACCTCATTGTTCCAACACTGACACGTTATGATTTGCTACAGAAAATGCTTTCAAGCATTGACTACCCTATCGGTCACGTACTTATTATTGACAACGGCAATATGATTGATCAGTTGAAGCTACCTGCTGAAATCAAAGAGCTTACAGTTCTGACCATGCCAGCCAATTTGGGCGTGGCTTCCTCTTGGAATTTGGGGATTAAGTCTTTCCCTCATGATGAGGTTTGGTATTTTGTTTCTGACGATGTCGAGTTCTTACCTGGTGCGCTTGAAGCGTGGCATGAAGCTTCTGGCACTGACCGTATTGTTACGGCTGAGCAGTGGCCACACTATCAACTGTTTTCTGTTGGTGAGGATGTTATTGATCGCGTTGGCTTGTTCGATGAAGCTCTGCACCCTGCAAACTTTGAAGATGATGACTTTGAGTGGCGTGCAGCTAAGCAGGGCTTTGATGCTTTGCGCGTAGCTATAGATCATAGCCACGTTGGGCAGGCTACTGTATTTCAGGAAGGCAACGCTGAAAAGAATGCCAAGTCGTATCCTTTGAACGAAGTGTATTTCCGTTACAAGCAGTCTCAGGGAGACTTGTCTGCAGGTGAATGGTCACTAGAACGCCGCCGCATAAACTCGTGGGATTAGTGCGGTAAACTGTTACTATGGCGATTACTAACGGTTACTGCACTTTGGCTGAGGTCAAAGCTGCACTGAGAATCACTGACACAGTTGATGACTCACTTCTTGAGCTTTCCATTGAGGCCGCTTCTCGTGAGATTGACGGCTACTGTCAGCGTGCTTTCTACACCAGTTCAGCAACCCGTGTATTCGACTCTACAGACTCATTCCTGTGCGAGACTGATGACATTGTGTCAGTCACTACCCTCAAGACTTCTGATGATGGTGTGAGCTATGACACAACCTGGACTACTACTGACTTTCAGCTAGAGCCTCTGAATGGGGTTTCATCAGGCCTTACACAGCCTTACACTCGCATCAGGGCTATCGGTGACTACCTGTTCCCTATCTGGTCAGTGACCGGCACTTTTAGTAACTTTGCTGGCGTACAAATTGTAGGAGTTTTTGGATGGGCTACTGTGCCGACTGCTATCAAACAGGCTGCGATTCTTCTTGCTATGCGCCAGTTCAAGAGGTATGACAGCCCACTAGGTGTTGCCGGTTTTGGTGACATTGGTGTTATGCGTGTAGGCCGTGTTGATCCTGACGTTGAAGCTCTACTGATGCCTTTCAAGAAGGTCATTGGCGCATGAGCATAGCCGCGATTCGTGCAGGGCTGGGAGACAACCTAGCCACTATCTCTGGGTTGCGTGTGGCTGAAACTATCCCAGACAACCCGTCACCACCTATAGCTATTCTGAGCCTGTCTAATGTCACCTATGATGGTGCGTTTCATGGTGGGCTAGTGCAATACAATTTTGTAGTGTCTGTCATTGTGGGCCGCGTGAGTGAGCGCACTGCACAGGCTCGTTTGGATACTGTCATCTCTACTGGCACAGGTTCAGTCAAGAAAGCTGTAGAGTCTGACAAGACTCTGGGCGGTTCAGCCTATGATGTGAGAGTTAGTGAAATGTCTAACGTAGGTGCGGTACAATTAAATGATGCCACTTATTTGGCGGCTGACTTTTCAATTCAAGTTTACGCAAACTAAGGAAAACTATAATGGCTAAATTTGTGGCTACTGACTACAAGATCACTCTTAACGGGACTGACTTCAGCGACCACCTCGCTGCTTGTACCCTCGACATTACTTCAGAGGAACAGGACACCACTTCGTTTGGTCGTACCTTCCGCACCCGTATTGGTGGCTTGAAGGATGGTTCAGTTCAGCTTGACTTCCACCAGGACTTTGGTGCTTCTTCTGTTGACGCTACTCTCTTCCCTCTGCTCGGATCGCAGGCAACTGTTGTTGTAACCCCAACTAGCGGTTCTGTTTCAGCTACTAACCCTAGCTACACCGGCGTATTCCTGGTTTCTCAGTACAGCCCATTTGCTTCTAACATTGGTGACCTTGCTACCCTGAGCGTTTCTTGGAACGCAGCAGGCACTGCAGGCATTACCCGTGGTACTGTATAAGCATGAGTGCAATTAACCTACAAATTAATTTTGTTGATGGTTCTACTGCTGATGTTTCAGCGGTAGCCATTGACCAAATTAAGTTCGAGTCACACTTTGACATTTCACTAAGTAAGATCGCTAGTGAAGCTAAACTGACGCATATTTACTGGCTTGCTTGGCAAGTACAAACTCGCCTAAATGCAACTAGCCTAGACTTTGAGTCCTGGGCTACAACAGTTGATACTGTTGGAGTTGGCGATTCCCCAAAATAAAAGGGCTGGGCGAATCTTCTAAACATTGGGAGAT
>ERZ869925.1420-NODE-1420-length-10860-cov-3.725127_pt1 | contig 10860 bp, 6 predicted proteins | sample MGYA00579311_ERZ869925 | MGnify/ENA primary metagenome ERZ869925 (study PRJEB32216, sample SAMN09231817) | wastewater metagenome | place: USA: Maryland | collected 2016-07-30 | study: EMG produced TPA metagenomics assembly of the PRJNA472060 data set (Reclaimed...
AAGGAGTAAGAGTTTCAGCAGTAGAACTCCTATTAGAGCCAGTCTGCCAACCAACGAAGTCAATCACACCGCCCATAGTGCCGTAAGTAGTTGCGGCAACATCGTTTGGAGCAATTGCGCCCATAATACAGGCCCTATCCAATTCTCTCTTAAGCTCGCGCAACCTATTGTCAATCTGATATGAATCTTCGGCGGAAACTCCGGCGTGTTCAATTGCTTGAGCAGTGCCGGTGATTTTCACACCTTTAGAGAAGATTTGAGTATAGTTTGACTTCAGAGAGCGAGTAGTGCTTTCATCCTTCGGTCCGGGCATGCCCTGTGGACGAGGATGGGCTATGATCTCCCAAGTTCCGGCCGAAGTTGCGCCGGCTCCGGGGTGGGTATTACCGGAAGTGTTTCCATAACCGCGGACAATGGTCGCGGAAGCCGCTCCAACCGCCGTCACTTGTACTACTTCTGGTTTACCGGAAAGAGTGTCCTTCAACAGCGTACCGGCTGTAATTCTTGTGAGATGGGAAGCTGAAAGGGCCAAAGCCGTTGCACCTGCCGTAAGATCTCCAAGAGTGGTTACAGTTGTCGCGTTGAGGGCGTCTTCAATCCACGAATGTTTGGTTTGAGTCGCAACTTGATTGGAAATACCGATCGTGGAAAGGAAATCGGTATCATCAAGAAGGATATTTGCGAGTACTTCAGACAGGTCAAGCTTATAAACTGCCGACTGATCGCCGGAGTATGCGCCTGCGCCTGAAGCTGGGTTTGCTAATGCCATGATTTAGTAATGTTAATTATAAATTAGAAGTAAATTACGCTTTTCTTACCCCTTGGGCCTCTTTTATTTTATTCCTGATCATGGCCCGTGAGCGCTCTGAACCGCTAAGCTTGGAAACATCTTCCATTCCTGCGGCGTCAGAAGGAGCTGGAGCGCCACTGTTTATGACAGGCGGTGTTTCGTTTGGTCCGGGTTTATTTAATCCCGGCATAGGAATTGTCACCGAATCAACTCCTACAACATTTTCTCGAAGGAAATCCTCTATATCAAGCAGCGCTTCGTCTAAATTGTCCGCTTTGCTTAACATGGACGGATTCTTCAGTATCAGTTCCCGGGTAGATTTAGGAATATTTTTGAATTCGTCTTTATCCAAAATATCCCTTACTTTCCCGCCAACCTCGGCTTGTAAAGCCTTTCGCTCTGCTTCAGCTGCCCGATTATTCGCTTCTTCAATGGCCTTAGCCACGTCTTCAGAAGCTCCTTCGGGTATCGACTGCCGATTCGTATTGTTTCTAATTTCAATACGCTTCTGCGCCGATCTGGCCCGAGCTGCGTCACGCTGGAGTTGAGCATACTCCTTCGTATCGATAGTTACTTTCCCTTCTGGCACCACCGTGTTTGGAGTTGTCGAAGGTGTTGCAACCACATTCGGGTCAGCTCCGGGGGTGGCTGTCGCCGAAGCGGCAGGGGTGGCCGGATTTTGTATTGTCATGTTTTCATTATATTACTAATAAATTATTATACCACATTTTCTGTGGATAATTAATTAAGGAATAATTTCACGGATTTTGAACCTTCAAGCCGATCGACTTCTACTTCCAAATCTTCCCCAATCATTGTAGGGAGATTCAAAAGCATGCCAAACCGGTCCGTCTCGCTTTTACAATTCTTCATTTCCCATTTTACCCGGCCCAATCCGTCTTTGATCTTTATATCAAAAGACGCCCCGGGCTCCGACTGCGAATGAAGCCAGCCTATTTTAGCGTTTGAAGCCTTTATTTTACTCGTTGTTTTTCCTGTTGACGGTTCGAATTCTAACGGCGTCAACTCCGTTGAAGATAATGGTCTCATTTTTTCAAATTATTGATAAATTCTAGGCGCATATTTTGCTTTAAGCATAGGAGTTAGTGTTTTGAAATTTCTTTCATTTAAAGGAATATAATAATCATCTAAATCTTGAGCCGTCACCTCTATTCCATATTCCCCAAGGATCTTCCCCGCCTCATCAAATTTTTCTTGCTGCATTAATTCTAACGCCTTTTGCTTCATTTGACTACGAACAAATTTATCATTGGCAATATCTTTTTGAATTTGAGAAGATTCAACTTTTTCATTTATCGGAAAGCCCATCAAAACTCCCCAAAACAATCCGTAGAAATCGGTATTATAAGATACCTCTCCTTGTTTATTTAAGACCGAAAACGTACCGTCTTCATTCGCTCCGCGCTTATAAGACCTCCAAAAATTTGCTATGTTTTTTACCTCCAATCCTTCCGGTAATCCAGCCGACAAAGTTTTAACAACTGCGTCTTTATTTTTATTGAATTCTTCTTTATTATTCTGCATTAAATTCGATATGCCATTCAAGACTTCAATCCCCCCTCTTACGAACGGAGAATAGAAGCTGCTGAAAGTAGATCGCGGATCCAAAGTCCGGGCAAAATCAAATCCGAAAGTTTCCTTCATTGTCCTTTCTATCGCCACCGAAGCCCCGGCAAAACGAATAACTTTATCCCATTGCCCGCCTTTAACCCAACGTGTCATAACGTTTGCCGCTTCAATCGGCCATTGCAAAAGAGAAGTAGAAAGTTTTCCGGCAAGTCCATAAGTCACTCTCGCGCTTGCGCCACGCCTGTAAGGAAAATTTGTATCGTCCACAATATCCCGAATATAATGGTTTCTGGCTGCATTAATATCTCCTTTAACCAAATTCTGCCGGACTATATTTTGATCGATTGGAGACATGGATTTGAAATCAGCTTCTTTTTCAAATTGAGCCCAATTTATTTTACCGGAATTATACTTCGCCAAAGCGTCATCGAAAATCATTTTTGACTGGTGATAAACAATCGATCTCATCGAGTTATCAGCAACAGAGTTTGGAGAAATTAAAGCTTGTGTTCCGGCCTTATAAGCCTGCCCTATCTTCCCAACAGGGGTCAATTCTTTTGTCAATTCTTCTCCGTACGGAACGCCCAAGTCAACTAGGAAGCCGTTTGCCCGGGTCTCCGCAATTCCTTCTCTGGTCAATCCTTGCCTCATTGCTTGAACCGAAAATTTCGGTCCAAGGCGTGAATACCCGAAAAGCGGATACTGAAACGACTGCCTAAACCAAGTGGCCGGCTGGCTTAAATACCCGGAATACATAGTGCTTAATATGTAATTTGTGTACGTCCTCGCGGCGTCAGGAGGAAGATTAAGCCCGAGTTTTTTATTCAAAGCAGGAACGAAACTATCGATAAACTGTTCCGCCCGGCCCGCATAACCCATTTTTTCGAAGACATAAGATTTAACCGAATTTTGCAAAGTTGAGGGCAATGTTTCAGAAAGTTTTGCCGCATTTGAAACGGCCGGATTCAGGAATTTTGCATTCGAACCGGCATTAATATAAATATCAAACAAGGCAAGCGAATCATCAATTTGTACACCCTGAAGGCCCCCTGTCTTTTTAAATTTAGCAAAAAATTCCAATTCCTTCGGAATAACCGCCCCTTCTTTATAAAGTTGATAGACTCCTCCGATATTTTGCACTCTCGGTTGGTAATTATTTAAGAAAATTTCCGGCGGCACATCCAAAAGGGGTCCGGCTTCGTTATAAAGTCCCCTAACTTGATCGGCAATTTTTACCAAATCCGCCTTTGTAGCGGCGTCAATAGTCGCATTTTCAGCAATGGCTCCAGTATTTCCTTTTAAGTAATCGCTTATAAGCCTTCTTTCTTCCCCGTAAGTCACTCCAGCATATTTTCCATAAACTTCCCGCGCCCTATTCCTAAAAGAATCCCGAAAAACGTTTCTGGTTTTAACTGCATTTTCCATAGGAACATAAACTTCGGAATACACCGGGATTCCGGATGATTCTTCGTAAGTCCTCATCCAATGCCTTTGCGGTGAAAGGTGTGAAGAAACCCAATTCACTCCCGGAGTTTCAGGAATATATTGGCCTTTCATTGCATTCAAAGTTTGAGCAGCTTTCGCAAATTCAGCTTGGGTCAATTCCCCAAGCGCCTGTTTTCCGCTTACCGCCTTTACAACAGTATCACGTAAAAAAGGAGAAAGTTTGTTTGCTTCCGCAATCCGGCCTAAAGTATTTAGCTGGCTTTCGGTTACTGGTTTGTTTTCAAACCCCTTTAAAGGAGAAGCCGGAACATCCACCGGATCTTTAAATATTTTTTTAAATTCCACAAACATTTTATCTCCCAATATTGATTCGTCAAAAAAAGTATCAGTTGTCTGCCTGCCGGTTCTTTCAGCCAGCTCGTTTTGAAAGGCATAAAATAGTTTCTTTTCCTTTGGAGTAAGATCGGAAAGTTTCTCTTTTTCAGTAAAAGAATCAAATAATTTCCTGCTTCTTAATTCTTGAGGAACCCATTTTGGAAACGAAGAATGAACGGCAAAATTCTCCGTTTCGCCGCCGGGCAAAGTCCTAAAATCACGATAACCGGCTTCGGCATTTCGAATCTGCTCCCACATCTCGCTGGCGCTTTCCACAAGATCCATTGGAATATCAACTTTGGTTTTACCAAAATTCATCGCTCCCTCGTAGTCCTTACTTATTGGAATAATCCTAGATTCCAAAGTTATTTCTTTCCCAAAATCTCCTTGATAAGTCTTTTCGCCTATCCCCATTTTTCCTTTAATATAATCAACCGTTTTGGGAATAACGCCCTCTCTAACCCTTACAAACGAAAGCTTCACTTCTCCCTCCGCGACAGGAGTAAGTTTTAAGAAAGTATCATTTGTCCGCCCACCATAACTCGATACCACACTTTTAGGCAAAGAATAATACTCATTCACCGAATCTTTCGGTTTTGCTATAAATTTTGGTTTTCCTTCTGCTTCTACAATAGCGCCTTGAATCGGCCCGGTATTCTTTATTGTCTCTCCCGGAGCCAATTTCATTCGAGGTCTTGTAACCGAAGCCAAACCTTCTGCAAGCGGAGCCGCGATAGTCACGTCCCCGGCAGCCAAACCGGTTGTAAATACTGCCGCCCCTAAATTTCCCATACCGGAATCTTTCGCTTCCTTAAAAGTTTGAAAAAAATTTGGCACCGATCCAAGCCAAGGCAATTCAACCGGCTTGTCAGAAGCCAATTCTTCCAGCGATCCAGTCTTCCCTTTTATCATCGAAACCCACGGAGCTGCGGTTGTTAAAGCTATTCGAACCGGCGCTTTTACAATTTCTTTTGGCAATTGGGCCAGCATTCTTGCTGAAGCATATCCGGCCGCCCCGGTCACGTGTGTAATTTGGTCCAATCGAGACATTTTGTCCCAAGTCTCATCATCCGGCAGATTAATACCGACAGTAGAAGCCAATTGTTTTGTAAATGTACTGCTTAATTTTAATTTTGGAATACCCAAGCCAAAAGCCCCCTGCACCGAGATGGGCTTTTCAGAAGCCTTCCGTTCGTAATACTCTTTTGATCCGACAACCCCGCCAAATCTTTTAACTTGCTCCTCCGGAGTAATTTCACCCTGTAATCGAACATTCGGCATGGTTTCACTTTCAGCTTGATTTAAAATACCGACAACCGAATTGTCTTCCGGGACAACAGGTTGAACAGGAGCGACCTTTGAAGGCCGCGACCTTAATTCATCGTAGAATTGGTCAGTAAGTAAAGCCATATTTAATAATTATTGCCAAATACTCCTCCCAAAAAAGATTTAGCTGCTCCCAAAGCCCTTTGAGCAATATTTTGCCCGGTCTTTGGAGCCCGTTCTGTTGGAGACGGCGTCCTTGGATTTCCTGCCTCGAGCGCTGGAGTTGAAGTCGCGGGCGCCGCGGCTGGAGTCGAAGTCGCTTGAAATTGGGAACCGGAATTAGGAACCGGCAGATCAGGCATATCTAAACCGTCTTTAGTCTCCGAAACATAAGGAGTAATTCCTTGGATAAAACCCCTAGGCATTCTCATTACTTCCGAATCGTTTATTCCGTTTTTTTGTTTATCCCAATTCACAAATTTCGTAAAGCTTCCGTCTTCGTTTTTCCTATAAAGGAATTTATTTTCGTCTTCCACATACCCGCCCGTTCTTACGGACGATTGGGTCCTTACTTGCGCCGGATCGATTACGGTAGGTTTTGTATTTATCGAAACTCCCCCACCGCGTATTGAAGGCGATTTTTCCGGTACTAAAATAGTTTGATTTTTTGTCCCTTCCGGACCGGTAATTAATTCATTCGATTCAACGAAAGTTTGATTACCGAAAACGAATATGTTTTTACCTCCTTCCTTGCGGCTTAATTTTCCATAAACCGGAAGGCCTCCATAAACCCCGGTTGTGGCAATATAGCCGGTCTTCGTCCCCACTCGGGAAACTTTGAAATCAACAATTTCTCCTGAAGAATTGGTTACAACGTAAGCGGCATAATTCGTCTTTGGAGCCGAAGCGCCGTCGTAATTTTCCATATCGCTCGACGCCTGAAGAAGATCTTGATAATCCAAAAGAGCCGCGTTTAATTCGTTATAGTGATTTGTCGTATCATCCCCGGCCGATTCAAGACTGTCGATAGAAGCTGAAAGCTGGTCGATTTTAGCGTTTAAAGCCGCGGCTTGTACCTGCACAAATTTATACGGATCTCCCCCGAATTCAACCGTGGCTCTGGAAACTTCATTGTCCACTTCCCGATTCAGTTTATTTATATCATTGCTATCTTTAAGAGAATTTTTTTTCCCCTGACTTTTATAGCTGGCTATTTTAACTTCCACGTTTGAACGCTGCTCGGCGCTAAGTCCGGGATAGGCATAAATCTTTTGGGCTTCCCTTACAAGCAATTCGTAATCCCCCGGCGTAAGTTTGCCGTCGGCTTCAAGTTCGCTCTGTTTTATATCAAGCTGATCAACCAAAAAATTGTAGCTGGAGGAGCTTGATTTTTTTCCGAATGCTGCTGCTACGTTAAATGTTGCCATGGCTTAGTAAATTAATTTATTTGATCCAAGCGACGTCTGTGTGGTCGATTTTAGTTGGCCGCTTTGAAGTTGTTTAATCGTGTTTTGATCATTTACCACCTTTAAACTGCCGGGAGCCGTTTGCAAGAAGTAAGATCCGCCCACTTTTACATATCCTCCGGTTGAAGTGGTTGTTGGTTGTTGGGGAACGGGTGAAGCTGCCGGAACGGGAGAAGACGTGGTTGGAGCCGGCGCTGTTGTTTTTGGCGCTGTTGTCGCCGCCGGAGTGGTTGTCCCTGTCTTTAATTGTACCCCGCTATTCGGCGCCCTATTGACCGCCTTCGCCATCGCTTCTTCCGGACTGCCGGCTTGAACGGTTTGAAGTTTTCCGGCCGCGTCCACATATTCATAAGATTTCAATCCTCCTGCCGCCGGGGCTGCTGCCGCTTGAGTAGCCGGGCTTACAGTCGTGCGCGGATCGGTTGCAAAAGATTCTTCTTTAAATCCTTTTGCAAATCCCCCAGCCAATTCCCCTTCAGTTTTTGTCGCCGCCTGCTCCGGTGAAACCGTCGCGCCGGCCCCTTGGGCTATGGCTTTGGAAACCGCTTCTTCCGGAGTCATTCCGGAAGCCACCAAATCATTGGCCACTGTAAGGATATTGCTAACTTGAGATGTTTTAATTTGAGAGCCGGTTTGCAAAACTTTGGTATAAGTATCGGAAATATTCACTCCGAGCGCCTTCAGGGAAGTAAGTCCGCTTATAGCATTGTTTATATCGTAATCAACCAGATATTTATTGTAAATGCTGTCCGCCACCAAATTCGCTCCGGCCTGAATAGAATCTTGTTTGTAAATTGCGATTTGGTCGGCATAAGGTTGAAGTTCTTGTCGAGAAGATAGGGAATTGTAAGCGCTTACGGTATTTGTAAGAGTTGATTCTGTAAGATTATTCTTTGAATTCTCCACCTTTACTTTATTGTCAATCTCTTGCTTGAATTGGGAGAAGAAACCATTGGCCGAATTGTCCGCTAAATAAGTATCGCGTTTGTAATTCCAAAATTCCCGGGCCGAATTATATGTTGTCCCGTTAATGGTCACTGGCCCATCTTGCGGACTAGCAGCAATCTTAGAATTATAAGAATCCAAAAGAGAAGTCGCAGAAAGATATCCAGAAACAGCCGCCACGGCAAAAGAAGTAAGATCTTTTTGAATTGAAGTTTCATTCTTTGATTTTTTAAGAGTTTGTAGTTGTAGGTCGTAAGAAGAAACCAGTAAATCATCTCCGGCAAAGAGCGCTTTATTACGACTGTCCGTCACTTTTTTAATTTGATTTTCGATTATAGAAACTTCCCTGCTTTCGGTAGCATATTTAGTTTCATTTTCTATCGTATTTTTAACAAGATTGTAACGCAAAGATTCCTTCTCTGTGATTTGTTTATTTATAGAATCAATAATAGTTTGGTCGGTTGTAGATGATTTTCTATCCCGAAGCCATTGCAGAATGCTATCAACGGAAGTAACTCCGGATTCAAATTCCACCAATTTATTCAAATAATCGTCAGTATAATTTTTTTGCTCTATTCTGTCCTTAAGAGTGGAGATTTCTGAATTCAACCTTTTCCTTTCATCTTTATCATCAGTCGTCCGCTTCAATTGCTCCTGCCTGTAAGAAAGTTGGGATTCAAGAGGAATATTTTGCTCCAAAACAAGCCGGTTAAATTTAACCTCGTCTTCGGCGTTTCGGATCACAATTTGCCGATCGTAAGTCTTCCCGATATTTTCTATGAAAACATCGAGTGAATCTCCTTTTGCTTTTGTGTCTAGGGTTCTTTGGTAAGCCATGAAAGTTATTGAATGTTAAACATATTATTTTGGAGTTGCCGCGCCGCCCGACGCTGAATTGTTAATATTTGCTACCGCTCCGGCTTGGCCGGCTGTCGGAGCATTCCCGGGAGCCGCCATCGGACTTTCGCCGGGAGCGTTTTCACCTTCGGAAAGCCTAGGCAATAGAGCCGGCTGTCGCGCCACTTGCGGCCCAAGCACCGGATCCATCAAATCTTTCTTCATCATTTTCTTTTCCATATTCGGTTGGGCCACACCCGCTTCGCGCATTGCCGTATCTTGAGAAATAATGCCGGATTGGAATTTATTTATAGTATCCACGATATTTCGCAATAGAGTCGTCGGCAAGAAGACTTCGTTTCGGTAATCTCCGTTAATTATTCTTTCGGTTTGAGGATAGTATTTTTCGTAAAGCTTCAAAATATTTTCATTTAAATGCTTCAAAGCCACTCTATACCTGCGCGCGCGAGGATTAAGTTTGCGCATAGTTCCTTGGAAAGCGAGAGCCAGCGCCTTGCCGGAAGAAACGGAAAGTTGGGAAGAAGAAAGCAGGGCTTCCGAAACGCCGGAAATTTCCACAATCGCCGATCTTCTTTGAGCCACATAAGTATTGGTAATATAAGGATCTCCGGTTTTTTCAAAAGCATGAAGCTCGCCATCTTCCGGAAGGGAATAAATCCGGGAAAGTCCGGAGACGAGAGCATTCATTCCTTCGACATTTTTGCCCCACATGTTAATGGAAGAAATCCATTTCAACAGGTTCGCCAAGTCGGCGTTGGACCGGTTATGAGAAACTTGAGGATCGAGAACGTCTTCAAGATCGGACTTTCCGTAAGGATAGTTCGGAATATATCCGTTCTTTACATATTGCAGCGGCACAAAGCCCCAATCATGGATATAAAAGTCAAGCAGTTTATCGTTTATAAAAATCCCCATTATTTCGTCCGTCCAAAATTCGTCAATATTGACCATCGGAATTTGGCTATTGGTTTCGAGCGTAGTGACGGCCGGATCGGAATTAATCGAAGGTTCGATTTTAATTCCTTTTTTCTTCGCCAGATCTCCGTATAAAGTTAAAGCTTTGGAATGGGGAATGCGGTCGGATTGGATAAATCCTAAAAGATTACGGTATCCGGAGTCGGCAAAAATCAAACGGATAGTAGCGGGATTTTCGATATGGGTAAAACGAAATCTCCAAGTGCCGGAGTCGTTCGGAGAAACTACTTTTCCATTCTTATTCACCTTCTCCGCCCAAGGCCCTTTCAAAAATCCATCTCCATAAGCGGAACCTTGCTTGCTCCACTCATCAAACTCCACTTCGTAATCGTTGTCTTGCCAAACTCTCCAAATCATTTTTTCTTTCATCTCCGCTTTCAATTCCAAAACTTCATCCGTCGGATCGTCGGTCGGGCAATTAATTTCCGGCGCGTCGTCAAAAATAAGAGAAGAAAGATTGTCTACAATCACCGCGCAATAGTTATCGCTTCGTTGGGAAGCCCCAAGCGGTTCATCATGATCCCATTGGTCCCCGCGATAAAATTGCTCGAGTGTTACGTACCCGGCCAGTTGCTTGCCGCTTGATCCTCCTTTATTCGGCACTCCGTTAATCCTTTGATTCAAATCATGTTTGGTATTTTCCTTATGCTCGAGAAAATCTTTAGAAATTTGAAATTCCATTTTCATTCTTTCTTTAGGATCGCTTGGTTTGGAGTAAGCCATATGTAAATATTATACTAGAATATCCTCTTTTCGGGAATAGTAATGCTGTGCATGGAAATTTTTTTGGCTTCGATTTGGGAGAAAATTTTGTCAATAGTCGGAGCCAGCGGGTTGAAGTTGACATTTTTCACACTTGATTTTAAATACTTGCGCTCCAGCCACCAGATGGCCATGCCGAGGCACATCACGTCGTCCTGCTCGATCTTCTTGTCCGTCACCCCCTTATCCGGATTATATTGATAGTTTCCAAGCTGTTCTTCCAATTCGGGTATATGAAAAGAGCGTAAACGGCCGAAATTGGGGTTTTCGTCAATAACTTTGCCTTCTTCGTCTATCCTTACCCGCCGGCCCTCCGTCAGAACCACAATCAAACAAAACAGCATATCCGCCTTGTCTCCGGTCGCGGAAAAGTCAATAACGTCCCCC
>ERZ869925.1422-NODE-1422-length-10855-cov-6.311852_pt1 | contig 10855 bp, 5 predicted proteins | sample MGYA00579311_ERZ869925 | MGnify/ENA primary metagenome ERZ869925 (study PRJEB32216, sample SAMN09231817) | wastewater metagenome | place: USA: Maryland | collected 2016-07-30 | study: EMG produced TPA metagenomics assembly of the PRJNA472060 data set (Reclaimed...
GGCGGAGGAGTTGCTGCCTGCCTGCGCCGACTGCGGGAAGCCTGCCGCGTGCTATGGCACCTATGAGGGTCGCAGCGGATTCGCTTGCGATGAATGCTGTGGACACGGCTGCGAGGACGGTTATTGCTTCGCGCTGCCAGACGGCTACGCGCGACTACTCGAAGCAGAAACCAGCGAAGCGGCGAAAAAGTGCGACGAGCGAAACATCTGCTCTGCCGCACGTATCGCCTACGAGCAGCGCGACGCCACCATCGCACGCGCCGAGCGGGCGGAGGAAGAGGGCAGCCGCCTGCACTCCGTTTACCGCGCAGCATCTGTTGATGCCTTTGCCGCTGTGCGTCGGTTGCTCAGACTGGACGACAAGGAAAACCTGCAAGGCGCTTGCGCGCGCATCATGTCAGAGCGCGACACCGCCATCGCACGCGCCGAGCAGGCGGAGCGGGAGTTAAAGGCACAGCAGTCGATATTTGCATCGGTAAACGACTGCCTAAAAATCACCGAAGAATGTGCTGTGCGAGCCAAACAAGGCCAGCAATTTCGCGGTTTACGCTTGTCAAGCGGCGCACGACCTTTGTCTCACGTAGAGGGACTCGCTACGCGCTTCGCTGATTGTGCGCTTTCCGAGATTGAACTGACCGCCGAGCGCGACGCGCTACGCACGCAGTTGGCCGAGGCGCAGGAGGAGTTGGCGCGAGCCGTGGAGTTCATAGACGAACTTCTTCCCTACGTGCCCGCCTACTTCCGCGACAAGTGGAAGATGGACGCTGAGCGCGCAACGTTTGGCGTCCTGCCTGCGAAGGGGGACAACCAGCACGAAGCCCTGCGCAGGGCGTGCGAGGAGGTGGGATGTGGACGGCAATCTTAACCTAAACAACCACGACCATGTGCGACTTTCTCTGTTCTGTGAAATATCCAGAGAGTTACTACTGCGCGGCAACCGAGATCATGTCAAGGAGATGCTGGTAAAAGACGCGGCGCGGCGCATAAGCGGAATGCTTAGCGATTTCTGGGCGGCGCAAGATGAGATTCGTATGCCGTGGCAAGAGAAATTCGCCAGAGATTTTTCTAAGGCGGTTCAAGACTTCAAGCGAGGGGGCAACCGCGCCGAGGGCGCGAAGGAGGGCGAGTGAGCGGATGGATTGGAGTAGACCTAGACGGCACCTTGGCTGAGTACAACGGCTGGAAGGGGCCAGACAACATCGGTGCCCCCATAAAACCAATGCTGACGCGCGTGCTTCACTGGCTCGAAAGCGGTCGCGAGGTACGCATCTTCACGGCGCGCGCTTGCGTACCTGAGCAGATCGGGCCAGTGAAAGATTGGTGCTTACGGCACATCGGCGTCGAGTTGCCTGTCACGAACGAAAAGGATTTTGGAATGATCGAGTTATGGGATGACCGATGCGTGCAAGTGGTTCCAAATACCGGCATGCGTGCTGACGGAAAGGCGGATTAAATGCTCACAACCCAAGCCCTAATCGACGCAGCGCTGGCGCGTGGGCTGCGCGAGAAGCTGCCGGTGGAGTGGTTCGCTTACCACTGTAAAGCGTGTCCGTGCGCATATCCACGATGGCCAAACTCGATTTGTCCGATGTGCGGCACAATCCGCCTTGTCGTTAAGGGCGAGCAACCAACCTACATCGGCCCCGACCTCACCGCGCCCGCGAATCTGTACGAGTTGATGCGGTTTGCGGATGCGGTGTTCTGGGCGATGACAATCTATTTCGAGGATGGCCCAATTGGATGCAAGGTGTTCGCGTGGCCGGGATCTGCGAGTACGGAAATATTAACCAAAGGCCCCGACCGCACCACCGCCGTGCTCGCCGCGTGCGCGAAGGCGCTAAACATCGAGGAGTTTACCAATGCCAACCTTTAATTCATGCCCCGGACTCAAAACGCAACCACCGCTTTTCAGAACGTCGCTGCTTCTAATATGGGATAGGCACGCCAGAATCTACCGACTACTGCGTGGCGTGCGAGACAAGTACAAAGAAGGCCAGTTTCGCTACTCCGAGAAGATAACGTTTGGACTACAACCAAAGCTGCTGCATGTGAAGCGAGAATACTGGGGCCTGATCGTTTGTGTTTTTGGCCTGCGTTTTCACTATCAACGCTCATACGGAGGACGTTATGCCTAACCCCCGCCTCGCCCTCGCCGACGCGGCTGAACAGCGGGCGAACGCGGCCACGCCGGGGCCGTACAGACTACAAGAAAACGTCGCGTGGGTGTTCGCGCCGGACGGAAACCGAGAAGTAGTTGTACACGCAACGCCGCTTGATGATGTGTGGGAGGCCAATGCTGGCGACTACCGAAAGCAACAGAAGGCAAACGCCCGCTTTTTCACCCACGCCCGCACCGACGTGCCCGCCCTCGCCACCGCAGTCCGTGAACTCGTGGCGCAACTGAATAGCGCAAATAAGCGAACTGTGAACTTGGTCGAGGCGGCGTTTATGGAAGGCGTAGCAAAAGGGCGTGGATGCAAGGATCACCACCCCACAAGCATTTGGTTTGTAAGCGACGCCCGCGAGGCCGTCGAGAAGTTGAGAGGTGGCGCATGATCATCCTCGCACTCGATGCCGCCAAGACCACCGGCTACGCCTTCAAGGGCACCGAGGGCTGGCAGTGGGGCACCGTGGACGGCTACAACTCCGCACGCCGCACCGACCTCATCAAGTGGGCCGTGGAGCAGGGCTGCACACACGTCGCGCTGGAGCAACCGTACCTCGGCCTCAACGCCAAGAGCTACGGCGACCTCATGGAGGTGCGCGGTATGCTGCGTGCCGACGCCACCCGCGAGGGGCTGATGTACGTCGAGAACGACTTGCGGCCCTCGACTTGGCAGCGGCACCAATTAGTGATTGGCGGCAGGCCGTGCCCCAAAGGCATGACAAAAACTTGGTCACGCGAAGTGGCGGGCCGGATTGTCGGGTACACGTTCAAGACGAAGGAGCATGACGCGGCAGATGCGGTGTGCATCGCCGACTACGTGACGCAAATTAGCCGCCTTGAGGGGCTGCTGGAGGTAGGGAAATGACCACCGGAACCACGATATTTATCCTCGCCGCGCTCGCCGCGATGTTCGCGCTGTTGTGGCGCGAAGGCGGGCCGCGATGACAGACCCCGACGACGACGTTGACCTCGCGCTCTACGCCCTAATGTTCCTGCCGCTGCTCGCGCTCATGCTGCTCTAGTCGCCCATCGCGTCCAGAACGGCATTGATGGCGTCGGTGCTGAACCCGGCCATGCTGGCCGCTGTGATGATGGAACGCCGAGCCTTCGTGAACTTGTCGTCAGACGGGTCTGTCATGTATGCGGTCGCGTCGGCCAGCGCCTTGAAAGTGAGGGCTATCGGCCTACCGAGCACAGACTCAGGCCCGTTCAGCATCATCGATACGTTCTGGCCCTTCCTGACGCGCCGCACAATGTCGGCTGCGTCGCCAACGATAGGCCCGACGATGGTAGCATTCTCGGCGAAGTTGCGGGCAGTGTCGAACGCGAAGTCGCTGAGTGTCTTGTCGCCCACCCGCTTGCCGTCCTTGCCGCGCAGCTTGTCCCACTCGTCGTAGCCAGCCTTGACGGCGTATCCGGTGGCGGTATAGAGCAACGCCTGCGCGATGGTTGGTATCGAGAAGTCCTTTATGAGCCGCGCCTTGTCGGCTGCGGTCTTTTGGCTGCGCCTGTAGCGGACTGCGGCCTCCCACGACTGATTATACTGCTTGGCCGTCTGTCCTTGCAGGAACGTCAGGGTGCGCCACAGCGCCGACGTGCGGGCCTCGCGCTTGGCCCCGGACGTGTAGATCCAGCGGTTGTCGGGCTGCGACACACTGTAGGCATCCTGCGCCTTCTCGGCCATGAAGCGCATCAGATCCTCACCCTTGAGTCCCTGCGACGCGCCCCAGTCCTTGGCGGCGTTCCAGCCCATAAAGGCGGGGATGTTGTTGGACTCGTGGAGAAAGAATTGTAGCTTCTCGTGCCCGCGCGGCCCCTTGCCGAAGAAACGCTGGCCGGACTCGCCGGTCGTCTCGGGCGACACGACGTTGAACCCGCTGCCCGTCACCATCTCGTACATCTTGGGGGCGTACTTGCGCATCTCGTCCAGCGCGGCGGCGTTGCGGGTGCGGACGCTTATGTTCTTGACGAGGTACTGTAGTGGAATGCGCGACTGCATCGACCACACCGACATGGGCGTCGTGATGATGGTCTTGGGGTTCAGACCCAGCCACGACGACGCGAGGCGGGACAGGATGCCGTTGACGATCCACATCGCTGGGTCTTGATTGGTGGACACCTCGCCGTAGCTGTTGAAAATCTTGTCGATGTCGCGCAGCACGCTCTCGCCGTTCGGCCCCTTCTTGCGAACCGCGCTACGGAAAGCCTCGGTGCTGGCGAGTTCGCGCAGGCGGATGGACGCGGGCATACGGCCCACGATAGCGGCGACCCGCATCTGGTGAGCGAAGTATTCCGAGAATACGTCGCTCAGAATGATGGGGGCTTTGCCGCCGCGAATCTCCTTGAGCATGCCTTGGTTTTCAAGAAACGTCTTGCCGACGTGCTCGTTCATGCTGCTGACATCTTGGTCGTGCATGTAGCGGCGGTAGCTGGTCTTGTCGTCCTCGTTGAATATGTCGCGCGAGAACTCACGCCGAGACATCTCGTTGACGACTTTCTTCACCTCGCCATTGTCGAAGTCGAACATGGCCTTGGCGATGGCCTTCTCGTTGTCCGTCATCGTAGACTCGATGGCCGTCAAGTCCTGCGCGGTCAACTTGAATATCTTGTCGCCGACTGTGCGCGGCAGGTAGATGCCCTCGCCGTCCTCGCGGGTTATCTGGTAGCGGGCGTTTGGGTCGAGTCCAAGCTGGTAGAGGCGGGCACGCTCAGCCTGCGATAGCTTTATCGTGCGCCCACCCGAAATCGGGATGGCGATTAGCTTGGGTGCCTTGCCGCGCTTGCGTGCGATGACCTTGCCCACGCCGGTCTTGTTGGCGTAGTCACTCAACAGGTATGACATGTTGGTGAGTTCTGGGTGCAGCGTGTAGCTGTCGTCGCTCGGGTTTCGCTTCGCCAGCGGCACACCGTCCGACCCCTTTAGCTTCTCAAGCACGCCCATGATGTACGAACGCGCCTTGATGCGGTGCGCCGACTCAACGTTCTCGCCCTCGTTGGTCGTCTTGATGGCGAGCCGGTGTAGCGTCGAGTCCTCGGGGGCGAGCGACAGCAACTTGTTGAACACGTTCAGCGAGAGTTCGCGGTACGCCTGCAATAGTCCCTTGCGCTTCGACTCGTCGCCGGTGAACACGTTCTTGGTGTCGTTCACCACGTCCTGCGCGGCCTGCGCGTATTCCTGCTTCTGTGCCTCGCGCTTCTGCTTCGCCGCCTCAAGGTCGGTTTCGTGCAGGGTATTGATTTCCTCCAGCACGCTCTTGAGGGCACGCAGGTCGTCGTTGCTCATGCTGGAAAGTGACGTGTCGCTTATCGACGCCTCAATGGCTTTCTCGGCCTTCGCAAGCGCCTTGGGGTGCGCCACAGTCTCACCGTCCGCCACTGCCTGAACGAGCGCTCGCGCCTTCGCTATGGTCTTTTCGGTGGGCTTGGAGACAATGAACGAATCGAGCACCTCGCGGGCTGTATCGCGCAACTCCTCAGTCATGTTGCGCATGTTCTTGTTGAGTTTCTTGACCTGCGCTGTCACGCCGTTGATGAGGTTGCGCTGGTGGGCTTCGCGCCGCACAGCCTCGACGACCTTGGCGATGTTCTCGGCTCGCTTCTCGGGTGATACAGACTTCATGGCCGCAAGCCGGTTAATGGCCTTGACGCGCTTTTCCAGCCGGTCGGCGGGCACCACGTCCTTGACGGTGTTCCAAAACTCAGTAAATTCCTTGTGTGCCATCCCCGCCACCTTCAACCCCTGCGTCAGCCCCTCCTCGAACCCCGCCTTGCTCGCCTCCTGCGTCGCCGCCTTCCCTTCCGCCTTCGCCTCCTCACGCGACAGCCGCTTCTCCTCGGGGATGGTGCGGGCTACGTCCTTCTTGCCCTGCGCGTACTCGGCGCGGCGCTGGCGCATGGCCTGCACGGCGGCGCTCGGCTTGATGACCGCGCCCGTCTCGTCGCGTACCCCGCGCTTCACCTCGGCCAAGAACCGCTTCGCATACGGGCGTATCGCGTCCCCAAACTTCGCCACGGCCTGCTTCACGAAGTCCACCGCACCCTTGGCCTTCGCGTACAGCTTCGCAAGCTCGGGCGCGGCCCGCTCGTGCAGTTCCGCTACCCACTTCTTGCCCTGCTTGGCAGCAGCCTCAATGTCGCGCAGGATGCCCGTGTCCGCGAATATCGGCATACCCTTGATGTTCACCTCGTCGCGCATGGTGGGGGGGATATCTAGGGAGTGTACGCGCGTGTCGAATCCATTATAAATTCTTTGTCGCGCATCGTCTGCCTCAATGAATGTATCGAACTTCTCGGACAGCGCATCCCTGCCTGCCAATTTTGACACCGGCTCAACCCAAAACTTCTTTCCATCAGAGGCTACGCGCATCCTTAGTCGCTGGCTACCGCCGCGCGGATCTAGGTTGATGTATGTCGTACCCGCCCGCGCGCCCCACTTCTTGCCAATCTTGTTGGCGACGTTGCGCATCACCTCGTCGTAGTGCTTGCGCATGCCGGAACCGCCGACTTTAAGCTGCTCGCCAGCGATAGAACGCTGGCCGTTGCTGTTTGGTTCAGTGTCCATCAAGTTCTTCGCGGCTTCCTTGCCGACATACGATTCCAGTTTTTCAGGCGGCACATTGTTCTCGTCCACCACGCGCTGCCCGTCTTTAAGTGCCACTAGCTTCCATGTGTCTGGATTGTAGTGAACACTGTCAACCTGCTTGCTAAGGTCATACCGCTCTACCTGCATGTCCCCCGTCGTCCACGCGATCTTGTCGTAGCCGTGCTCAGCGGCATAGCGCACCATGCGGCGCATAGCGAGGGCCGTCCAGTCCTCGGTGGATTTGAAGGGTGCGTCGGGGACGCCTTTATTGCGGCCCGCTCCGGTACGCTCTGGTTCTTCTTTAAGGCGACGAATTGCTTCATTTTTCATCGCGTCAATATCGCCGCCCATAGAATGCACGTTTGTAATAAATCGCCCAGTCTTGTCGTGTATCTCGTATACACCATTCGTCTGTCCGGGCGTCACGACAAGATCATCTTTAGTTATCTTGTCGAAATCCTGCGCATACCCCTTCTTCCTGCCCTCTTGGTGCCAGTCGCTCTGCACCTCCTCCAGAAACAGCACGCGCTTGCCGTACGCGTCAGTGCGGTCGTTGTGGCGGACGTGGACGAGGATGTTGGGTTCGTTGAAGTGGGAGGACTTGAACGCAGTCCTGTCTTTTTGCTCCCCTAAAAACCTATCAACAAGTTCTTTGGGTGCATTCGCTTCCTGCAAGTCTGACGACGAAACAGCGCCAACGCGCTTCGCTCTTTCGACTTGCTCTGTGGATGCATTTTTTAGATACCACTTGAAGGCCGCATCAAAAGGCGAGTCGTGCGGCAGCGTCAGCAGCAACTCGCCGTAATTCTCGCCTCCGGGGGTCTGGTAGTCGGAGAATTTGGTAGAGCCTTGCGCCGCCACCTCCTCCTCTTTTATCCGCGACTCAGGAATACCTTGACTCCTCCACCTATTGGCGGAAATCTCGTCTCCAGAACCTTCAACTTCGCCGCCCTCGTCGAGAAGTAAATAATGGATTCGCTTCTTGTTGTCAACGGTATGCACCTCCTCCACCTTGATCGCGTTCGCCGCGATATGCTCGCGCACCTCCTTCTTCGATACCTTGCCGTTCAAATCGCCCAGCCGCGCCCACTTCATCTCGTCGGCCTTGACCCCCGCACCCTCCAGCATCTTGCGCAACTCGCCCGCATCCATCGCGCCGCCCATCTTGTCCTCAACGGCGTTCGATAGCTTGCTGAACCACACCGGCCCGCTGCCCCGCGTGGGGTTTGCCGCGAACTCCGCGTTGACCTTACGCACGTCGGCGAGGAAGCGCTTGGCGTAGGGACGGATGTGCTCGCCAATCTTCGCCACCGCCTGCCGCACGAAGTCCACGGCGCTCTTGGCCTGCGCGTGGATGCGGGCCAGCACGGGCGCGATGCGGGCGTGCAGTTCCTCCACGAACCGCTTGCCCTCGCGGGCGGCGGCGGTAAGATCGCGGAAGATGCCGGTGTCGGCGGGGGCTGGCGGGTTGCGCTTTATGAAGTCCGACACCTCAGAAGCGCTCACATTTCCTTTTAGCGCTCTAGCGCCAAGCTCAGGCTCAACAGAAAGCATCTGAGCAACAATTGGGTCATTTTTTAGCGCATCGGAAACGGAGCGATTACCAAGATCGACTTCGTGAAGTAGCCTGCCGGGATTTTTCCCTTCTCGCTGCATTGCCTCCACCAGCCAGTTAGGCTGGCTTGCTTGCGCCTCCTCCTCCGCCGCGTTCCGCTGATCCACCAAGTCCTGCCGCAACTCGCCCGTCGCGTACCCGCGCGCCTCAGTCAGCGTCGGGCGCACGTCCGCCACCTTGCCGTCTAGCCGCACTTCCCATCCGTCCTTGCCCTTACTTATCGCCACCGGCCTGCCCTCGATGGTGGCCTCGTGGACGCTGGCGTCGCCCTTGCCGGTGCGCTTGAAGCGGATGGGGGCGTCTACGGGCGCGCTGGGTGGCTGGGCTTCGGGCGTAGCGGCGGCTTCGGGGGCAGCGGGCGCGGCTGGCTCGACGGGCGCAGGCGCGGGGGCGGGGGGTTCCTGTGGTTGCGGGGCGGGGGCCGGAGTGGGTGCGACCCCCGCTGGCGCATTTAGCACATCTTCGGCGGCTTGCCTTTTCCCTTGGGCTTCATTGGCGGCTTCTTTGCCATTCGGTGTCTCCTGTTGGGGTTGCGGTTGCACAGGCGCTGCGGCCTGCGGTTGACTGGTTTTGCCGACGTTAAACAAGCCTTTGGATGCGCTACTCGCGGGCGGGGCGTTGTCGAACGTATCGCCGTTCGCGTGCGCGTCAATCACCTTGCGGGCGGTGTGTCGGTTGGAGCCAAGGGCGTCCGCCACCTCCGACAGCGATGGAGCGCGGCCAAGGTCGTTGTTGAGTTGCTGTATCACATCCACGGCGTCGGCGGGCGTGCTCTTGCGCATCGGGCCGAGTGTGGTTGAGGGCAGGACGCGCCCTTCTCTTGGCGGCTCTTGCGGTGCGGGCGGTTGCTCGGGTGTTTGCGGTTCTGGGGTGGGATTGAACTCAGCCTGACTCGTGCCGCCCGTGAATGGCTTCGGCGTCGCCGACTTCTGCTCAGGCGCATACGCCACGCTCCCCGGAATGGGCGGCGCCTCGCCGGGCTGCTGGGCCATCCTCCGCGCGAACCACGCATCGAACTCCTCGGGTGTCATGCGCTCCAGCATGCTCCGCACAAGGGCGTGGGTGGGCGGCGCGGGCGTGGCCGGTACAGGCTGGCCGGGGCGCGTCATCGTCCGCAGGTTCGGCGACGGCGCTCCCTGCTGCACCTCGGGCCGTAGCGGCACACCGGGGAACGGCGTGCCCGGCTCGTTCGGCACGGGTGGCAGGGACTCGGGCGCCAGCACAGCGCTGCCGGGTGCCTTCGGGGCCATCTTCGGCTCGGGTACGGCGGGGAACGGCGGCGTCCCCTCGGGCGCGGGGTTGATGGGCTGCTGGCCGGACGTGTCGCTCGTGCCGTTTACGGTCGCCAGAAAGTCGTTTAGGGTGCCGGTGGGTGTAGATGCGGGGTTGGGGGCGTTCGTGGCTTGTGGGGGCTTCTGAGTGGATTTGCCGCCTATTGCAGAGGGTACTTCCACGAGGCCCGCCGACCCGAGGGTTTGTAGTGTCGTCTGGAATGCGCCGTCCATGAGGGCCGTGGGACTGGCGTCGCCCAACCCAGCGCGGGCCTGCGCGATTTGCTGGGTGAGGGTGGTGACAAGTTCCTCTGGGAGTTCCTCAAGGCTCGTGCGCCCGAACCGCTCCAGTGCGGCCTTGATGCCACGAACCACCGGCTCACCCATGCTGGCGATGCGCTTTTCCAAGCCGCCGACGCCCGCGAGTTGCGACATCGTGGCTGGAATGGCCTCAAGGCCCGCCTGAGACGCGACATGGGCGGCGAGGTCGGTGCCGGTGAGGCCCGCCTGCTTGCCCTCGTAGAGCGATTGGTTGCCCTGCACGGCGGACGCACCCGCGATCATGGCCCCCGCGCCGCCACCAGCGCCCTTTGTGAGAAACGCTTGCCCGAGAGAGCGCGTAATGCCAGCGGCGGTGTTACCGCCTAGCCCGCTCGTCTTGTTGAACTCGGCTTCGCTGCGGGCCTGCTCGGCCTGAATTGCGTCGGCGGCGGCGTTCGCCTCCTCGGCGTAGACGGGCGAGTCGGTCGCGCTGTGGAATAGAGCCTTGCCGCGATACCCAAGTGCCTTCACGTCTTGCAGGGTGTTGGCTAGGCCGCGAAAGACTTGGCGGACGCCGGGGATTTCCGCGATGGACTGGTCGAGTGGGTTTTGGTAGTAGGTGGGCGGCTCTTTTGGAAGCATCGCCGCCTGCTGCTGGTGTAGCTGCTCCGCGTATGCCGTGGCGTTCTCTGGCGTGTCAAACTTTCCGAGATGCTGGCCCGTTTTGTGGTACTGAGAAATAGCGGCCTTTGGCGACAGAATGACGCCAGCGCCACCGGAGGCGACCAGCGGGATGAGTATTTCAGGCCCGCCCTCCTGATCCTGAAATGACGTTGAGTAGACCGTAGCAACGCCGTCGCCCGTCTTTACGCGAGGGCGGTTCATTATGTCTAGGTTGCCCGGCTCGATAAGGCCCGCTGGCCCATCGAGATCGGAAGAGCGTCGTGTAGGGAAAGAGT
>ERZ869925.1423-NODE-1423-length-10852-cov-52.013059_pt1 | contig 10852 bp, 22 predicted proteins | sample MGYA00579311_ERZ869925 | MGnify/ENA primary metagenome ERZ869925 (study PRJEB32216, sample SAMN09231817) | wastewater metagenome | place: USA: Maryland | collected 2016-07-30 | study: EMG produced TPA metagenomics assembly of the PRJNA472060 data set (Reclaimed...
CGACAGTGGCCATGCGGCTGCGACCGGCGACAGTGGCCATGCGGCTGCGACCGGCGACAGTGGCCATGCGGCTGCGACCGGCAAATTCGGAATATCCGCGTCCTTGGGCTGGAACGGAACGGCCCATGCTGGGGCGGATGGGGCTATCGTCCTCGCCTTCTGGAACGACAATTTCGAGTTGGTGCATGTATTCGCCTCACGTGTCGGTGAGAACGGCATTGAAGCGGGCAAGACGTACCGACTGAACGCCGATGGCAAGCCGGTGCTTGCATGATCCCGCACCGCATCATCCTCTTTCTCAACACCCCTGCGGCTGGCTTCGCTGTCTGCGGTGCAATGCTGTTCCTGTGCGGGTTCTTTATGGGCGCTGCTTATGAAATGAACTGGAGTGCAGTCTGATGGTCTACATCGTCTCTTGGGAACTCTGGGCTCTTGTTTCCCCTCCCACTCGCAGAGGCTCCAGGTACATTGATTGGGGGACGATGTCTCCCAATCGAAAGGGCGTTGAAGCCCAGGTGAAGCAAGATACCGGTCCAAACAGGCTAGACGCCGGGTGGACAATTGAGAAAGTCACGCTCTCAAGCGGGTGGGGCACGAAGCCATGACCCCCTCCCCTCCCCGCAAATCCCTCCAGATCGCCGCTCTGATTGCGGCACTGATCGCGGCTAACAACGTACAGACAGGAGCGAAGAAGTGAGCACAGCAGTCCAGCCGCTACGGAACATCACTCCATTCGAGGAACTGAGCCTCGAAGCGGAAGACCTCTATGCCGAGGCCAAGAATTGGGCGGACGGCGAACCGATCCAGACGCAGGCGCAGTGCGACGCGCTCGACAAACTGGATAAGGCAATTGCCGATGTCGTCAAGCGCCTCGATGCTTTGCGCGTCGAAGAGAAGGCGCCGCTCGATGAGCAGGTGCAGGCCATCCAGGATCGCTACAATCCGCTGATCCAGCCGAAGAAGGGCAAGCTGGTGTTGGCCCGCGAGGCGCTGAATGGCCCGCGCGCCGCCTTCAAGGCCGAGCAGGCCCGCATCAAGGAAGACGCCGCTCGCAAGGCGCGCGAGGAAGAGGAACGTCTGCGCCGCGACGCCGAAGAGGCCATTCGCGCGTCCGCTGGCAACCTCGAAGCCCGCGAACAGGCAGAAGAGAAGCTGGCGCTCGCGAACGATGCTGCCGCCTTCGCCAAGCGCGAGGAAAAGCGCGCGACCACTGGGCTCGGTCTGCGCACCACCTATCGCGCCGAACTGACTGACCTCAACGCGGCGATCAAGCACTATTGGGCGGCGAAGCGAGACGAATTCTCCACGCTGGTCCAACACCTCGCTGCCGACGATGTGCGCGCGGGCAAGCGCGAAATCCCCGGCTTCATCATCCACGAAGAAAAGAAGGCTCTGTGATGGCAAACGCTGTTGCACTCAACGACGCTCGGGCCACGGCCCTTGCTCCCGTCACCACGTTCACCGTGGAGCAGATCGATCTCATCAAGCGCACCATTGCCAAGGGCGCGACCGACGACGAACTGCAGTTGTTCCTCCACCAGTGCAAGCGCACCGGGCTCGATCCGTTCGCGCGCCAAATCTATGCGATCAAGCGCTGGGACGGCGTGCAGAAGCGCGAAGTCATGGCGGTACAGACGAGCATCGATGGCTTTCGGCTGATTGCTGAGCGGAGCGGCAAGTATGCCGGGCAGGTCGGTCCGTTCTGGTGCGGCACCGATGGCCAGTGGACCGATGCCTGGCTATCGAGTGACCCGCCCGTCGCCGCCAAGGTCGGCGTGCTCCGGGCCGACTTTTCGGAGCCGTGTTTCGGCGTTGCCCGCTTCAACAGCTATGCCGGGCGCACCAAGGACGGCAACCTCACCCGCATGTGGGGAACAATGGGCGATGTCATGGTCGCCAAGTGCGCTGAGGCGCTGGCGCTACGCAAGGCATTCCCGCAGGAATTGTCGGGGCTCTACACGTCCGACGAAATGGCGCAGGCATCGAACGAGCCGAGCGACCCGGCTCCGCAGTCCACGCCCGCGCCTGCAAACATCGATCATCAGGCGGTCTTTGACCGGCTCTCCGCCGCGAACAAGGCCCTGCCCGACAAGGCGGCATTCGACAAGTTCTGGTCACAGGGCAACGTCCTCGATGCAGCCCGCGCGCTTCCGTCCAATCTCAAGGGGGCGCTCAAGATCGAACGCGACCAGCGCGAGCTGGCCTTGACGCAGGACGATGACGGCTTCCCCGGCGACATGGGCGGGCCGGTTGATCCGAATGACCAGTTTGACCGGATGGAACAGGACGAAGCCGCATGAGCCTCAACCACATCCCCGCTGCCGCAGTGCTGGCCGCTGCCGCGCTTGGCCGTGCCGATACCAAGGACGAACTGGAAGCGACGTGGATTTCGTCGGGCTGCGACAACTTCCGCGGTGCGGCCCGTACCTACCTGCTTCGCATCTATCAGCAGGTGTGCTCGCGGATCGATCGGAATGACGTGAACCTGCGGCTGGCAAGGGCGATCTGATGGCACGGGCTCTGATCGTGGTGAGCGGCGACGCCGACCGGCGCAAGGCAGCAAATTGGGCAACCAAGGCCCCGATGGGGACGCGGATCGAATTCAAGGCCGCGCGCCGCTCGCTCGATCAGAATGCGCTCATGTGGGCACGCCTTACCCAGATCGCTCAGACGGTCGTCTGGTACGGGCAGAAGCTGTCGGCTGATGACTGGAAGGATGTTTTCAGCGCCTCGCTTCGCAAGGCCCGCGTGGTGCCTGGCATCGATGCCGGCAGCTTTGTCCCGCTCGGCATGCGCACCAGCGACATGAGCAAGGACGAGATGACCGCGCTGTTGGATCTGATCGACGCCTTCGCCGCTGAGCGTGGCATCAAATTCAACGAGGCCGAACATGCCGCGTAGCGTCCCACTCTGGTCCTCGGACAACCACGACGCAGCGATTCCAGCGCGGGTACGTGTACGCCTGTTCGAGGCCGCTGGCGGGCGGTGCGCGGCTTGCCAGCGCAAGCTAGGCCCCGGCGACAAATGGCAGGCTGATCATATCGTCCCACTGATCTCGGGCGGCGTGCACTCGGAAGCGAACCTCCAGGTTCTCTGCGACTGGTGCCACAAGGGCAAGACCCGTGAAGACGTAGCCATCAAATCCAAGTCCGCTCGCATTCGGGCGAACCATGTTCTTCCTCGCCAGCCCTCACGCCTCAAGAGCAAGGGCTTTCCGAAGGCCGCACCACAGCGGCGAGCTTCGACCCCCATCACCAAATGGGCAGCATGGAACCAAGGAGTTGCAGATGACTGACACAGCATGGAAGCCGACGCCGGGCAGAGACGAATGCACCCGCCTCAAAACCGCCGAGTATTTCATCCTCGGTCTAGATGGCGGCTATCATGCGACGTTTGGCGACAAGTCACAGGCCGAATTCATCGCCGCCGCCAACCCCGCTGCGATCCTCTCCCTTATCGAGGAGAACAAGAGGATGCAGGAGGCGCTGAGCGCCCTATATGCGGCGTTCCTATCACGCCACGGTAGCTTCCCGCTAGACCGAGTGACGCCCGAGCAGCGCCAGTGGAACGACGCTATGTCAAAAGCAAATGACCTACGGAGGCTATCATGAGCGCAAGGCCTCTTCACCTGACCGCGCCTCAACGACACGTCTTGCAGTTGATAAAGGACGACCCAATACCAGGCTACCGTGTCTACGTCCTCGGCCGCCCGAGCTGCGAGGCGCTTAGGAAGCGTGGGTTTGTTGAAGGCGACCGTCCTTTTAGGGCGAGAATGGACGGCAACCCAATTGTGCGCATCACGCCAGCGGGACTCGCGGCCCTCGCAGCCCTGGAGCCCCAATCATGACCCCAGATGACCTCAAGCGCGCGGGGGTGAGGGCATGAAGATCGGATACGCCGACCCGCCATATATCGGCTGCGCTCACCTGTACAAGGACCACCCAGATTACGCCGGAGAGGTTGACCACGCCGCGTTAATCGAGCGGCTGGAACGAGACTATGACGGCTGGGTGTTGCACGCAGCTGCGACCCCGCTGAGCATCGCCACTTTGGCGCCTCTGGTTGCGGCAGTGCCCGGTGCTCGGTGGATGTCTTGGACGAAAGGCTTTGCTGCCTTCAAGCGCAATGTGCCAGTCGCATACGCATGGGAGCCGGTGATTGTGAAGCCCGCGCGGAAGCCCGTCGTGAGCAAGCGGCTCGTGATGCGTGACTGGATCGAATGTTCGATCACCCTGCGGCGCGGGCTGACTGGCGCGAAACCAGAGGCTGTCTGCCATTGGGCCTTTGAGATGGTTGCGGCGCGGCCTGATGACGAACTGGACGATATGTTTCCCGGCACGGGCGCTGTCACCGAGGCGTGGCGGACGTGGAAAGGGAAATTCGCTCTTCCAGAGAACACCATCCTATCAGCACTGGAGCCCATCCATGAGTGATCTGGTCGAGAGGTTGCGGGCAGTAGCGGAAGCCCTCAAGGATGACCGTCCTTATGCCGCTGGCGTAGCTGCTGACGCCATTGCCGAGGTCGAGAGGCTGACGCGGGAGCGGGATGAGGCGCGCGAGAATTTCTCCGCGCTCGAACGGGCTATCGTCGGGGAGACTGGTGCGTCCGCTATCCTGACGGTTGAAGCACAGAAGCGCGAACTCACCACCCTCACCGCCAGAACGCGCGAGGTGCTGGCGCCGCTGGCGCAACGCGCGGAAGGCGCAGTCGGAGGTTTCGACGGCTATATCGGCATTACGATGCCAATCACGCTGCTCCGCGCCGCCAACACCCTGTTCAATGAACTCAAGGAGAAGGACAATGGCTGAATTGACGAAAGCCGCGAGCGACGTTCTGGCTGAACGCCAGCGGCAGGTTGAAGCCGAAGGCTGGACCGCCGAGCACGACGACGCGCATGGCAACGGAGAGCTTGCTAGAGCGGCTGGGTGCTACGCAACGCATGCCGGGGATTGCTACGACTGGGGAAGCCCGGACTATGAGCAGGCCGATCCGCCCTTCACCGACGACGAATTAGGCGTCGTGCCGTGGCCGTGGGACATCGAGTGGTGGAAGCCAACCAATCCCCGCCGCGATCTAGTCAAAGCCGCTGCGCTGATCCTCGCCGAGATCGAGCGGCTGGACCGCGCCGCAGCCATACGCAAGGGAGACGCGACGTGAGCGTGAGCAGCCTGATACCGGACGAAGACCTGCATGTGGAGAGCATCAGTCCGCACGCGCAGGGCGGGCAGCATGTCGGGGTCACATCGACCCCGATCAAGGTCACGCACATTCCGACTGGGATCACCGCACAGGTAGAACTCCGCTCGCAGCATCGCAGCAGAGCGGTCGCCATTCAGATGATCGAGGCGGCGCTGACAAGCCCGGATTTTCGATGACCACCCGCCCCGAGCACATCGCAGTCGGTATCGTCGAATTGCCGAGAGGGTACTGACGGTGATCTGCACATGGGTAGTCTATCGACTAGCGAGACGGCAGACCAGCACGGTCGCAACGCCTGCATGGATGGTGCCAAGAGCCTTCGCGACGGCGTGCGATAGGTCAAGGTCGCGATCGTAGCGCCCATGCTTGTCGCGATGAAATGGCCCACGGTCGTTTATCCGCACCACGACGCTCTTGCCCTGATAGGTGACGCGGAGCCGGGTGCCGAATGGCAGCGTCCGGCTGGCTGCCGTGATGCTCGTGCCGTTGAAAGGTTCGCCGTTGGCGGTACGGCTTCCGCTCTCGGCTCCGTACCAGGATGCCCGCATCTGGCTGCACTCGCCAGCGAACGCATGCAGCGGCAGCATGAAGCTCACGGCAAAGGCGATGATGATGGCGCCGGCCAGTAGTGCGAGGAACGCCCGCAGGTTCATCGGATCGCCTCGAGCTTGGCCGCGTTCCATGCGCCTAGCCAGTCCGGGCGGGGCGTAAAGCCGTCCGTCACCACGGCGAGGTAAGCCAGCGCAATCAGCAGCGCGCCAAGCCATACGAGTCCGCGATGCCCGGCCCATCGCCAGCCGTGGCGGCTCATGGGTTGCCACCGGACTTAGCCCGCTTGAGCAAGACGCGGCCGATGGCGCGGAAGAAATCGATGGCAAAGCCCGAGACAGATATCCCGAGCAGCCCCGCCAGGAAGCCGCCGACCGGCAGCGCTTGCGGTTCGGTGATCGCCACGGCACCAAGCAGCGGTACGGCATGCACCAGCGTCACGATGACCGGCGACAGGATCGGGCCGAAGATGCTCGCCGCAATGGCGCCGGAGGCCACCGAGATCAGCCCGTCGCTAAGTTTGGGCCGGAGCACGATCCAGCGATAGAGCCCGCCAGCGGCGCCCGCCGCAGCCAGCATCACGGTCGACGCATCGACCCCCTTGAATGGTTCAAATGTCATTGGAGCCCCAAGCCCGCGTGTTGAAATCGACGCTGATGAAAAGGCCGGGGGCTTTGCTCCCGGTCGGACTCGCTATTTCGCTGGCGGCTTCCAGTCGCAGAGCCGGGCGCCGGCCTCGTCGAGCGCGACGATCTGTTCCGCGGTGCGCCGGCTGAGCTGGTCGGATTTGTCGAGGATGATCGGGCCGACTGAGCACGGCAGATGCTGGCCGAGCGTCAGGTCGATCGTGGGCATCCGCGCGCAGCCGGAGAGCAGGAGGCCGAGCACCAGGCCGGCCAGCCCCCAGACGATCAGCCTTTCCATTTGTTCACGGCCGCGGCGAGCGCCGGATCGGATGCTGTTGCAGCGGCAACGGCCTCGGGCAGCACGCCGGTGTCGAGCACGATCCCGTGGTCGCTGAGCGCCGCGAGGATCTGCGCCTTGATCTTGTCGGGGCCGCCGGCCAGCTTCAGCAGCCAGGCCGGGCCGTGGTCGATCAGGAAGCGCAGCGCCGTCGCGAGCGCCGACGAGCCGACGCTGAAGCTGATCACCTTGCCCTTGTCGAAGCCTTCGACCTGCTGGATGGCGTAGTTGATCGCCTGCCTGATCCAGTTGGCGAGCAGAGTCTGCACCGCCGTGTTGACGAGGGCGCGCATCCCCTTGGGCAGGAACGTTACCAGCACGCCGACCAGCCAGGTCGCGAGGCCCGCCGCGATCACGCCGAGGAATTCGAGGATGGGGTTGAGCCAGGTGTCGACGGGGATGCTGACGGTGGTATCGGCGGCGAGCGCCGGCAGGCAAAGCACGATCGATGCCACGACGCACAGCGCCGCGGCCTGAAACAGGGTCCGCATGGGGATCTCCGATGTTGGATTGTGCCGGGAAAGCGCCCGGCATGGGAAATTGAGGCCCGCCAACGGCGAGCCCCCAGGCTGCTAGGCCGAGGCCTTCTGGAACGTCAGCGAGTAGACGGCGCCGACCTCAAATTGCTCCACCGCAGCCGGGTTGGTGATGGTGATCGAAAGTTCGCCCTGCGGCGTGTACTTCGACCAATCCGTGTTCGCTTCCTTCTCCGGAAGGCCTCTGAGATAGCTGCCAAACGCCGCGGCAAGCTTGACCTGAACGTTGATATCGCCCGGGTTGGCCGTCGCTCGATGGTTGATCTCAGTCACGTAGAACATTGCTTGGACCGTCATCGGTCTTCTCCTTGGTTGTTTGCCCGGAGCCGCCGGGCGCGGGAAATCAGGCCTCGTTCGTCGAGACCGTGCCGTCGCTCTTGAGCACCGGCAGCGTGGCGAAGCCGGTCTTCGGCTTGGGCTGTCCATCCGGCCAGCGGAACGACAGCACACGATGCGGCGAGAAGGCGCTGATCTTGATCTGGTCGCCTTGGTTGAAGCCGAGGCACATCACGTTGCCCACGGCGTCGCGACCCGCGACGAAGCCGACATGGCCGAACGGACCCTCAACGCTTTTGCGCCAGAAGACGACGACGGCGCCGAGCGCCGGGCCATCAAGCTCCTGCCCCCACTTGGCGAAGGAGCGCGCCGCCGGACTGCGCGTCGAGCGGATGCCGCACATCTCGAGGATGGCGCAGACGCCCTTGGCGCAATAGGCCTCGTCGTCGTTCTGCGCCCCGATGGTCTTGCCATCCTGCCGGCCATCGGCCCAGTCGAGCACCTTCATCAGCTCTGGCGAGTTCTTGACGCCGGGAATCTCGGCAATGCCGATGAAGTTCCGAGCTCGGGTGATCCAGGTTGGTTCGGTCATGTTCTGAAATCCTCACGGTCATGCCGGACAGCATCAGGTCGGCTGCAGCGCAGCCAGTTGCGTGGCCAGTGCGTCGCGCTCGGCCATCACCGCTGCAAGCTCGGATTGCACCTGGGTCAACGCGGCCATCGTGCCAGTATTGATCGCGTCCGCCACAGCACTCAGCGGGAACCCCAGCGCCTCGGCCTGTGCGGGCGTCAGTGGGCCACTCAGTGACAGCGATGGATTGCCGAATGCATCGACGCCGGCATCGCCAAGCACCACATGATAGGCAGGCGTCTGGCCATCGGGACGTCCGCGATAGAGAAACTCTTCGAGATAAAGCGCCATTTCAATGGACCTTCCAGTTTGAGCCGTCGCTGATGACGGCGACCTTGTTCGAGCCGCCAGACCCCACGGTTGCATTGAATGTCGTGGTGTTGGAATCGGTCACGTAGGCCAGCGAACCGGCGCCGACTGTTGCCGCGCTCGGCAGCGTGCCGACCGTGTAGGAGGCCAGTTTGATTGCGCCGGGAGGTGTGAGAAGCGCTGTCGAGTCCGACGCCAGCCTGAGAAAGTTCGTCCCGGCGTAGAGATCTAGCCTTGCCTTGACCGACCCCGCCGATACGCTTTCCACGGTCGCCCGCACTTCAGCAGCGGAGTAGTATGCAGACCCGTCCCATCCCGCATATTGAAGGATACCGACCAGATCCCCCACCTGAACGGTGGCCGATCCGCGCTTTTTGCGCATGATCCAATAGGCAGAATAAGCATCGTTTGCAGTGTTCTCTGCCACGTTCTGCGGCGCAAACGAGTTCGACGACGTGGTGGCCAGCGCACCCGTCATCGTATCGCCGGTTATCGCGACCGCCCCAATCGTGCTCCGCGCCGTCGCCGCATCGGCATCGTCGAGCAGGGTTGCGATGAACGATGAGATGGTCACATCGGCAGCGGGCAGGGTGAAGGTGTAGCTTGCCGACAGTGAGGCCGGCACCGTGACGTTGACATAGCTGCTGCCGTTGTTCGTCGCTTCGGCAATGTGGATGCCGGCAGGAACGGTGGTCGTCGGCGGGGTCACGCCAGACAGGCTGTCGCTGTCGAACTCGGCGCCGGTGCCGACGGGCTCATAGCGCCAGGTCTGGCTGTAGCTGCCGCTGACTGCGACGACCTTGTAGGCGCCGCCCGCCGCGTGGAAGAACGCCAGTCCCATGTCGCTGTTCGACAACGTGAACGGATTGCTTTTCGGCGTCGCCCCGGCACGATCCGAATAGATCGTCGCGATCAGCCCGTCGCTCTCCTTGTAGACGTAGACCGTCGCATTGGCGACGTTGCCCGCCGCATCAGTGATGGTGCGGTTCCAGCGGCCGAGAGTTGCCATGATCGATCCTTAGTTGACTTGTCCGCCGAGCAGCGAGGCCGGCGTGCCGCTCTGGGCGACGTAGCTGACGCCATCGATCGCCTTGCCCGCCGCGCCGCCACTGGCGCCGGAATGGCTGTACTGATCGGCACCGTCGGAGCCAGCGAGCCCGATATTCCCGCCCGTGCCGCCGCGGTAGTTGCTGTCAAGTTTGGCAAAGCCAAATGGCGTGTTCTTGGTCCAGCTGCGCCCGCCCAGCCCGCCTGTTTCTGCCGTGCCTGGCTGGCCCGCTTCCGCCGTCTGCGTGCCGGTGCCGGCCGGCCCTGCGGGGCCGACAATCGTTCCTGCTCCACCACCACCACCGCCGCCGACGAGGTCGCTGCCGTCGCCCGTTGCCGAGCCGCCGCCGCCACCCCCGCCGCCGCGCAGTTTTGCGGCCGCGCCATAGGTGAGGTTGACATAGACCCGCGTGTAAAGCGCCGTTCCGCCCGCCTGCCCCGCGGTTGGGCTGATGTAGCCGCTGCTTTCGCTGCGCCCCTTGCCGCCCTTGCCGCCTGCGCCGTCGATGGTGCCGTTGAGCTGCAGGTTGAGGATCACCGTCTGGAACGTCAGCGAGGTCGCCGTGCTGGTGCCGCTCGTCGCGTTCGCGGTCAGCGTCACCTGCGAGCTGCTGTCGACCGTGTCGATCTTGGTGCCGGCCGGGATGCCGGTGCCGGTGACGTTCTGGCCGCTGCGCAGCGCCGTGGTGCTGGCGAGCCCGGTGATGATCTTGCTGCCGGAGGTCCGGTTGCCCGTGATCGTCGCCGTCGGCCAGCTGCCCGCCGTGATCGATGGCGTGCCGTTCGCGCTCGAGCCGATCTTGACGCCGGCATTGACGATGAAGGTGACCGTGTCGCCATCGGCCGGCGTGCCGTAGAGCGCATCGTGATCGTCGCGCAGGTTCCGCGCGGTCACATCGCTGTCGTAGATCACCGTCTTGTCGGTGGTCGACGACCCGAAGTCGCTGAACCGCATCTCTTCGGCTTCGACCCGCCACCGGTCTTTTTCCGGCGCCACGCGGGTGATCTGCACTGGCACCGTGTCGGCCGCGCCATTGGCCACCTGCAACGGCCATGCCTCGATCCGCGCACCGCTGCCCAGCTGCGGGGCGGCACGTCCGTCCGAGCGGAACACGTCCCAGGTAAACTTGCGCGGCGCGACGACGAAGCGGCCCAGCTGCAGCGCAATCAGCTTTTCGGCGATCGTGCGCCCGCCGATAGGTATCCAGCGGCTGTAGATCTTCTGGATCGCGCTCGAGCCGTAAGCGAGTTCGGCATCGGCGTCGACATCCCATTCGGCCGAGCGATAGTTGTTGCCGTCCTCCTGCCCATCGAGCGCGTTGCGCTGCGCGAAGAAGGTCC
>ERZ869925.1424-NODE-1424-length-10849-cov-11.950157_pt1 | contig 10849 bp, 12 predicted proteins | sample MGYA00579311_ERZ869925 | MGnify/ENA primary metagenome ERZ869925 (study PRJEB32216, sample SAMN09231817) | wastewater metagenome | place: USA: Maryland | collected 2016-07-30 | study: EMG produced TPA metagenomics assembly of the PRJNA472060 data set (Reclaimed...
GGTCATTGGTTGTCCTTTGGTTTAGCGGACGCGGGCGCGCGTCGCGTATGCAAGTTGACGGCCATAAGACTCGCCAGCCATAGCCGACCAGTCAGACTGAGCCAGCCACTCAGCGCCGTGTCCGGTCAACGAGTTTCCGTTGGTATCTGGGCTTGCGTAATGGGTTCCGTCCATCGTGAACGGGCGGATAGTGGTGAGGTTGCAGCCGCCAGCACCGAACACGCACGTCAGCGGGCGAACAGTTAGGGCGTCATTTGTCTTGCTCTCGATTCGCGCAAGCCCAACCGTGGATACGCCGCCACCGTTGTTGGCGAGTGAGATTATCTGCGGCCAGTACCCCGAGAACGCGCCAACCTTGGTGATGGTGTACGTCGGTCCAGCACCACTCACCGTGGCGGAAGTGACCGCCTGAACGGTCGTGCAGTCGCGCGGCATTGTCTGGAGTCTGTCGATAAACCCATATCCGTACTGACGAGCAAGGTCAAACAGGGCGCGGCCCTTGGTTTCCATCGTCGTCTGTGTATACCCAGACGACGTGTGATTGCACAAAACCCAGAACGGTCGAGGTTGGCTGTTCAGGTCGTAGATGCGGTTCAACTGGTCGATAATCGCTGCGACGTTTGCCTTGAACGTCGTCTGCGTACCAGCCGCAAGGTCCGTGGACTCTGTGCCCCAAAGGTTCTGCCCAATGTCGAGCATCACAAAGTTGGGCCAGAAGCAGGTGTTGGCGAGATAGATGCCAACATTGGCCTCTGAGCAGGTTCGGCTTGCGCCGTCTCCGCCGAGGCACCGCAAGAGGCTTTGGGTCGTGTACCCGCCCGTGGCGATGCTGGACAACCCGAACCCGGTTGTCCGCGTTCCAGGGGTTCCCTTGAACCATGTAATCGTGCCCGAGTAGAACCGCGTCCCATTCTCGGTCTGCGAGTTCTCAACAATGCCGACGCCGGGAGGTCCAGCGCCGGTGCCGCAGTCAGAGTCGAGATACGTCCACGCGCCAGAGCCAGTGGAGACCGTGATTGCGGTTGTGTTGATGGTCGAGAAGTTTGCACCGGCAACCGTGTAGTCGGTTCCGGTGTACCTGTACGAACGCACGCGCAGCGAAGGGACGTGCCCGGTTTTCTGGTAGTACGGCAGACGAACACTGACCTGTTGACCGCCCCACGGGTCGCCCGACGCATAGTTGAGAAGATCGTTCAGATACGCTTGCAGGAACGCCGTCGCCGATCCGTTCGGCGGTTCACCGCTGAATGGGTGGTCAAAGAACTCATTAGGTGAGAGAAGTGTGTCGCCGCCACTGGCCGTGCCACCGGGGTTGACGCCTGCCCGGGCAGCCGAGTATGACGCTGCACTGAAACCGGACGCCAGCCAATACGCCGATCCGACGTACGCGGAACGGGTGCAGAGATACGACCAGCGACCGACGTTCCATGTGCGGCAGACGCCGTGCATGTAGTTGGCGGCGCTGGAGTTCAGGGCACACTTGCTGTCGCCCAAAATCAGTAGCCGCGTGTCCGCAGTGGAATCACGCGCGGACTGATAGAGCCGCCACGTATTCCACACGGGCGGAACGTCGTCGATGTATGCCATTGGTGTTCCTACTTATGTTGCTGCTGGGCGTTGGCCTGAGCATCGGCGACCTTGGATAGACCCCACCCGGCAATGGCAATCACAACGCCGCACAAGGCGGCAATGACGCCACGCCGAACCCACGTCAGTTCGTCCTTCACCTCGCCAATGTCCTTGGAGTGCGAGTTGAGCCGGGATAGCGCGCCGTCCTTGCCCTCTGCGCCGTCACCTTTGAGGAACCGCTTGATTTCGGCAAGGTCGTCATCCTGCCGATCAAGACGCGCGTGCAGGCCGATGAGCAACTGGTTGGTCGTCACCGGGTCAGGCACGGGCGTGTCTCCAAAGGTGTTGGGCATTGTCATTAGGCCACCGTCCCGCTCGGGGGCGGCGTGTTGTTCTTGTTGATGAGGGCGATGAGCGCGGCCTGCAACTGTCCAGCAGCCTGCGACTGTTCCCACGCCGAGTCCTCCGCCGCCTTCTTCTTCGCGGCGTCGGCCTGCGATTCATCCCACGCGGAGTCCACAGCCTTGTGCTGGCGCGACCGCAGCCAGTACCCGGCGATGCCGAGCAGCGGGCCAGCGAGCAGGGCCAAGGGGCCACCGACCGACGTAGCGCCAGCCTGCGCGACAGGGGCCACGAAGTCGAACGCGCTGCCAAGCATCCCCATCTGCGCGTCGTACGAGGCGCGTGCCGCCTCAAGTTCCGCCTTCGCCGCAGCGTTCGCGGCGATGCGGCTTTCGATCTCCGCCGTCGCGTTGGCGACCAACTCGGACGCGGAAGCCTTGGCCTCGCGCACCACAGGCAGGGACGCCTTGCTGGCAGAGACGGACGCCTCTTGGTTGATGAGGTCTACCCGAGCGGCGGCGTCGTCCAGAATCGCGTCGGCCTTGGCCTTGGCGACGGACGCATCCCGCTTGTTCTTCTCTACGTCCTGAGCCACCTTCACGGGCAACTGCGCCTCTGCCACGGACAGGGGCACCTTGACGTTCTGGTTGAGCGGGCTGGGAACTTTGGGTTCGCATCCGCACATGACGCACGCCAGCAGCCCCAACGCAAGAATCAAGTGTCGCATAAACCACCGCCCGGCCATTACGACCGGGCGGCAGGAGAGAAGGGAAAGGAGGTCGTCAGGCCAGGACGGACCATTCGACAATGGCATAGCCATTGACGGTCACGGTCGCAGCACCAGCCGAGTCTGACGCGCTCGCGCCCATGTTCAGGTACAGGTCGGCAGCCGTGCCAGTACCGTTCACGATGGAGGGAGCAGCGCCGTAGCCCTTGCCGGGCGTGCTGGAGCCAGCGGTCGTGCTGGTAGACACCACGGCGTTGGCCTGGGTGCTGTCAAGCGTGTCGCCCGTCGCTTCGGCGGCGGTGCCGAGCGAGAACTTCACGGTGCCTGACAGGTTGGTGGAACTGGAAGAGGACGTGAACGACGCATACCCGTTCTTCAGCGCAAGGCTGCCGGTCGGGAAGTCGTACAACTTCTGGCTGCCGTAACTGCCAGCGCCCGCCGCGTCCGTGTTGGTGATGGTGAAGTTGGTGAAGGTGAACTTGGTCACGCGGTTCTGGCCGTCGCCGGAACCGAACTCTTCGACGGTGAGGCCGGTGACGCCCGGCTCCACGGTGCCGACAAGGCCAGCCGTGGACGGGCGACCCTTCGCCTGTGAGGGACTGAAAGTCTTTGCCATTGGTGAATCTCACTGAAAGGCTGGTAAACCAGCCGTGTGCGTGTGTCAGAACTCAGGCGGACGTGACTTCGACGGAGCCAGCGCAGTAGGGGTGCATGACACCGAAGCCGCAGCGGGTGCGGGTGGCGAACAGCCACGACAACTTCGAGGGGTGCCAAGACACTTCCTGCGTGATGGACTCGAACTCCACCATGCCGACCGGGGCCGTACCAGCGGGGCCGGGGACCGCAGCAATGGCGATGGGGGTGCCGTTGCTTGCGGCGGGCTTGAACGAATACTGATACTTGCTCGGGAGCGTGGTGGACGTGCTGAAGTCCTCGTCGGGCAGAGAGCCGCCAAGCGACGTGGCGTTGGGAACGCCCATGATGCGGAAGCCCTCAACCAGCGTCAGGGACAGGCGGTTGATGTCGTTGGGCGCGTTGTAGTCGTTGCTGAACAGCGTCGAGCCAACGGGGATGATGGTGTTGGCCGGGGTGCCGATGGTCGCGCCAGCATCGTGCAGAAGCACGCGCCACGCCCACGGGTGCAGCCAGAGCATCCGGTTCTCGGGCGGCACGTTGTCCAGCACCATGTTGTACGCCAACTCGCGCAGGTCAGAGCGCAGGTTGGACGCACCGATGGGGCTGAGCGGGTACGCCGTCGTGAGCGCCGTGGACAGGGTGGTTGAGCCACCACCACGGGTCACGCGGTTGCCGCCGTTGTGGACGGTCAGGCTGTTGTGGGAGGTGGAAGCCGCCGTGCGGGCCGCAAGACCGAGCATGATGAAGGCGCGCTTGTCGGCCTCCATCTTGAGTTTGCGGCTGTGGTCCTCGCCCAAGCCCATCGTCACATCGACCTGAGACTGCTGAATCTCGTCGATGCCGACGTAGTTGTGCTTGACGAGGTAGTCGTCGCAGGTGATGGTGCCTTCGACGTTGGCAGTTTCCTGACCAAGCATCTCGTCACCGGGGGAGAAGCCTTCGGCGTTCTCGCCCTCGGCGCGCATGATGAACTGCCAGGACTTGCCGCCACCGGCGGTGCTGATTTCCTTGATGACGTTGAGGCCGCTCTTGTACAGGCTCGGCTGGTTGCGGAAGGCTTCCGTGAACGAACCCGAGTACATCTTGAGCAGGAGTGCCTGCGCATCAGAGCCGTCGCTGTGCGGACGGATGACATTGACAGTGGACATTGTTTGTTCCTTGCGAGTGGTGCGTCACCACCAGCACGCAACGACAGCGCAGGAACGGGTGTCCGCGTCCGCTTCACGGGCCATTGCTGGGTGTCCGTGGCGACGCTGGGCCGACTTACGTGTGTGGGCTGTGCCGCTCAGCCCGGTCCTGAACATTCAGGTGCCGAGCGGCTGGGTGAAATGAAAAAAGCCCTCAGTGGCATTTCTGCCACGAGGGCCGCGAGCGGAGGGGCGTCCGCGCTGGTGACTACGCCGCCCCTTGTTTCTGCTTGCCAATCCCCTGCAACTTGTCGATCTTCGCCGCCTGATCCTCGACCAGTTTCTTGAGGCGCTCAACCTCGCTGGCGGAATCCTCTTTCCCTGTGCGGACACGGTTCATCTTGCCAGCACGCTCAAGGGCGTCCACGAACGCCTCCTGCTTGGTGCCGTGGTTTCCCTCGCTGCTCATCAGCCAGCGCTTGTTCCAGCGGTCGTACACGTCGCACACGCATCGGTACTGCGTTGGCTCAACGGGCTTGCCGTCAGAGCCGAGAACCGGCATGTTGCGGAACCCGACTTCAATCTCCAGTTCGCGCATGCGCGCGACCTGCTCTTTGGCGAACTTGAATCCCATTGCTTGCCCCTTTATCGCTTGATGCCGACTTCACGCTGCCACTGTTCGATGGACGACTGCGGGGTTCGTTGCATTGCTTCCAATGCAGCCCTGTCGCCCTTCGCGGCGGCGCGCTGAATGCTGCCCCATTCCTTGAGGTCTTTTGCCCCGTTGGTGTACGACGCCGGGCCGTCGCCACTGATCGGCTTGGTTGTGACCACGTTGCCGGATCGTGCTGCGACAAGGGCCTTGACGGAGATAATGGCCGTCTCGACCGTCTTGGGGTCGCGGAGCATCTTCGTGAAGTGCGAACGCTCGTCTTCATTCAGGTGCTTTGGCGCTTCGGTCTGGAGGAACTCACGAACGGCGTCCATGCCACCGTGGTTCGCTGCGGCCTTCTCGGCAGCAGTGTTGTATGCCATCGCGCGCGATTCTGCCTTGGCCTGAGCGCCCGTCGCCATCAGGTTGGTCGTGGACTTGGACCACCCGTACGCCTTCTTGAGTGCGGCGTACTGGTCCTCTGTCAGCGCCTTGTCCCGGCCCCACTGGGCAAACACGCTCTCGGGGTCAAGACCGGCCTTGCGAAGAATCTCTGTCTCGTCGCCCGGCACGTCATCGACCGGCTCCGCCCTGGGTTCGGGCACTTCGAGCGCGCCCGAAGCAGCCGCAGGCTTCTGCTGTTTGGCCGCGTGCATGGCACGCTCGGCTTCCTTGTAAGCCTTTGCCAACTTTGCCGGATCGTTCCCATACTTCTCAAGGACCGCCTTGACCTCTGCGTCGTCCGCAGGTGCCTGCTGTACCGGCGCAGGCTCAACCGGGGCGGGTGTACCGCCTTGTACTTCGTCTGCCACTGGATGCCCCTTTTTACGCTTGGCCGGTCGTCAAAGCCGATTCGACGATGTTGCCAGCCGTCTGAGTCGCCTGCTGCGCCATGACTTGCTGAGTCTCAATGGCCGCACGCTGCTTGCGAATCTCGTTCACTTCTTCGTCCGACCGGATGATGCCCGGCTCGTCCACGCCCTGATAGCGGGCAAGGGCGTCGAACAGCACCTCTTCGTTGATGCGGTCGCGCTGCTCAGGCGTGAGTTCGCGGACAATCTCGGCAAACTCCACAAGGCGCTGGGCCTTGGCCTGAGAGGCCAGTGCAGCCGCGCCCGTGAGCAACTTGACGTTGACGATCTTCTTCTGGTTCTCGGTGAGTTTGGGCAGCAGTTTGTCCTGCTCGGCCTGCCAGTAGAGGCGGGCCAAGAGAGGAGCCTGCATGGCGTCCGAGATGGGCGCGTACAGGCCACCCAACGCACCGTCCAGTTCGGCGATGGTGATTCGGGCAACCTCAAACGCGGTGGTTCGTTCACTGTCGCGGACAGCGCCGGACTGCATGAGGAAGCGACGCGACAGGCGCATCTGCTTGTCCTGCTGCAACTCGAATACCTGCCGCATGTCGGCATAGTTCTGGGCCTTGAACACCGCCGCGTCGGTGCATTGACCGCCCATGACACGGGAACGGAACGTGCTGCCGGGCGGCTTTTCAAAGTCCTCGGGAGCGCCCTTGAAGTCGTAGTCCAGGGCAATCAGGCCAAGGCTTGCCATACCGGCAAACTCAAGGAGCCGCTGTTCAAGTTCGTTGGTCGTGCGGAGTTCGCCAAGGTGGCGCTCCACCATGCCGCGCCCGTAGTCGTCGCCGGGGGCAAGGTCCATCGACACCGAGAAGTAGCGGGCAATCTTGTCCGTGCCCTTCTCGACGACGTGGCCGTTGACTTCCTGCTCCCACTTCCACGTCTTCTCTACGGAATCCCACTCATAGAGCGTGTACAAGTCCACCATGCGGCGGTCGTACGACTCTTTGTTCAACTTCTCGCGGGTGAGTTGGGCCTTCGTGAGTTGCTCGTCGGAGAGGGACGGCCCGTACTTCTGCTCTTTGATGATGTGGCACAGCACGTCGCCCGCGTTGTCGCGCTTGGTGACGTACTGGTCGCGGCGGTAGACGACAATGCGGTAGTCGTCCGTGAGAGAGAAAAGGGTGTCGCCGGTCACAAGCAATTGCTGAGTGGCGGAGCGCATCTGCGTCCTGAACCCACGGGAGAACCGGGCACCCTTTTGGAACAGATTGGCGGACTCCAGCAGGCTTTGCAACAGCACTTCCTGCCTGAAAAGCCCGGCTGAAATGTCGCGCTTTGTTTCGGTCGTGACGCTGGGGTCCAGCCGGATATTGGCGTCCATCTCCAACTTGAACCACGGCAACTGGGCCGGGAACACGGCGGAGAGGATGCGGCCCTCAAGGCTTCCGACAGCCTCAGACCCAAGCGAGTTGAACGGCTCAGGGAGTTTCTGGTCGGGCTGGTGTTCGAGCGGAGGGACCAGCCACGGGAGCGTCAGCGCGGAGCATTCCCGCACCCGCTGCATGATGTTCTCACAGTTACCCCGCATTGCCGCGTAGCGCTGGGCAAGGGTCTGGTCAGGCATTGGGGTTGGGGATATAGAGGCCGTTTGCAGCGGTCGTGGACGTGGTTGGAGCGATGACCAAGGAGTTGCGGTCGTTCAACAGCGAACGCTGCTCAAGCAGGCGACGCTCGCGTGCAAGGTCAATGGCCGTCTTCTGGTTCGGGTCGATGGTTGCCGAAGGGGTGATGGTCGGCGCGGTATCCTGTCCGATGCCGAACAGTTTGGCTACACCACCCATCAGCGTTTCTCCCGAATGGACTTGAGTTGTCCCTTGACAAGCGACACGAACCGGGCAGCGCCGATCTTCTCGGCCAGTTCCACCCGCGCCGCCTCGTTCCAGAGGCTCGCGGCGTCGGTTACAACCACCGGCTTGGCGTGCGCTTCTAGGTCCGAAATCAGGGCGTCCTGCACGTCAGGCGGGAGCCTCACCCAGTTCGGCAAGTTCAAATTGTTCATAGCCCCTTTCCCGGCACCAGTCGAACAACTGGTCGGGTGTCATCACGTATCGAGGAACACGCTGTCCGGCGCTCAGCATCACTTCCCGCACGCACTCAACGCAGTTGAATCCAGGCTCGATCCCACCGGAGTCGAGCCATCGGAGGTTCTGCTTCACGTCGGGCACGCGGCGCGTGAACACCGACACATCACAACACGCAACGTGTTCCACGAGGAACACTTGCGCTAGCGTTGGGTAGCGGCGCACGTACGTGTCTCTGTCGCAGAGCCGCACACCGTCCCATTGGACCTCAACCACCGTTCCGCCAACCGAAGGCGCACAGTGCGCGAAGTCCGGCTGGAGCAGTTCTTCGATCAGGTTCGCCACCCTCGCGCCGCCAGAAGTGACGGCTTTGCACGGTGTCGAGAACATGATAAGCACCACGAAACCGCGCCTTGTTGAGAATGAGAGCTCATTCTCAATAAGACTGTTCAGTGGAAGGCGTACGTCGCGGCGCGAAGGTCATTCACGTCGTACGTTCCCATCTCTGGTGGCGGCGGAATCTCCGTGTTTGGGTATCGCTTTGCGAACCACTGGTGCAGTTCTTGCATGAGCGGCCTGCTGTGAAGGTCCACGAACGACTCCCGCAGGTGATAGTGGAGGCGGTCGGCGTGCGCCGCCGTCGTCCAGAAGGCGTCGTGGACCCCGCTGAACGGCATCCCGTCGTTCGTACACCGAACCGCCGTCATCATCATGTGGCTGGCGTCAACACTGTGAATGTAGTTGGGCGGGAACGCCGACGCCTGCTTGCCGATCTTTGGCTTCTTGAAAGCGCCAGGTATCTCGACCCGGCCCATCACGGTTTCGATCTGGCACCGGGCGTGGACGCTGTAGTCTTGCCTGCACGGGCAGCCGACCGGAGAAAGCCACTCGACATGGTGCCCGTCGCTCGCCAGCGCGTGTGCTGCGCCGGACAACCACCTCATCGACCGCTCCGCCGACTTCATCACGTCACCGATGCTCTTGGTCACGATCTTTACAAGGTACTTGGCCTGTTCGCTCCGCTGATTGCTGTCTTCCTCGAAGTCCAACTGGTCGTACAACTGGTCCGTGGCACCATACTGGGTGACGCCGTACACCACGGTCATCACGGGCTGCTTGATCGTCTTGCGGTTGAGGTGCGGGAGCAGTTGGATAGCCAACCTGTTCCCGGCCAATGCGTCCTCTTTGACCTTCGCCACCACCACTTCCAGCACCGCCGTGTACACGTCGCTGGGCTTCGGGGTATCCACAAGGTTCACCAGCGCCGCCGCCTCCGCGTCCCTGCCAATGGCAGCGTACTGCTGGAGGCCGTTACACGTCCCGTCAGCCTGATACGGCAGGCGAGCGCCAACCTCGTCGTCAAACAGGCCAATGCACGTCGCAAGGAACTGGAACGGCTTGTCGGCCTTCTTCCACCCCTGGTGTTCGATAGGGTCCGACGCCATCTTCGCCATCTCGTTCAGGTTGTCGCACGCCCACTCCACCCGGTCGTCATACGGAACCTTGTCGTTCCCCCAGCAGTTCGCCGCGTGGATCAACAGCCATCGGCGAGCGTTGTCGGTCAACTCGTCGGCCTGTGCGAACACGAGCATCCCCCGCTGAATGTCGGCGCTGTGGTGGTTCAGGGACGCTGGGAGCGGATAGCACCGGCTGCGGAAGCACATCTGGTGGGGTGCGTACAGGGCTTCCTTGTCGGCAAACCGCTGGGCCTCGTTCCGCATGGAGATGAACGCGGTACGCTCGGACTTGAGCGCGACGTTCTGAGAGTACACGTTTGCCCGTGCTTGCTTGGCCTTGCGAATCTCGTCTGCGCTCGCGCCGTCCGGTGCCCGTGCCGGGCGCTCAATGTCGTTGGGGTTCGGCACCCCGTCGAACACGTCGCCGTCACGCCACATCTGCTCGACGACGCGCATGACCTTCTTGTTGATCCGCCATCCGTGGCATTGCAGGGAGTTCAGTGCATCGAACACGGGCGTCATGTCGGTGCGGGCAATGAAGTCTTTGTGGGCGCGGGACGGCCTGGACACCAGCGGCGTCCGGTTCTTGAGATACCCGCCCGGAATGTCGCCGTTCTGCACCCACGGCATCGGCGGCACCAGCATAAACGTGAACCGTGGCCGGATCATGCACCGCTGGGCGTGCCCGTCCTCGATGATCCTGTGGACCCGCTCGTCCATCTCGACGAACCGTGTCCCCTTGTGGCCCGCCCGCATCCCAAACTTGAACGCCGGGAAGTACCTGTCGCCTTCCTCGGGAACCACACAGCACATATGCAGCAGGCTCCAGAGTTGAGCGCCAAGCGTTGTCACGACACGGATGTTGTACGTGTCGTCCTCAACCGCCCTCTTGTAGAACGCGATGGATTTCTCTGGCGTTGGCCGCTTCCACCGTGCCCGGCACTTGTGGGTGAGGCTTTCCCATGCGTGCTTGCGGGTTCCTGCCTCCCGCGTTTCCCTGTCCTTCTGCTTCATCTTGTCCGCGCACCACTCCGCGAACACGGCACGCCCCACGCGATTTGCGGCCTTGACGAACACCAGCCCGCTCGGCTGCTCCATCATCATGGAGACAGAGTGGTACAGGGCGGCGCACGCGGCCCTGCGCAGGTTCACCTCTGACAGCACGAACCCGTAGTGGGCGCGCCCAACGCCGGGAGTACCGGCAAGGCAGGCGTTGCGCTCATGCTCAAGCATGGCCTGCACGCCGTCAATCCAGTAGACGATCAGGCGTTCGGCTGGCTTGAGTCCAGCGCCTGTGCCACGCTCGATGGCGTCCTTCGCTTGGTTGTAGTACCGCTCAATCCCCCTGTCGGATGACTCCTTTTCAAGAGCCAGTTCCTCTTGCAGCAGGGGGCTCGCGCCCATCAACGGTTCGGTCAATACCGCGTCGTGTACCCTTGCCATCGTCCCCCCTTAGTT
>ERZ869925.1425-NODE-1425-length-10842-cov-4.795216_pt1 | contig 10842 bp, 19 predicted proteins | sample MGYA00579311_ERZ869925 | MGnify/ENA primary metagenome ERZ869925 (study PRJEB32216, sample SAMN09231817) | wastewater metagenome | place: USA: Maryland | collected 2016-07-30 | study: EMG produced TPA metagenomics assembly of the PRJNA472060 data set (Reclaimed...
GACTATTTTTGTTTCAGACATAAAACTCCTTTGCCCGCGAGGGGCGGTAGAACGGCTTGCGTTACCCGCCGCCGAATGTAGCGGACAGGTCATCTGCAAAAAGCGATAATTGCAGGGGATATGACGCGGGCTGCTGAACGCCGAAGGCGGTCGGGTACACGCTGTGTTCGGCGGCGAGCCAATCCACGCGGATGATTGCGACCTTACGCCGCGCCACTCTTTTCTGCCACTTGTTCCACGCGCTGATCGACTGATCGGCAGACCTACTATTGCAAATGCTTACACCAGGCTCACCAAGACATTCGTGATGTGTCGCGTTCCAATAGTTGCGCGATATTTCTTCGATGATCGGCATTGCGCCGCAAATTGTGCAAGGGTTTATTTTCATAAGACAGCCGCCGAACGGTCGGCGTGAGCGGCAGGTGCTTTCCCTGTCCGCTCTACGCTGTGTTGGCTGTGCCACTGACCTGCACGAGCCAATCGGCAGATGACAAGCCACTTGCGCGTATCACTTTCAAGATGGCTTCTTTTTCCGCTGGGGTGAGACGCGCTTCAAATCGCGCGGTACGCCCGCCCTTATGCGGAGTGATAACAACATTCTTGCGTGAGGGTCGGGGAGCCTTTCGGCTCCCCTTATTTTTGCTAATCACTCTCTACCCCAAAGTAGATATGAGCCGCAGCGCCCATGCGATCAACGTTTAATTTTCCGTTATCGCAAACCAAGTCGTAACCGTATTGGCTTGCTTGCACTTCGGCGTACATCTCTGCCGCGTCAATGTCATTGTCTTTCATGTGACCTTCCCAAGTGCGGACAGCGGATACCGCATTTTCGTTCAGGTCGTCTTTGACATCGTTCCATTCGCCTTTGCCTGCATACTCAAGATTGGTGATGCCGTCAACGACCTTGCCATTCTCAAGCACAAACAAATGCAGTCCGCCGCCATTGTCTTCGTAATACTCGTAACCAGTTGTTTTGTTCATTTCGATCTCCTGTTTTTTTATTCGCCAGCCGTATTGCTAACGTGTTTATAGTTTATCACTTTGTACGGCGTAAGTCAAGGGTAAACAGACACCAATTTTCAACGAGTTTTTGAACGCGGAGCAAACAGCCAACGGTTTGCGTTAGGCGCGTGGCGTATCAGTGCCGCACGTATCGCAATAAACAGAATGTTCTTCAAGCAAGGCATGACAGGCAGGACAGTGGCGTAGCCCCGTCGCCTGCACGCTTTGTTCGGCGGCTTCATGGTTGGCAAGGTGTTCAGCCAATGCGGGTAAAAGTGCCAAAGGCAAACGATGAAGCCGCGCATCATCGAACGCCCATTCTTCAAGTTTTGCGTACCATTCTTTTTGGTTCATAAGTTTCTCCTTCACGTGCCGCCGAACTACTGTTATACAGTTTCAGTGTGTATAGTTTCTATCATTTTCAACTCGACCCACGCCGAAAACGTCATTCCTGTTCGCTGTTTCCACGCTTCAGCCTCACGATCTAACGACGGCGATAACGTAATATTTCTGCGCACGGCTTTTAGTTCGATGGGTAATTTATTTCTACCTGTCTTAAAATCGTACCGATAATACAAGCCGTCAACGTGTTTGTGAGCATGTGATGCCATACCTATTTATACAACATGTTTAAACGAAAAAACATTGCAGTTTCGTTGCAGATCATCCCAACTGATACGGGATTTCTATCAATCGGCGCGCGTCTGCCTGCGTCGCTTCGTCGGTGTCCTGCCTGTATGCGTCAAGGATTTCAATTGCGTGATCTAATTCTTTCAACGTTCCGCGTAGGAATGAAACAAAGTTCTTTTTCCTGAAGTGATCGTCATAGGTTTTATTCCAAGCCTCAACAATGACGGGTAAATCCTTGTAAGGAGTGAGGGCTTTTAGTTCCCCCTCACTCCCGACAGACTCAACCTCTGCGGTGTGCAGCTGCTGTTCGAGCGCGCGTTTTCGCATTTCGAGCCGCGAGCGGTAGCCTTGGTCATAATCGTCATAGGCGTAATGTCTGCCTTTAAGCAAGCCGGATCCAGGGGCTTCGATGGACATACCAAGCCCGCGCCCGTACCCTACCCAATATTCGATGCAGGGACGTTGGGCGGCGTATTCGGTATTAGATTCGGCTTCAAAGCCGTACAACTCAATCTCGCAATTAGGCTTTTCGTAAATCGCATAAACTAGCATGTGTGCAAGTGTAGAGGTGAAATAAGGCTTATCGTCATCACATAACGCCTTTGTGATTTCTTCAACGGGGAATCGAACACATCCCGGCACGTCATCATTATCATCCTGCATGATGATTGTTTTGCCCTGCCTGTGTTCCGGTACGATGTAAATACCATCCGTACACCAAGGGCATTTAACCTCTTTCCCGTCCGCGTATGCCTTCCCCTTACCTTTGCAGTACAGACATTCGCCCGATTGCGCCTTGATAAATAGCGGGTGATTCGGGTGAGCGAGATTATTTTGCCTATCCCAGTCCCAGCGTTTGTGAATCTGAAAAAGCACGTCCCAACGCTTTACCCATTCGTTCATTGGGGCTTCGTTCAATGTCCAAAATTCCGCGTCGGCATGCCAAGGGATCGCGCCGCGTGTACGGGGGTTACTTCCTACTATGATGATTTTTTTACTCACACGTCACCTCCTACCATTCGCTGATATTCCCGCAAACCGTACACCCCACAGCCGCCTTGCCCTCATGCCGTGCGTAAAGATGCTCCGTGAACTTCCCGCACCTACCGCAACGTGTTTCTATCCCACCAATAGCCATCTGCTTGCGTTTCGGCACATCGAATAAATGACTCGTTCGCTCCTCAACCACAAACCCGGTAGCAGATTCAACGGCTTCATGGTGCTGATAATTCTCCCGGTTCATCCGCGCCTCCAACCTATCCATCCAATTCATCAGCATGGATGTGACCACGAACAGGCAAGCCATCCCTCCTATGACGATTATGAACCCGCCGCAAATGATCTCAACCAAATTCACAGGATCGCCATGCTCCAACGCCGCGAATGGCACGATCAGCGAGATCAATATCCATAATAAGAAACCAATCTTCATGTACATCCAGAACATGTTAGGCATCCGCGCCGCATAGACAAAAACCACTAGCACGAACACGGAGATACCTATATTCACAACCATTACATCCATTTCCTTTTCTCCAATCGTTCTACATTTCGTTCTAAAAAGGCTTTGCGTTCTAACCGTTCTAAGCCAAAAAAGAACGGTCAGAACGGCATTTTTTGTGCGGTTTCGGTTCCGTTCGCCTCTAGAACGGTACAAAACCGAGGGAACGGAAGCGGGCGCAAGGGCGTTCTACAGAACCAAAAAAGCACAACACAGAACGTTCTCAGAACCCAAGTTTTTTGTTCGGGTCTGGAATCTTTTTTTCCTTGCGCCATTTGCTTGTCTCAGTGGATATATACCCCTTCGCCGTTTCGTTGTCCAGATTCAGGCGGGCGGAAATCTGCGACGGCTTCAGTACCTCGCCAGTCTGCTGAAAATGCGTGTCAAGCAGTTGGAGGATTTCGGCTTTTTTGTCGCTCGCGTTGACCTTCTTTTGCGGCTTCGGTGTTCCGCCTTGATTCTGATTTGCCCGCGCCGATTCCTTTTCTTCCAGCATTTCCGCAAAGCCGGTACGCAGCGCGACCAGCCAACCAGACGGGAACGATAGCAAAGAAAACGCGGCGATTGCCGTTATCGTCCAGCCAGAGCGCGTGCTATTCTGCCATTCAAGAATCACGTTGACGATAAGCACAATGACCACGTAAGAGGCGTAAATAATCATCGCCTGCTTGAATGGTGCTTTGTTCGGGTTCTCGTTCTTTGCGTCCTTTTTGAATCGGCGGTTGTACAGGAAAAAACGGACAGCCGTTGACACCGACGCAAGCCCGAGCAACTCGACCACTATACCGGCGGTGATTGCTATCCAGTCCTCAAACCCCATGTGTCTTACAGCGTGATCGTACATCAGGTACGCGGGGATGATGGGGACCAGGTACGGCACAACCGCAGAGGCGAGATCAATAATCGCACGCTCCCCGCCGTTGATAGATGCGGAGAGCCATTCAAACATGCGTACAACAAAGTTCTTATTCGTCGTGTTTTTTGGCATATCATTTTCCTTTTCTGATTTTCAAAATTAGGCACGTGCCAAGGAGTAGACACGTATCAGGCTAGTGGCGCATGTTTTTGCGCTCCCGAATACACAGCATAGGTATTTTAGGACTCTCGCCTGATTGCTTCGCGCACAGCCTCTTTTTATTTACGAGTCTTGATTTCCGTTTTCGGCGGCTGCTTGTCGTTCTGCGGCTTCAACAAATCCGCGCAATTCCTTACCCTCGGCAATCAAATCATCAGCGATTACTTTTGCGCGGTCAGGGTTCGCGTGTTTGACGTTTACTTTGTCAGCGCGATTGCATAAATCAGACCAGCGGTTCCAAAGTTCATCTGACACAGGTTGCGGATTTTCGGAAGTTTGCGCGTTTATGATCTCGCCCGTGTCCATTTTCACATTGACAAGTTTTGCGTCACGGATGGTTTCTACTTCGGTTTCATCTAGCCAGCCAAGCCCACACAGGGAAAGGGTCAAGCGTCGCTTTGCCTTTGTTACGGCTTTCATCTGGACGTTACCAAGATTTCCCTGCATGTCCTTTTTGGACACAACGCCGATCTCAACATCTGACCGCCCACTTGAATCGTGACCTTTGACTTTGACCAAGAACTGAGTCTCGTTCTCGACAATCTCAACATCATCGATTGATACGTTGTTGATTTTGCGGAGTTGATCGGCGGCGTCCTTTTTCGCGTACAGTGTCAATTTGCCGTTGAGCGTCATGTAGTCAAACGGCTTTGTCAGCGGATTCAAACCGATGGACTCGCAGACGTGCTTGTAATAGGATACGCGCTGTTCGGGGGTGAGTTTCGACAAATCGCCGCCAAGTAAAACGCTTTCCATTATTCCAGCGTCAACGCTGTTTGTGGTTGTTGTGATCTCGTTCATGGTTACGCTCCCATCCCAATCATGTACAGTTCGCTTCGTTCCTGATAATCTGCGCGATAGTCTGCGTCGGTAAACTCGCCACTGTCACACATGCCGCCGTGAACCGGGCAATTCGGATTGTCACCGGCGAATTCGTAGCAACAACAAACCGGCTCATCTTCGGTCAGCGCGGCGAGGCGGTTCTTCCAATATTCGTTATTCGGGTCATCCTGTAAAAATTCCGTGACGGTCTCGATCTCGTTCTTGCGCTTATCTGCAGGTGACGGGTCTTTTGTGTATCCGTTGTATGTGTTCATGGTCGTTTATCTCCTTGCCCCATTTATACAACAGGAACCCACCTAGAAACATTGCAATTTCGTTGCAAAATAAAAATCCGCCCTGTGGAGGTCAGGGCGGATTTTACCGATCAAGATGATTGTTATTTTGCGCGCTGGGCTTTCAGGCTGTAATGGATACCGTATGCGCTGAGGATCGCAATGATGAGCGCAAAAGCGGCAGCGGCGGGTTCGCGGTATTCGACGGGCAGGAACGACAAGCCCCAATTGGCAAGAGCCACAACAGCGGTGACAGCGGCGGCGGTGACTTTAGCAGACACGCCGGAAATATCAACGCCAGGGAACAGGGCTTTCAAGCCGTTCGTGACAAGAAAACCGATTCCAGCCGCAATCAATACAACAATCTCGTTGGGAAGTTCAAACATTTTTCTCCTCTCCGACACGCTGAAAAATCGTGTCTAATTTTGATGGGAAACTATGATTTATTATTCGCCTTCCGGCTTTATTGTACACCTTTGCGGCGAGTTGATAATGATATTCCATCTCTTCCATGAGCGGCTCGCGCCTGGGATTGGAAGCGGGCGGGTAATCGCCGCGATAGTGTTCCCAGGTGGGGGAGTGATCCACACCCCAAAGGTGGACGGTTTGAAAGCCGAGATAATACGCCATTTTCAGGGCGACATAAGTAACTGTCAGTCCTGACATATAATGCTCATCCCTGAACGTTGACCGGTCTTTATCGATCAAACACGCATGCGGCAGGTCGTATAAGATGCTTGACCCTTTTTCCTTGACCGGGAGGAAAACAAAGTCAGCGTCATGCGCGAATTGGTAGATCTCCGCGGCGTGTTTCGTCAATATTTCGTGATCTACGCAAACATAAAAATTCGGCTGATACATGCAGTAATTCACTCCGAACGATGGGTAGGTTTTCAGCATGAAATCAGGGACTTCCAAAAGGGATTTTCCATTTCCAAGGATAAGGCACTCTTTCAACGTATTTGTCATATCAAGCCTCTTTCAATTCCACAATAACACAACCATTTTTTACCAACTCGCCGCGCTGTAAAATAACGCGGTCAATCAGGCAATCATCAAGGGCTAATGCCTCAAAGATCCCATCCTGATACGCCTTGAATGTTGCGTACAGGTTATCAAGATCGAGGCGGCGTTTGTCCGGCGGGCAGAATGTTATTTTGAGTTGCAAGTCTGTTTCAATGACCGCGATTTTACTATCCCACGTTAGAGACATCGCCAAGAGTTTCGCGTCTCTTTTAGCTCCAATCAACGCCCGGCGGTCTATCCGCTTGTTTGGGGAGAGTCGGCTATCAAGCCAAGGGAACGTTATTATTTCCATATCGCCGCCAAAAGTAACAAACAAGGACTTATCAATGCAACCAAAAAGGTGATGAGGAGGAAAATAAAGCACGCGCCGTTTCCTTCCTCGCCGTGATAGTAGCCGTCCCATTTATTCATTCCGCCTCCACAAAGTAAATCGGGACAGGCTGACAGGTTTCGCCGACGGGCGAGACGATCCAGTCAACGCCGACAAGGTAATAACAAATCCCCTTGATTTTTGTAAGTAAAAAATTCATGCCATTACTCCGTATTTGTTCTCGATATGAATATGACGCCGCGCAACAAGATAGACTTCAGCAAGCAGTAACTTTGCCGACTTGTCACAGAAATTCGGCATTGCCTCTTTGAGTAAACCGATATGACAGGCAACCGTTTCTTTCACTGGTTCGCTTTGGGCTTCGAGCCATTCATCAAAGGCTGATACCTTGCAATCAACCTCATCATAGCTCAGTGCGTTTTGTGGTTTTGTCAACATAATAGATAACCTTTCCTTATTGTTATAACCTTATTTAGTAGTACATAGTAGGGGTTGTGGAAACTGTGGAAAGAATCTTTTTTTCCTTCTTGTTTTCCTCTTGGAATTCTTTCCACAGTCGCCTGTGGATAAAATCGGGTAAACTGTGGACAAAACGCCATAACTGTGGAAAGAATGTCAATTTTCGATTCTTTCCACAGGTTGACCGATTCTTTCCACATCCCTGTGGATTGAATCTGTGGAATTTATCGGGATACCAACATCAATCCGGTTTATCTCCACTTTTAGGATGATCGCAATAGCCCTAGGGAGCGAGTAGTTCCACGACCGACCATCTCCGACTAATAACGGATGTTCGACATACAACAACGCCGTCAGCACCAGGTAGACCGGAGCCACGCCCCAATCTTCGGCGGCTTCCTCGCCGTGCTTGTAGTTCTTACAGCACCATTGATAGGCGATGTCCCAAAGGTCTTTCCATGTCTTGACCTTTGCCAGGTCTTGCTTTTCGTTTATGCGTGATATTACCTTTTGCATTTGCGAAATGATGAAACTTTCGTTATCTTGCGCTTTTCGTCCCATAAAATAACCTCCATTATTATTTTTATAGTTCACGACAAGTTTATTTTACAAAAAAAACTGCAACGAAACATTGCAGTTTCGTTGCAGAATCTTGGGAGAAATAAATACAACCCGACAGGGTGAGGGGGACACCCAATCAGGTTGCAAGTTCATAATATCATAATATCAATATTTTTTCTATCTTTTCGCGTAGCTGGATATTATCAACGTAAACATACGCCTCTTTCAGCAGAGATAGGATGTAAACCATCCGGTCATTCTGTGCGATTCTTATTCGGCAATCTATACAATAACGGGATGGATGAGAGTCGCATATCCGGTGACAGTAAATGCAGTACATCGTCTTACTTGCGCTTTTTGCCGGAAAAATAAATGCTCAATAAGAACACAAGTAATACAATGGAAATCAAAACAAGGAATAATATCTCGTTCATTTCGTCACGGCAGTCCATATGCGCATGATGACATCTGCGAAGATAATGAACGAGATTGAATAAATAAGTTTCTTTTCGTTATCTATCCATTGTTCGATTTTTCGGACGCGCTCCATTAGACCGGGTTTATCCTCCCGAACCTCTCCAACTAAAACGGAGTTCAGGGTTGAAACCATATCTTTGACCGTTTTTAACTCTGCAAGTATTTCCCTGTTTTGGTCTATTGTCGCTGTGCGTCGTTCTATTTTCGATTCTTCCATGTGTTTTACCCTTTTTAGATTTCCGTGCGTTTTTGACCGTGTTTTTGGGCAAATTTGACAATTCTACGCTACCCGTACAACCGGCGCGCCAGCCTTCGGAGGGGTTCCCTTGATGGTTCCGCCGCTTTTTGTAGCGGGCATGGTCGTTACAGTCGGCGGAGTGTTCGATGATTCCCCGATTCCCGTACCTGCCGGGAACGCTTCAGCTACTTGCGCCTCTGTGAATCCTGCAAGTCTCATAGCAGCTTTTGCGGGCATTCCGCCGTCTGTCAGCTTTTTCATAACGTCAGCCTTATCACTGACTGACTCGCCCCAAGCAGAATCTACCTGTAACTCATGGTCAAAATCGCCGCTGTCAAATGTGCCGAGGGAGGAAGGGAATACACCGTTATAAATGCCGATCGTCAATGCCATCTCAAAGGAACGGGAAAGGGACGCGAGGAAATTGTTACGTGCTTCGTTGGCACGGTCAACCGCCGCGCCCAATAGAGTCCGCAACGCCGCGCCGCTCATTGCGCTTTGTTCGCTGGGGGTGAGTGCGTACCAGCGCAATTCAGGAAGGTCTTTTTCGAGTTCTTCCATCTGCGCGTTCAGAATCGCCAAGTGATCCGCGTAATCTATCGGCGGGATAAGGCTATTGAATGTCGATAATCCAGGCAAGGAAATCAGCCGCCCGAAGATTTGACCCAGAACGCCGCCGATTGTGGGAGTTGACGGTACAGGGGAATTGCTCGTACTGGTATCCACGCGCGGCGGGGGGAGGGGTCGCCCTTGCGCGTCTGTGCTGTTTGCGCTTGCCACAAATACAGGTTCCCCAAAAGCAAAGCCTAAATCATGCAAGCGGGTTGCAAGGCGGTTGGCTTCGTAGATTTTATCGAGCGCGTGATATACGCACCCTTGCCCGCGAGGATCGCCATTGTCGCGGAATTTCGTGTGAACAACGGGAATAAAGTCTATCCCGAGTTCAGAGAACGCGGTTACTTCTTTGGGTGATCCCAATTCGTTTATCGGGGTCGTGCGGGTTGTCTGTCCCTGCCAAATTCGCAGGGTTTGAGTTTCAACGTCCCACTCTTCGGTGTAATTCGCGGGCAAGTCGCTGTCGTCCAAAACGGGGATGTCAATGCGGAGATAGGTCAAAAAGCCGCGTGAGTCCTCGTCAAAGTCGGTGACGTAGAACGGGGATATATCTTCGAGGTAGGTCTTTTCTGAATCACCGCGAACACGGATGAAGGAATCGCCGTACAGCGAGAACCCGCGAATCATGGGGGCTTTGTTGTTCGCGAGGTTGCTATCTTTGATGACCTGCTCGATAGCCGTCTGCAACTCCGTACCCTCTGTGCCTTCGTCGCCTACGACTATCTTGATTTCCTTGCCCGGTATCATCTTTGCCGCGTAAAACTCCACCGAACGATTTACAACCGTGCGGAGTCGGCGGGTCGTGTCGTCGGGGATGATCGCATCGTCATTGTTATAGAGGCTGTATAAAGCCTCGTATAGGTTGTTGTAATCGTAGGGCGTGACGGTGGGAGTCGCGTTTGCGCCCCGCTTGTTCGCGCCAGTGATGAAGTCCCAAAATGAATTAAGCATGTTTTACCTCTTTCAAACTGCAATTATCTTGCAATGTTTCTATGTCTCAAAAGTGCTATTATCAAGTCAAGGAGAACTAACCAATGACCACTAAAAAACTTTTCGCCCATCTCGTAAAACTCGGCAAGGCATACCAATCTCGCGGAGCTTCTTATGTGTACGATGTGGTTTTGACTGAGTCGAGCCTGATGAAGCCTCACGTAGTCGGTCACTACAATGTTGAGAAAATGGCGATTGCCGCATGGGTGGCATCCGCTGTATAAATCCTCTGTTCGTCATTTTACTTTCGGTGATATTCCAAAGTCCGGCAAAGGCTGGACTTTGGATGTTTGCGCTATATCTTTGAATGATGCTCGCCAGTATATGAAAAACGTCCATCACGGGGGAAAATTTATCGGAGAGAATATCAAGGCAATGTGCGGAGCAACCACACAAGCCGCGCAAGATTCCTTGCGTGAGTCTCTCGAAAAATGGCTTTCTGAATCCGACTAAAATCATTGTGTGATTGTCCTGCCCGTTGTGCGGGCTTGTAAACCTTCGGCTAAATAATAACTTAGGTAATCGCATAACTGCGAAAATGCGTCGACTTGATCCTTGTACTGTGAATTAGGAAAGGTGAAAAGTTCTCCGTCTTTTCCTTCAAAATCAAAAAGCCACGGAAATTCATCAGTAGGCGGGGGCAATATCACACATCTTTTCTCTGCCCATTTGGCCGCTTCGTATGCGCGCGCAATCTTGTCACCTTTGGGCGTGTACGGCATTACGTAAGGTCCAAAATCATTAGATACCTGTTTCATACTTTGGATAACCTGAACTCCGCTCGCTTTGTTCTCTATGATTATATCCCTTGTATAGTGGGAT
>ERZ869925.1426-NODE-1426-length-10837-cov-8.070210_pt1 | contig 10837 bp, 9 predicted proteins | sample MGYA00579311_ERZ869925 | MGnify/ENA primary metagenome ERZ869925 (study PRJEB32216, sample SAMN09231817) | wastewater metagenome | place: USA: Maryland | collected 2016-07-30 | study: EMG produced TPA metagenomics assembly of the PRJNA472060 data set (Reclaimed...
ACTTTTCTTCTTACTACACTGGTTCCGGATTTATAGAGCCAATTTAAAAAACGTTCCACGCGGTCTTCTAGATTAATCTTCTTTTGCCAAGCCTTATAGAAATTATTGGGACCTTCATCTGGGTGTTCAATACAAATACCATCACAGGCATATTCGCTCATTAAATCTATAACCGATCTAATGACTCCAACCTTGCTATAGGCAGTAGTACAAGCTATTTGTATTTCGTGAAGTTCTTCCTGATTCTTTCCTTGAGGAATAGCTTCATTGGGACGATAAGCCTCGTATACTGAACGATCGTATCCTGGCCGTACCCGTATATTAGGTTCAGTAGTAAATGGTCGTGCCTGCGTATACATACGTAGTTCCGGTCCTATTTTAGGATCGGTGAACATATTAGCGTAAGCTTCTAACTTTGGGTTGTTTTGGTTTGTAATATTATCTGGCATAGGTATCTAATCCGATTGCAATCTAATTAGATATACACTAATAACATATACGACGGTTGCCACCACCATGATTTCTTATAGAAATACCTTGGTAGGTGCCCGGATTATTATCTATTAATTCCCTAGAGACCCCACCATAGCATTCTTTAATATAATGAGTTGGTCCGCCTTGACTATCGATAGTTAATCTTCTGGCCCAGTTAGCTAGGAGTAATGAGGTAAATCTATCCTTCTTGAGAGTCTTCTTAATGGCTTCTGCGTTGACACCCTTCAATTTTGGTATATCCCAAGTCTCGGTAGCGTTGGTAGTTTGGCTGTATTTAATAAATGTCATCTCGGTTTTGAGCTGTAATATTTCGTCATAAGTATCCTCCATAGTTTCTGGATAGGGATTATTAGAGGATCTTGCCACATTATCTAACTCTATTTCGGCAGCATCGAAGTATGGGAAAAGGACTAAGTGATCCATTAAATCCTTTTTAAGACCCCAGTGTGCTTCTTTACGCCAAAGAGTATCGGAGAATTGAATCATTTTAAGAATCTTCTCACCTACGGCCGGACCCTCTTCATCCATATCCTGTATAATCTGATCACCGGCGACCATTTTACCAGGGTCACGTAAACCTTCTTTAACCCACAAACCACCGCCTGCGGCATCTAGGCACACCAGTATAATATTAAATCTTCTTAGTAACATTCTTATGTGGCGGATACAATATGTATTATAATCCTCGATACCAACGGTAACCTTACCGTCGAGTTTATCTTTTTCAAACTTTTTACGATTTGTGGTCCATTGATAAACTACCCGACCTATTTTATCGTCTAATTCTTCGATGCAAATAGCAAAGTTATCACTCTCGGAGGCAGGATCGATTCCCATAACATATGAGTTCTTTCTATCACCAGCAAGTAATGCGTTAAAATTATACTGTTTATCATTAATGGTAATAGGGCATGTTGCTTTTTGAATTACGCTAGCCAGATAGAAACCTTCAGAATCAGGGCTAAAGACAGCACCGTATTCGTTAGCATAGATACTTCTATCCATGGTGGCCCTGCCTTGTTCCAAGATTTTAGTATCCATCATACCTGGGGGTAATTTATCATATGGTAGCTGTATGACTGCATACTGAGAAGGATCGATATCTTCTTTAATATCCATCTCAGGAAACATTTGCTTAAGAATTTTTCTATTACCACCACTACGAATAATAGCAGTATAATGCTGGTAATATTTATACATATGATTAAATGTATAACTAGCTGTACCAGCCATCACAATTTGGTTATTCTTTAATATAGTGGAAATACCTACTTCCGTAGTCACTTCGTCAGCATTAAAACTAATACCCATCTCACCCGCTAGTTTTAGCTTATGTGCGTGTATAACGTTATCTACCAGACCTTCAGAACGAACAGAGGCAAAGCCTCGAACAACAGTTTCGAATATTTCTGGTGGTAATGAGGCTATTTCGTCACAGAGTATATGTGTGTTATGTTGTTTAAAACCATTACCAATAAAACATTGGTTTTTAGGTAAAGTATAATCGTAGAGAATATGTTTGCCCTCTAACTTTTCTACTTTTTTTACTCTTAATTCAGTATGAATTCCTTTGGATTTTTCATCTTTATAGCATTTTTCATATGCATCATGCCACTTATCAATTAAAAGTAGTCTGTAAAGTTCTCTGGCTCGATAGCCATATAATCGTATAAAATAATTAGGGTTTTTGCTCAGTCTAGAAGGTCTACTGGCTTTACCGGCAAAAAAACCGAGTTTTTGTAATAATACTTGTACGTCATCTATTAATTGTTTACTACTACTATAGTATGCGATCCCTAGATTATTATCCCGAGTTTTATCTTTAAACAAATAACAGGATCCGTCTCCCCAGAATAACCCTTTTAAAAATCCTAATACTACTGATTTAGATGACTGTAAGATACAATTCGGCACACTCTTATTCAATGCAGTAACTCTATCTAAACCGCATTTAACCAAGGTATCTCTAAATTTTAAATTACATAAGCCAGCCTCAAAAATAGGTTTGCAATTCCAACCACGCTTATCTTCTCTAGCCTCATACTCATATCTTCTCACATTAAATGTCGGATCTATAGCTAATAAAGATTCTTGAAACTTATCTACGCAAACTTTATCTATCATTTTCAAATTTATACTATGCTTACTACTTACTGCTCCTTCGGAAACCAATAACCCAAGCATAAAAGCAAAATTTTCATCTATATCATAACCATCAATATTAAGATATTCATTTGGAAATTCATAATTATTTTCAAACGGAAGATAATCATCTGATGTTAAATCCTTACCTAATTTCCAACCATTAGTAGTCATTACTTTATGTATATCAGAACAAACAAAATTATATCCGCCCATAGTTGTAATTTCATAGGCATCTATAGGATGAGTTTGTAAGAAATATTTAGGTTGTTCATATTCGCCATCTCCAACGTGAATTAATAAATCTTGCATATATTGTGACGAATCTTTAATTCTAATTAATCCTTTATTGGTTTCAATCAATGTGTTGGGTCCAACACAAGCACGTTGGCCACGAATCTTGTCGCCACTCCCCACGGGCAGGAACAAAGCCTTACTAATACCACAATTCCAAAATGCCATATGTAAGTCGCGTTTAGGGTGATTTCTGGATCCAACAATATCTCTAAGAACCGGAGCATTTTCCCATATCTTTTCTAAATAGTGGAACAACACCATGGATTGACGTAAAGCAGCACCAACGATAATAATATTTGCACCCTGATGTAACAAACACCTAAGAGTCATATAAACGCTTAATATAAAACTTTTTGCAGCACCACGACTAGCTACAACAAGTGGCAATGTCTTATTCCATAATATCTGTAATATTACGCATTGATAAGGTAGTAATTCAACATTAAGAATATGTTTGGCTACGAAGTGTAGGTAATTAGGGTCTCGACAGAATTCAGTTATGGTCTCGGGTATATTGTTACTATCATACCATTCAGAACCAGTAAGAGGATTTAATATTTGCAAACTACGTACATCGCCAAGCTCTAGGTAGGCATTACTTAAAAACTCATTAAATTCCTCGGGAGTATTGAAGTCCTTAATGTTATTGTTGCGTAGTTTTCTAGATATATTCTTATCAGTTATCATAAGCTAATTTTTGCATTCTTGTAAATAATCGAAATATATAGTTTTCCGCAGCTTCTGGTGAGGGCATGAAAGTGGTGGTAAAATCATATTCTGTTGCTAGAATAGCCAGTTGTCTATAAACAAAACCAGGATGCATTTTTGTCAAACCCTGCTCATATAAATGTTCGAAGTTTGGTAAATCACACACGACTATCTGTTTAAAGTAATATGGTCTTAATCGTTCGGCTTCATTACGAAATTGTTCCCACTTGGTCCCTAGATTAGTTAACAATTCGTTACAATTCTTCTTGCGTTCTATAACAATCGAGTAATCATCACCCGGTAAATCATGACCGGCAATACTATAATCACCTTCTGTAAGACTATCTCTTCCAACTATAACGCCGTCATATCCCTTCCATAACAGCGGTCTTTGTTCTTTAGTATCACAAATAATACGTAGTGGCGGCCTAGTTTTTAGTGGTATCTTGCCCGTTATCATTTTTCTTCATCTTTGCTGCTACGATATTCATGAAAAGTAAGGCGTAGCTTTCTTCTTTTCTTTCAATAAATTTGTGACATTTATGGCATAAAGTAATACCATTAAAAAGCTTTGTTTTAAGATGCGGAGAATCTTTAAATCGCTTGATATGATGTACCTCTAATTTTTCTGTCCCTTTGCATCCTGGCATCTGGCAACAATTCTCATCGCGAGCTAAAACGTCTTTACGCCACTTTTTATAAGCAGCACCATTGTAATTACGCTTAAGTTGTGCCATGCGTTTTTGAGAAATCGGTTTAATTGGAGGTAGCCACATAACTTACACCTATATAATTATTCACTAAATTACTAACAATATCGTGAAAATTATTTGTAAATGGGTAGTTATAGCCACTTAAAAGTTTCTTATTTGAGACAATTATCGGGTCATCGTTGCTTCGTTTATTCGTATTGAATCTATCATAACTTTCGACAATAGGCTGTTTAGTATCACTTAATATAAAGCGGGTTCCATAAATAGAGGTTTCCACATTAAAATTAATACCTAATATATTTAAGGCTGTACTAATAAACTCAAATATACTACGATAAACACAATTAGATACTATTAAATTACTTGAATAATCACCACTATCTACTATATTAGAAACACAGGACATAAATTCAGACGTAAGTCCAAAGTTACGAATAGCGTTAAGATTACCCATCTGCAATGGAAAGCGTTTTACACCATTACTAATATCTCTAAGATAGTGCATTATCTTAGGAATAACAAAGGTTTCTGGTTTGTAAACGGAGTCGTGTTGATCCATAATCAAATTAGTACATTTCATGTTGTAATATGACCGATAGGTGTTAACAGTTTCGTGAGCCAATTTTTTGGTTAGGGAATAAGTAGATTGTGGATTTCCGACCGATGTTTCGTCGATTACATCTTTACCACCCTCGAAGATTCTTATCGAGCTAAAATTATAGAATTCTACTTCTGGCAAACATCTATGTAATATATCCATCCATAAATGCATGGAAATAACATTATTAGTATAGGCTCTATCAGGACAAGAATCGGCACCACTTGTAGAAGATTCGCCAGCTAAATAGCATATTTTATCGGGTGTAGATTGATTGAGCACATATTTGATATCATTGAAGTTAGAAATGTCGCACGAATATAATCGGATATTATATCTAAATAAATCGGAGAGATGGTCCGCTTTGTATTTATTAGTATGGTAGGTTCCGCAAACTTCGTGCCCTTTAGAGATGAGTTCTTTAATTAGATACGGGCTCGATTGGCTGCTCGCCCCCACTATCAATATCTTTGACATTATTAATTCCTACGTAATCGCTTCCGTCTAAAAGAATTGGTCTTTCTTCGCCGTCCATAAACTTGTGAGGCTTTTTCATTTCTTCCGTGTGTCGCTCGGTAGACAAACGTAGTAGTTCTGCCTGCTTACCCATCTTCTCACGCTTATGGGTGTCATTAAGTGTTTTGATAAGAGATAGAAATGTATCGCCTCCCACCTTTTGATTTTCTTCACGCTGTTCTCTGGTAGCATTGAGCGTCTGCAATAAACCTTTATATTGTAAGGTTAGTTCTCTAAAGTCTTTATTTAAATCCTGTAAGAATCTATTAGCTGAATTAACGGCCTCATAAAGAAGATGTTGACCCTCATCTTCCATATCTAATTGTTTAACACTATTACCAATTTGTTCTTGTAAAATCACCAATTGGTCTTTGGTTAATCGACGCTGTTTCGCGTTATCTTGAAGACGTATCTGATACATAATAAGTTGCTCCATAGCATCTTCTTCTGTATAAGAAATATCTTCAAATTGGATATGGAGTTTAGCCCACTCCTCGACAAAGAACCACAACTCGTCCTTACTTAAAATATCCTTTAATCTTTTATATCTACTTGATTTCTCTAGTAAACTGACCCAGGCTTGCATTTTATCGTCTTCTGATAAAATCTTATTGGCCATCATCTTATCTTTAACGCTGAGATCCCTACTATCAGCAGTTAAACTACCGCCGGAAGTCTTTTTGAGACCTAGCTTAGCTCTAGCCTTCCTAATAGTAATAATATTACGACGAAGATGTTTAGCAATATCTTCATCAGTCCATTTTTCAAGAGTAAGTTTTTTAATTACCTCAAACTCTGCATAGCTTAATCTATCAGCAGTTTTACCTTTGGGTTTTTCAGTACTGGCTGGAACCGGTTCGTCCTGAATAGGTTTTTCATCAGACACAATTATATTCCTTTACGATAACCTTAATTTCTTTTAGCAACTTAGATTTGTAATAAGGGTTAACTTCTTCACCACTCAATAAGGAATCTAATACATCTAATTGATACGTATCTAGACGACTTACGATAAAATCCCAGCATTCAATATCTTCGGAAAATCTATAGCATAATGATTCTGAATGCTCATCCTCATTACGTAAGACATTATTAATATTAGCTGGAGCAAACAAAGAAGTACAAGATGCGGTTCTGGCCGGATTCTTTTCTCTACTATTTTGCTGGGTAGGAACAAGAAAATTGTTTCTATAAAAGTTTATAAGCTGTCGGCTCATAACTTTATTTAACCAATTCTCTAAAGCCTTTTCTACGTTATCAGTATGGGATTTATCCATAGAAAAATCTTTAAGTTTTGTTAGAACTATTTCCCATACAATCTGCTTCATATCATCTTGTGTAAAATGAGCGAAGGCTTTATTTTTGTGATTATTAGCAACCTTATCAATTACTTCTATTAATTTCTTTTCACTAATACCTTTAATAACCATTATTATACTGGTCCTCCCTCAGATGTAGATGTACCATTATAAACGTTAGATGAGCCACCAGGAGTCTTAAATGTAGAACCAGCTCTCTGTGCTACGCCCGTTACAAGGAATGTACCAGTAACAGAAACCTGATCATATATTCTGTCGTCTATATCGATAAATCCACCCTCTTGTACTTCATTAAAAGTATATAATGAATTATCTAATTCTACAACTTTATTATCAATATTTTGTGATATTACACCCTTAGAACTAGTATAGTCTCCACCTCTCGATATTGTGTGGATCTGATTACTAGTATAAGCACTATTAATAGTAAGTGGATCTCTGATAGCACCTATGTTCAAATAAGCACCGCTAGCATAAGTATTACCCTCGGCATCGGTAAGCCCTACGGTATACAGATATCTACCTTGGCGTCTATCAGAAGAATCAGTAAAGCCGCTCGGCCCTAGAATAGAATTACCGCTAGATAATAATGTAGTAGTAAATGTTCTATCTCCCTTACGATAGAATCTAGTAACTATATCTTTTTCTATGGGAAGATCAAATGTGGCCACGCCGGTTCTACCTATATCATAAATACGTAAACCACTTAATTGTACGGGTCCAACGTTATCGAATGGACCAATAACATTGTTCTGTCTCTTGTGCCAACGGTGATCGTATTCAAGTGAGATACTACCGGGCAATGGACCAGCCATATTATAGAGGGATGTGTATCCGCTATGAGGAACGCGTTCGGTACGAATATAACCAGTTAAAGTAACATAACCGGTACTGTTACTGTAACCACCGTAGAAGAACCCGGTAGAATTTGTCAAAACACTAATATCGCCGGATGGGAACCCATAATAAGCGTTGTGAGATTGACCACCGTGAGAAGTATAATATCTACCTACTCCACCTACACCAGATACTGGTGGTTTATTAGCAAGATTAATGCTGCTGCGGATAGCCACACCGCTAGTAAAGGTTTGCATTAAAGTATTATAACAACGAACATTATGCATCGTCCAACCAGGGCTATAACCAGAATTACCGACCAAGCCAGTATAATATGCACCAGCAGAACGATCCCAAGTAGTACCTGCAATACCGGTAGCTACCGCACCGCTCATCGTAAAGTAATCTATTTGACCATTATAGATATCAATATTAAATATTACGTTATTGGCAGAGGTATTGAATAATGAAGGATTGGTAAAATTGCCTCCAGCACCGCTCCATAATCTAACTTCGATTCGTGGATTGATCCAATATTGTTGTAATTGAACTGCGGCATTATTAACAGTATGTATTTCTGGGGTAGTAGAAGATTTGAGATTAAGTTTCCATCTTGGATTAATAGCAACTACAGCACCTAAATTTAGATATTGACCATTACTTGAATCATTATCTCCGAAATCATAAATCTCATCAATAATAAAAGCCTTCATACCAGATACTGTACCACCCGAGATAGTGGCGATGGGATTAAAATCTTGTAGAGCCGTTACTTCTGCAAACGGAATATTTTGATATGAACCACTTAAAACAGTTGCATTTTCAAATGCTATACCTAAAGACGGTGGAGAAATTTCACCTTCTGTGTGAGCATAGATGTTTTGTCCTCTAGCGGTATGTAGCTGAGTACCGGAACCTCTCATGGTACCAAATAGGCCAGTGTTACGATAGAAAATATATTCCTGAGAACCTTTGTTAGCGTAAGCGATAAAGAATGTTTCACCGTTGGTGGCTGGACGCATCAGTCCGCCGTAACAATTTACAAATGTGCCTATAAATCCAGAGGTACCCGCATTACTATCTATGATAGCAATACCATGGGTACCATTGTAAAAAGATCCTACCTGTTTTAATACGGCAGATTGAGCACCAGACATTGATATTTTAGTACCGTAACCATTATCACCATTAGCAACACCACCACCCTCAGTAATAATGTCTTCCACGCGTACACCATCAGACGCCCGTATATTAATATTATCTTGATCACCAAATACTGCTTCTGGAGAAACTGTGGAGGGGTCAGCATTATTATAAAAATGTGCGTGAAGCAAATTAGTGCTATTCTGATACATCCAACTACCAGTTACACTATATAAATGTGTCAAACCAGTTACTTCGGTTAATACATTAGGTGTGCGTGACGTAAGATGTGAATTATCTTGTTTAAGCCAATTAATAGGACGTGCGGCGGCAGCAATACCAATAAAGTAAGAGCCGGATAAACCCGCTACCCAACCCGAGCCTGCGGCAGCTACTCCGGTAACATTCCAAAAAGAGCTAACAACAGGAGGTAAACCAGTAGCTCTGGCTCCATCATCATCATAAGAAGTTATTCTTAAACCATGGATATTAGTTCCTGAAATACCAACCATAACACCCGAATGGACAAATCTATCCCCTCTACGTAAATTAATTCTTAACGGAGTATTAGCAATAGAGCCAGAAGAGGATATAATAGAATTAAGTCTGGTTAAGGTACGTATTGGGATTGACGTACTAGTGCCAGAATTAGCGTCATCACCACTATTACTTACGTAAATATTAAGTTGATTATCAACCGTAAGAGGAACTTCATTTAATCTATAATCTATAAGACGTTGTACCCATCTCTTAAAAGCCATAGTATTAGCTGCTGGACGAGCTGGGAATAAACCTGATGAAATAAGAGCATCTAAACGATTACCCATAATAATTTACCTCGCGAGTTTCAAATATTTATACACTGTTAGTGTATTATTTTGAGAAGGGAAGTTTTATTATGCTTTACAGAAGTAAGCCACGTTGGACCAAGGCACAGTTAGATTATATCAGAAATAATTACGCGACAATGAAGGATGAAGAGATGGCATTTCACCTCGGAAAATCTCTGAAAGCCGTACGTCGCCAACGCGAGAATATTAAATTGAAGAAAGTCCACGGTCGTGGATTAGTTGGACCAGCCGATGGTAGTTCTCCGGTTATCGATTATAATAAACAAAAGATCGATATCGATGAAGTAATCAAACAGCGTCAACGCGACATTCCTATTGGACCTGTCACTAATGATGCTGGACTACCTGATGGTGATGAATTGCCTGGTGAGTAAAACCGTTTACTAGAGAAATATAGCGTTGGGGAGTTTACTGACTGCGTGATTGTGCGTAGTCGTAAACGTACTTACTGGCGTTGGTATCATTGTAGTTGATTGATATAATATCTTTTTGATTGTAAAACTTAGGTAGGTTTTCGAATATTCTGTCTTCTATATAGAATGCTGAAGTTACATCTTGGAAGCGACCTTTAGGATCATAAGGTTTATCACCGCGATTTACGATAACAAAAAGTGGGTGATAGATTTTATCGAACTCTTGAACTACCGTCAGGATGGAATTCGCGAGAGCTTCCGATCTGTTTACTAGAGAATATTGTGCGTAGATATAAGACAGGAATAGCGGCGAGTCTGTGATTATTGGGCTGGCCCCGCCGCGAAGTACTCTTTCCTCAGAATACATCTGTTTCCCTAGTAAATAGATTTGATCGAATCCTCGTGGTTGTTTACCTTCCCACGCCCAATTCTTAACATATTCGCGGACTAATTCGGGGCTAGTATTACTATTGCGTTTCCAGTAGGAAAATAATTCTGAGGCTATTGTTGATTTCCCGGCTGATGGCCCGCCAATTAAACAAATCCGCTTATAACTATTGTCCACTACTTGAATCATTAACTACTCCATACTAGATTTATTAGCCGCCGCCATTAATTCCTCAGCAACCCGCCAACTAATTTTAAGACTAATGTAGTCGTCGCGTAACCACGTTTCTTCCTTGGAGAAACCTATTTCGTATAATATTGGGTCATTAAATTCAGTCTCACCACTTTTACACACCATATCATAAGAAGCTCTTACGTTGCCGATGCCACCACCAGCACGTATCTTGTCACGGACACC
>ERZ869925.1427-NODE-1427-length-10833-cov-4.273520_pt1 | contig 10833 bp, 20 predicted proteins | sample MGYA00579311_ERZ869925 | MGnify/ENA primary metagenome ERZ869925 (study PRJEB32216, sample SAMN09231817) | wastewater metagenome | place: USA: Maryland | collected 2016-07-30 | study: EMG produced TPA metagenomics assembly of the PRJNA472060 data set (Reclaimed...
CCCATCAGGTGTAGCTACTCTTTCAGGAGCTTCAACTTATGTTGGAAACTCAAATGTAGAAGCTGCGGTCTTAGCTGTATCTGTAGAAATCTTTGCTTCTCGTAATGCTCCGGGTGGACAGACAGAAGGCGTTGATTTTAGTCCTGCGCCTTTCCGTCTCGGTAGAAGTTTATTCAATAGAGTGTCCGGGCTTTTAGGTCCTTGGCTTGAAGTTGAAAGTATTTGTCAATAATGCCTTCTTCAATTGAAGTTAACGTCCGTCAGGCTTTAGCTACAGCTATTGCTACAGTCACAGCAAATGTTTATCCAAATGTGCCTGAAAATCCTGTAGTACCTTTCGCTACCTTTGTTCCTTCATCTCCTTACATGGAATTGACTTTGATTAACAAGTCAGCTATCAAAGCTCAATTAAATTACACAATCACAGTTGGGGTTGCATACAACAACAACACAGGCTCTCTTGATAACATAGAGAAGCTAATCCTACAGATTCTAGCTGTTATTCCAGCTGGATGGGTTATTGGGACGGTTGAAAGACCTACTGTAACTCAAGTTGGCGTAAGCAATTTGCTAGTGGCAGATATAAACGTCAGCACCTACTATGAACAAACTAACTAAGGAGAACAAATGCCTACAGTAATTACTGGACGCGATTTGGCTTTGACCATTGACTCAAAAGCGTATGATGCTCAAGCCACTAGCGTTACACTTACTACAGATGTACAACGCGAAACTTATCAGACACTTGACGGCAAGGTCCGAAAAACAATTGACTCAACCGGCACACTAGCTGTTGAGCTTCTAGCTGACTGGGGAGCTGCTAGCTCTCTATGTGAGGCAATGTGGACAGCTGCTAACACGTCACCAGATACAGCTCTTGCTTTCAGCCTAACAGCTGTTACAGGTGCAGTATTTACAGGTACAGCTTTCCCATCTTTCCCAGTCGTGTCTGGCACAGCGCCGGATGCTCAGACTGTTAGTCTTTCACTTGAAGTAGCAGCTGTCCCAACCGGTACATTTAGCTAATAAAAGAAACGGGAGCAAAAAATGAAACTGCCAATCAGTATTGAATACACAGACGGTCAACAAGCTGTTTACACAGCTCAACCACCTGAGTGGGCTAAATGGGAAAAGGCAACAGGCAACACAATCAGTAAGGCTCAAGAGTCAATTGGCATTTGGGACTTAATGTTCTTGGCGTATAACGCTCACAAGCGAGAAGCGGCAGGAAAGCCTGTAAAAGCTTTTGAAATCTGGATGGAGACAGTAGCGGAAGTTACGGTCATAGATGCAGACCCAAAAGTTACCCAGCCGGAAGCATAAACAGAATACTCTGGCTTTTGGCTTATGAATACAAAATAAGCCCCAGCGAATTTGTAACCGCTGAGGATGTTTTAACAGCATTTGAGATAGTGAAGGAGCGTACAGAACATGGCAGAAGTCATTGAGCCTGTACGCTCCGTAAGCTATGACCCAGATGAAATCAAGGCAATTATCCGGTCATTTGGAAAGATGGCTGATTATGCTGTTGAAGAAGCTAAGCAAGAGTCAAACGCGCTAGCTGAGTATGCAGCTGGAAGAATTAAAACCGCAGCTCAGACTGCGCCTAATTCAAAAGCAGCTGTGCGCGTAGCTCAAGGTGTCAAGGTTTCTAAGACTTCTAAGATTGGTGAATTGTCATTTGGCTTTGCTTCTCAGAAGTTTAGCGGTGGAGCTACTACTCAGTTTAACTATGCCAAAGAAGGCGGCAATGGTCTTTTAGCTGGTCTTGAATTTGGTTCTAAGAACTGGTCTCAATTTGCACCACGTACCCCACGCTATGGTCAACGTGGCAATACAGGTTACTTTATCTTTCCAACCATGCGAGCTATTCAACCTGAGATTATTGCTCGCTGGGAGACCGCCTTCAAGAGAATTGTGAGTCCTTGGTAATGGCTGAAAAATCCAGAACACTCAAGCTCTCCATCCTTGGAGACGTAGACAATCTTACAAAGGGTCTTTCAAAGGCTAGCAAAGATACTCAATCTTTCTCAGGCAATATAAATAACATTGCTAAAAAGGCAACGCTTGCTTTTGGCGCAGCCGCAGCTGCTATTGGCGTATTTGCTACAGCTGCTATTAAAAACGCTTTGGCTGATGAAGCTGCTCAGCGCAAGCTTGCAGAAACCCTAAGAGTCTCAACAGGCGCAACACTTGAGCAGACAAGAGCAGTAGAAGGTTGGATTTCTAAAACTTCTGTAGCTATTGGTGTTACTGATGATGAACTCCGTCCAAGCTTGGCAAGACTAGCCCGAAGCACAAATGACGTCACAGAAGCTCAAGACCTTTTAAACCTAGCTCTTGATATTTCAGCTGCTACTGGCAAGCCACTAGAGACTGTTTCAAATGCTTTAGGTAAAGCTTATGACGGCAACGCCGCATCCCTTGGACGCCTTGGTCTAGGACTTGACGCAAATATCCTTAAGTCAAAAGACACAGACGCAATTATGAACACGCTCAAAAGAACCTTTGGGACTTTTGCAGAAAATGAAGCTGAGACTACAGCTAAGAAATTTGAACGTATCCAAATTGCAACAGATGAAGCCAAAGAAGCTATTGGCGCTGCCTTGTTACCTATTGTTGAAAGACTAGCTACTTTTATATTAACTACCTTAGTGCCAAATATGAACGCCTTTATTGCCGGTTTGACTGGTGCTAAAAATGAGTCAGGAGCCGCCACCAGAGGAGCTTTTGGTTTTGGTGAAGAAGTTAAAAAGGTAGCTAAAATTGTTTATGATTTCAAAGAACTTTTAATAATTACAGCTGGTGTTCTTGGTAGTCTTTTTGTGGTAAGCAAAATTGCCGCTGGTGTTACAGCTACCATTGCTTTAATTAAAAGCCTTATAGTTGCTTACAATGCGTTGAAGTCATCATCTATTGTTGCTGGTGTTGCTTCTGCCTTTGCGCTCAACCCTTTACTTGGCGTAGGAGCTGTAGCTTTAGCAGCCGGTGTTTTATCCGCTGCAAATGCTCTTGCTAATAGTTCAAATGTTTCTACTGACTTTGATGCTGTTGTTACAGGTGGATTAAACCCAATACAATCTGGTAGTTATCTTAACGGTGGGAAAACGTCCGGCGGTAGTTTTACTCCTAATTTCCCTACCGGGGGTGGCGCGCCTACTGGTGGTAGTAGTGGCGGCGGCTCGCTATTTACACCACAAGCTGCAACTAGCTTAAATGATTTAGTAGGCAAGCTTACAACTCTGAATGAGAATATCGGAGAGACCTTATTCCAAGTAGAAAGCGGCGGCATAAGCAAGAAAGCCGGAGCAGCAAAACTAGCTGAGTACCAAGCTCAAATAGCTGTCCTAGAGCGCCAAGCTAAATCAGTAGGAGCTTTTGCTACTCCTGCCCCTATGGGTACTACAGACGCGGCTAGCCGCTCTGGTCAAGCTTATGCAGCTGGTCTTACTGTTAACTTTAACGGCATTGTAGGAGACCCAGAAGGTACTGTCCGACTTCTATCAGAGGTGGTAACAGACTCAGCGGCTCGCGGTGGAGCAGGTACAGTATTTAACTTTAGTAAGGATAGATAGTGTCAGCGTGGACGCCTGAGTGGAAAGTAACTATAAACGGTACGTCTACTTATGCTAGCCTGACTTTAACCAACCTGACTATTACATCAGGCAGGACTGACATTTATTCTCAGCCTTCCGCTGGTTACTGCTCAGTAACTATTGTAAATACAAACAATGCTGCAATTACACTAGACATAAATGATGATGTACTGATACAGGTCAAAGACAGCTCTGGAAGCTTTGTAAACCTATTTGGTGGCACTATCACAGATTTAGATATAAGCGTAGACAAGTCAGGCGCAAATGGCATTGTAGAGCTTATTAACATTAAAGCTTTGGGTGCTCTAGCAAAGCTAACTAAAGTTTTGACTGACGGTGTTTTATCAAAGGACTTTGACGGAAACCAGATTTATACAATTCTTGAGCCTTTGCTTTACAACACATGGGGAGAAGCACCACCAGCTCTTACATGGGCTACCTACACAGCTACAACTACATGGGCTAATGCTGAAAACTCAGGACTTGGAGAGATTGACAGACCCGGAGACTATGAGCTTACAGCTCGCGCTTCCAGCCCTACAACAGCTTATGACCTGATTTCAGACCTTGCTAGGTCAGGCTTGGGAACAATTGGTGAAGATTCTTCTGGACGTATTTTCTACGCTGATGCGACACACCGGGGGCAGTACCTAGCTAATAATGGTTATGTAGAGCTTAACGGTCATCATGCTATTGGCTCTGGTCTTAAAATTGCTAAACGCTCTGGAGATGTACGTAACTCAGTCAAGATTACATACAAGAATGACCAGACCACATCAGCTACAGACCCAGCTTCTATTGCTATTTATGGTGAACTTGGGCAGAACATATCAACTAGCTTAGAGCTACTAGCTGACGCTAATACTCAAGCCGCGTTCTATCTTGCTTTGCGCGCTTACCCAGAGTTTATGTTTAGGTCTATTACATTTCCTTTAGCTTCTAGCGAGATTGACAATTCAGATAGAGACGCTTTACTTAATGTATTTATGGGCTTGCCTTTAGATATATCAAACCTACCTTCAAATATGCTTCCGGCTGGTTTCCAAGGCTTTGTAGAAGGTTGGACTTTCTCAGCTTCTAAAGGCGCTCTCAGCTTGACACTTAATCTTTCACCAACCGCTTACAGTTTGCAAGCGTTCAAGTGGATGGATGTACCAATTACCGAACAATGGCAGACAATTAGTCCTACTTTGGACTGGTTAAACGCTATACTAGTTTCTTGATAAGGAGCACATAATGGCTAACCCAACTACGAACTATAACTTTGCCATGCCTACGAACAGCGACTTGGTTAAAGATTTACCAGCTGACTTTGAGGTCTTTGGTCAAGCGGTTGACACTCAGATGAAAACCAACGCTGATGCCGCTGTAGTCAAATCAACATTTACAACAAAAGGCGATTTAATTGCTGCAACTGGCGCATCAACACCTGCGCGCTTAGGCGTTGGAACAAACAATCAAGTATTAGTTGCAGATTCAACGGCTGCAACAGGATTAAAATGGGCTACGCCAGCAAGCGGTGGCATCACTCAATTAGCCACAGGAACTTTATCGGGCACGGCAGTTAATATCACTTCAATTTCAGGAACTTATAAAAATTTAATTTTGAGCATTGAAGGTGCTAGAACTTTAGTCTCACAGGATGGATTTATTAGATTTAACAATTTAACTACTAACATTTATTCGCGTACAGGAACTAGAAGCGATAATACAGGAGTACAAAATCAAAACAACGCTACAAACCTTTATGGTTTAAATCTAAACGCACAAACTGCTGCAAATGCTGAAACTTCCACTTTAATCATGTATAACTACACAAACACTACAAATAAAACTGGATTATGGATTACTTCAGATAGCACAAACAGAACTTACAGTTATGGCGTAAGCGTGGCAATCACAACCGCAATTACCGAAATTAACATCGGGGCTTTTGTTACTACTTGGAATGGCGGCACTTACACACTATGGGGACAATCATAAAATGACTAAAAAAAACACACCACAGGTTAAAATCGTTAATGTCGAAACAGGCGAGGAAATTATTCGCGACATGAACGCCGAAGAACTTGCACAATTAGAAGCCGATAAAGCAGCGCAAGCCGCTTATGAAACCGCAAAAGCACAAGAAGAAGCAGATAAGGCTGCTCTATTGGCTCGTCTTGGCTTAACCGAAGATGAACTAAAAACTATTCTCGGATAATGAAGCCGAAACTTTCAAAGTCACTAGTAGCGTTAAGAGAAGCCATTGACGATAGCTTCCCTAGTCGTTCTAGAGTTTCAGATGGGACGCTCGGTGACTCTAAGCACCAGAAGCGCGGTTCTAAGTCTGACCACAATCCAGATGCTCAAGGCTGGGTACGTGCCTTTGACTGTACAGCTAGACTTGATGACAATCCAGAAACCATGTCCGACTTGGTTAATCAGCTACGTCAAGTGGCAAAGCGAGACGGCAGACTTTCCTACATTATCTACCAAGGCAAAATCTGTTCACCCATCCTTAACTGGAAGTGGAGAAATTACAAGGGAGCATCACCGCATAACCACCACGCACACTTCTCTTTTAAAAAGAGTGCAGACATGGATACGCGGTCTTTTCACATAATCCCTATGCTAGGAGCAAATAATGAGTAACCCATTTAACTTATCACCTAAAGACATTGCTGCAATTAAATCTTATTTGAGAGCTTTACTTGCATCAGGTATTACAATGGGTATTGCTTTGCTCACAGACATGAAGCCTGAGTATGCAGTTCTTATTGGCGCTTTAGCTGCTCCACTAGCTAAGTGGGCAGACAAGAACGAAGGCGAATATGGGCGCGGCAGCAAATGAGCCCCCAAGATTGGGCGGCTGTTGTAGCTGTTGCTCTGACCGTTATTGGTTCATTTATTGGCTCGGTTCGCTGGTTAGTAAAGCATTTCCTGTACGAGCTCAAGCCGAATTCCGGGAGCTCAATGAGGGACGAAATCAACGAGCTACGCGGCGTGGTGAACACAATTCTTAGACTTTTGGAGAAACAATAGTCTTAACAAAAGGGAGAGTGCATGACTACGCTTGCAGCAATCCAAGGTAATGGCTGGGCTGTTATAGGTTCTGATAGCTTGTCAACAGATGACAGCGGTAGACCTATTCAAATGGCTACACCAAAAATTGTACAAAACGGTTCTTACTTAATCGCCGGGGCTGGTTCTGTGCGTGGTTGTAACATCTTGCAGTATGGCTGGACGCCACCAAAGCCGCGTGGTGACTTAGACAAATTCATGACTAAGACTTTCATACCAGCTATGCGCAAAGCTTTCTTAGAAGCTGGTTATGACATGAAGCAAGACAGTTCAGAAGCTCTCCATGACTCAGAGTTTCTAGTAATTGTTCATGGCGTTATCTATCCGATTTTTGAGGATTACAGCTGGGAGCGTTCAACAGAGCCTTACTACGTTTCAGGCTCAGGCGGTGGCTTTGCTCTTGGAGCTCTTAAAGCTTTAGACCCAGACATAAGCTCTGAATGGTTAGCTAGACAATCTATTGAAAAAGCAATCCAAATTGCTATGAGCTGTGATACAGCTAGTGGCGGCTCAATCTATTTAGCAAGCCAAAAGGGGTACAAGTGAAACAGCGTTTTCTTTGCGTAAGTGACCTGCAAGTCCCATATCATTCAGAGGCAGCTGTCAAGTCTCTGATGGCTCTTGTTAAGCGAGAGAAGTTTGACCGCGTATTGGTGGTTGGTGATGAGCTAGATTTTCAGGCACAGTCCAAGTACGCCAAGGGGACACACCTTGAGTATGAAGGTCAACTAGATGCAGACCGCAAGACTTGCCAAAACATCCTTTGGGAGCTTGGCGGTGCGTGGGGTATTCCTATGGATATTACGCGTAGTAATCATACGGATAGGCTTTACCATACTTTGCTCAGAGGAGCGCCTAGCTTGATTGGACTACCAGAGCTTGACTATGCCAAGTTTATGGAGTTTGACACTATGGGCATACGCTTCCACAAAAAGCCTTTTGAGTTCTTAAAGGACTGGGTTTTGGTTCATGGGGATGAAGGCAGTCTCAATCAGAACCCCGGGGGTACGGCAATTGGCTTAGCTAAGAAGTTTGGCAAATCCGTTTTGTGTGGGCATACGCACAGGCTGGGTCTACAAGCGTACTCAGAAGGCATACGAGGCGATTACAGGACTATTTGGGGATTTGAAACCGGAAACCTCATGGACAAGCGAAAGGCGTCCTATCTCAAAGCAGGGGCGGCTAATTGGCAGATGGGCTTTGGCATCATAGAAGTCAACCAGAAAAACGTCACAGCTATCCCTGTCCCGGTCAATAAGGACGGCTCTTTCACCATTTACGGCAAAAGATACGGCTCTTAAACGTTATCAAAACGTTACCAAAATTGACTTGACATAGCTTCTGGTTCTGGTTCACTTAGCTTAACCAATCAGAACGGGAGCTCTGAAATGCTTACACTTATCAAGTCAGACATGCAAGCTGTGGCACATAGCTACATACTCAAAGGCTGGCAAGTAATGCCAGTAATGCCAAATGACAAAGAACCGCATTTTGATTTAATCAAGCGTTGTCACTTAGACGCTACAAATGACACTACGGTTCTTGATTACTGGTTCAGTAAAGACCCCAACATGAACATAGGCATTAACTGCCAAGCTTCTGGTTTAGTTGTCTTGGACATTGACTATCGCAACGGCGGTAAATTTGAGAATTGGATGCTAGACACGTTCACAGTTGCAACAGGTGACGGTCTCCATCTGTATTATCGGGCAGAAGTAGGGGCTACTTACCGGGGCAAGTGTGGAGATGGCGTAGACATAAAGCACAAAGGATTTGTAGTAGCTGCACCATCAGTACACAAAAACGGTAGAACCTATGAGGTAATACATAACGTAGAACCGCAAGTCATGAATAAAGAACTAAGGGAGATGATTACAAAATGAATAGCTATGACATATTACAGATAGTCGCTGTATGTGGAGCTTTGATAGCTAGCTTTAACTGGGGCTATCAGCTAGGACGTCAAGACGGCAAATTAGAAGGACGCAAAGCTGTTAGAAAGTTTTACGAGCAGGTGGGGAAGTGAAAGCTGATGACCTACTTAAAGAAGCCGCTGAAACAATTAGGGAGCGTGGGCTCAAGTACGGCACACCAGCTGTCAATCACTTACGAATCAGTAAGTTATGGTCAGCTTACCTTGAACGAAGTATTGAACCCCATGAAGTCGCTATCTGTATGGCGCTCGTCAAAATCTCACGTATCCAAGAGTCATATCAACATGAGGACAGTTACCTTGACTGCGCAAGCTACGTCGCTATCGCTGGACAAATTGCTTCAACTGATTGGACAGACCTTGACAGTTACTAAAGCTGCTAATGGTGTGTGGTGTGATTACTGCAAGCTACGCTGGGGTACTGAACGCCGGTTGATTAAAGATATTGGCACAGTTCCAAGGGATGCGTCATATACCGTAATTAGCCAAAACCCAAAGTCTAAAGGTATTAACAGAAATTACTGCCGCAGCTGTGCGGTTGAAGTATCTGAATGGACTGATGGGGAAGTCTGGACAATCGCTGAACAGGCTCAAGACTTTGAGAAGTACGTCTATGGAAAGGAAATGCTGCCAAATGTTTAATTTAGAGGATTACACTACGGTGAAAGAACGTATAAAAATGTTCTGGTTAAAGTACCCAGACGGTTCTATTCAGACAGAAATCTTGGAATGGAGCAATACACGTTTCATTGTCAAAGCTTCTTTGTATCGTCTCTGGACTGATGAAAAGCCTTTTGCTACTGGACATGCTAAAGAAGATGTTTCAGAGCGTGGAGTCAACAGGGACTTTGCTTTGGAGAATGGAGAAACTTCCGCAATTGGAATTGCCTGTAAAAATGCCGATATTGGGACAGAGAAGAACGCTCCAAGCCGGGAAGAAATGGAGAAGGTTCAAAGAGTCAGCAAGAAAGAAGCTAAAATCCAAGTAGAGAATCCATCAGACCCTTGGACTATTAAGGCTGTTGAACCAGCTAGTCCAGCTATGGACTCAGCTCTTGACTTGCTTAACTCACAGCTAGGGGCAGAACTAGTAGAAGCTGAGCCTGAGTGCAGACATGGCAAAATGAAGCTTCTGGAAGGCACATCTACTAAGACTGGCAAGCCATATAAAGGCTATAAATGTACAGCTAACATCCAACCAAATGGGGCTGGACTATGCGAAACTATATGGTATGAGCTAGCTCCTAATGGGAGCTGGAGACCACAAAAGCCGAAAGGTAAATGATGGGTAACTTAGTTTTCTTCCATCCTGATGGCACAGCTGAGATATTGCCAGCTAATAAGTCACCAGAAGCGCCAGAACCAATCACAATTTATTGTGACTTATGCAATGAACCACTAGCTATAACACCTGCATCTGATGACGGGGTTTATCTACGTTGTGTGAAATGTGCTACGGTAAATGGCAAGCCAACACAGACGCAATAGAGGATTAGCTACAGAGCGTTTAGTAAGCAACTATTTGAGGGAGTGGTTTCCTTACGCTACTGTAGGTAGAGGTGCAGACCCGTCTGGTGACATTGTTAATCTTCCCATAGACGTGGAAGTTAAAAGTGTTGCTAAATTCGCACCGCTTGCATGGCTGCGCCAAAGTAGAGCTAGAACTACTAAGAGTGGGAAACTTGGGGTAGTAGTACTACGCTGTAATGGTCAAGCGACTAAAGTGTCTGAGTATGCGGCACTAATGCCATTTTCTACTTTGGTTCAGCTATTGCTTGAAGCTGGTTACGATAAAATACCTTTAGAGCTAATCCCAACCAGATGTAACCAATGTGGTGGTTGGATAATTGAGACTATGGAGTGTAAAACCTGTGCCAATCTATGAATACCGTTGCCCAATTTGTAATAACCAGATGGAATTAGAGCTCTCAATGGACCATGATTTAGTACGTTGTAATGACTGTAATGCGTTAGCTAATCGTATCTATTCAGCTCCGGGTATCGTATTCAAAGGTAAAGGCTTCTATAAAACTGGGGGCTAAGACACGCCTTCTGACCTGCGGTTTTAATCAAATGTTAGGAGTCACATGCTAGGCTACAGCTTAAAGCTAGAACGCATCAGGCGTTCACAGCGAGCCGCGCTGCGGTTAGCTCGCTGGGTAGCAGGGCTGATTGGGATAGCTATAGCCTTGGCGACTACAGCTCACGCGCCTGTTGCAAAAGATTTAACACCAAAAGATT
>ERZ869925.1431-NODE-1431-length-10821-cov-5.311722_pt1 | contig 10821 bp, 17 predicted proteins | sample MGYA00579311_ERZ869925 | MGnify/ENA primary metagenome ERZ869925 (study PRJEB32216, sample SAMN09231817) | wastewater metagenome | place: USA: Maryland | collected 2016-07-30 | study: EMG produced TPA metagenomics assembly of the PRJNA472060 data set (Reclaimed...
GAGGGGCTTTAATAGGCAGAGGGGCTTTAATAGGCGAAGGTGCTTCAATAGGCGACAGGGCTTCAATAGGCTACGGGGCTTCAATAGGCGAAGGTGCTTTAATAGGCGAAGGTGCTTCAATAGGCGAAGGTGCTTCAATAGGCGACAATTTAAAAATTAAAGCACTTTTTTTAACAGCGTCAAAACATCCTATATATTACTACGGTTTAGATGTAATACATATAGGTTGCCAAAAACACAGCATTTCCGAATGGTTAGAGCAATTTGAATTAATAGGGGAAAACTCGGGATATACAGCCGAGCAAATTGTAGAATACAAAGGGTACATAGATATGATAGCTGCACTTCACAAAAAAGGAACATTTAAACCAATAGAGATAAAGTAATGGCAGAACAATACGAGCAAGTCCGCATAAAGAAAAGCGTTAAAGACTTTTTGGCGGCCAATAAAGATAAAACTGGGGTTGCAATGAGTACCTACATAGAGCAGGCGGTAAACGAGAAAAAGCAACGTGAAAAACCAACAAAAACCAATTCCAAACAGCGTAAGAGTTTAGAAGATAAATATAACAAGGCTTACTTTTAAACACTAAAAATTAAGATATGAAAACTGAAAAAATATTGCATTTAACGCTAAAAAAGAAGTGGTTCGATATGATTGCTTCGGGAGAAAAGAAAGAAGAATACAGGGAGTTGAAACCGTATTGGAAAAATAGGCTGTGTGTATATCCACACATAGAAGCCGCGTTACCAAAAAGTTTTGATACGATAGTTTTTAAGAATGGATATTCAGCTACCGCCCCTACATTAACGGTAGAGTGTGTTGGCATTGAAATAGGCAAAGCAAAGCCCGAATGGTCAGACAACTGGCAAGGAGAAGTATTTATAATCAAACTTGGTAAAATAATATCAAATCAATTTTAACCACCTAACATTCACCTATTTACAAATAAAAGTAAAATAATGTTTGTTTTGTATTACATTTAGTTATACATTCGCAATATGAAAAACAGAGAAATAAAATTTAGGGGCAAAAGCCTTGATACAAACAGATGGGTATATGGCTATGCTGTTTTTGATAGTACACTTGAAAATGCAACTATTGTGAATAAGCAGGGAATTAATGAAATGCACCTGTGGGCTGTTGAGCCTAAGTCGGTTTCACAATTGGTAGGTATTAAGAACGAATACGGTTTTGATATTTATGAGGGTGATATTATACACTCCGACCAATGGAACCCGTCTACATACCAAGTATGCTTTGACCGTGGAGCGTTTTATATAGCCGACAAAAACAAAGAAGAGGTTGCTGACATAAAATATGCAGAGCAGTTTAAGGTTATTGGAAATATTTACGAAAACCCCGAATTATTAAATGGCTAAGATACTAAAAGCATACAGGCTAAAGGAAAGCACGGTAAACAATATAGCCTCCATTAGGAAAGTTATAAAGGCTGATATAGATACGAAAATAACAGATGCTTATGTAATCGAAACAGCCGTAAAGGAGTTGTACGAAAAACTAACAAAAACCAAGTAGGCATAGTATGACACAGCTAAAACACCTTAACCACCCCCTATAAAGATGAGAACACCCGAAGAAATAATCAAAGATAAGAAGCAAAACGTTTCTTTCTCGGCAACAAACCCGCAATACATAGTAAGCGAAAAGGATTGTATTGAAGCCATGACCGACTATGCGAAGCAAGAAGCCGAAGCGTTTGCGGAGTGGATAGTTGAAAAATACTTTGCCTACAATTCTACCGAGGGAATGTGGTACGCAACGGAGGCTAACAGCAAGCCAATGACCACGAAAGAGCTATTTGAACTATTTAAAACCGAAAAGAAAGATGGAAAGTAAATTTAAAATAACCAGGAAAGAGATAAACCTAAAGTAAGATGCTAGAACACACCTCTGTATACCTAGACACCTTAGACTTACTTATTGAAAAACACTCGCAAAAACTGGGTTATAGAGTAGCAGAAAAATTATAGTATATTTGTAGTATGAAGATAAGAGTTTACACCCGAAATTTTAACACAGAGCTGTACTCTAAAATGGTAGAATTTCTGCCAAAAGAGTTAGATTTATACCCAATTGCAGGTATGAATAATGATGAAGACGCTGTAAACTACCTATATGCTTTGTTTGATAACGCTGTAGCGGACGGTATAGACTTTGCGGTTAATATTGACGAAGACTGCTTTATGTTGGAATTTAAAGCGGTTTACTCAATAATAGAAACCATGCAAGCAGGTAACTATTCTCACGCAGGTATGCCAGACGGTGGAGCGCACCCCGGTAGAACAAGGTCATGGGCGGTATTAAACCCTTTCTTTAATGTGTTTAATGTAAAAGAGTTGGCTAAAATTGGGAAGCCAGAGGTATTAAATAAATTTAAAGATATAGCAAACCACAAAGCCCCTGACTTATCAAAACTGCCATACAAGATAGACCACGATGCCGAAATGATAGAACCTTTTGACGGTTTATTCTATTGGCTGCATGAATTTGGCAAACCTTACTACCTTTACACCAAAATTTGGGATGACGACCTAACAACCGAACTCTTCCACAATGAAGAACCTTTTTGCGTCCACACTTGGTACAGTAGGTACTACGGCAAAGACAATAACGTAACAAACCGCATAAATTTAATATATGAAGATTGCAGAAACAGGGTTTTGGCAGGGTAACACCGAGTCATTCCATAAGTTTGATGAACCATTAGCCAAAGAACTATGCAAGCTATTTAAAAGCACAGCAGTAGTTGACTTGGGGTGTGGAGAGGGGAAATATGTAAAAGCATTAAACGAAGCTGGTATTGTAGCAAGCGGATATGACGGCAACCATAATACAGAACTTTACCAAAACTGTAAAGTTCATGACTTAACAACCCCGCTAAATATATTACCGGTTAACTGGGTACTAAGTTTAGAAGTAGGCGAACACATACCAAGCGAACACACAGCAAGTTACATCAATAACCTAAAACGGTTAAACAGGAACGGAATAGTTTTAAGTTGGGCTATACCCGGTCAAGGTGGAGACGGACATGTTAACGAACTGCCAAACGAAGAGGTAATAGCTATGTTCCCTGAATACAGCTATGACAAAAAAACAAGCGAAAGGCTAAGAAAGGCAGCAACCCTTTGGTGGTTTAAAAATACTATAATGGTTTTTAAAAAGTAAGATATGGCAAAGACCACAAAAGACGAAAACGCATTAGAACACGATAGGCGAGAGATATTTGCTTTAGAGTACTGTGTTACCTTAAACGGAACACAAGCGGCTATAAGGGCAGGTTATGCGCAAAATAGCGCACACGTTGAAGCTAGTAGGCTGCTAAGAGATGCTAAGGTGCTTACTCGTGTGTGTGAATTAATGAAAGAAAGAGCCGAGCGTTTAAAGATTGATGCGGGATTTGTTCTTACACAATTGTTGGAGGTTTACGAACGCTGCATGACAAAAACGCCTGTAATGGTTTGGGATGGAGAGTTAAAAATGATGGTACAGGCCGTAGGTGAAGAAGGGGGGGTTTGGCAGTTTGACAGTATCGGGGCGTTGAAATCATTAGAAATGATAGGCAAACATTTAAAGATGTTTACCGATAAAGCCGAGATAACAGGGGCGAATGGTACAGAATTGGTGGTAAAGATTATCAAACCCGATGGAGTTTAAATGTACAATAGTTTACCAAAAGACATTAGAAGCCAACACCCGCTTTGTAGTACATCAGGGCGGGGCAAGGAGTAGCAAGACCTATTCTATTATTCAGTACCTTATAACTAAGGCCATACAATCAAAGGTTGATATAACTATTGCCCGTTCAGCTTTAACCATTCTAAAAGATACAGCTTACAAAGATTTTATTGATATTATAAGCGTATCCGGGTTAAGCCAAAAGTTTACCGCCAACCTCACCACGTTAACCTATACCCTAAAATCAAACGGTAGCACAATTCAGTTTATAGGCTTAGACGACCCGCTAAAGCTACACGGGCGCAAACAGGATTACTTTTGGTTTAACGAGGCTAACTACTGCACTTATGAGGATTTTAAACAGGTTAACACCCGTACTTCAACACAAATTCTTTTAGACTTTAACCCGTCCGACCTGTACCATTGGATATATGATAGGGTGCTAACACGGGCGGAATGTACGCTTATTAAGTCAACGTATCGGGATAACCCATTCTTGCCGGGTGAAATAAAAGCCGAGATTGAAGCGGCTAAGTTAACCGACCCCGACTATTATACTGTATACGGACTTGGTGAACGTGCAAGTAGCAAAAGCCTTATCTATCCGAAATATGAATACTACCACGAAGAACCGCAAGGGTGCGCTGTTATCTATGGCTTAGACTTTGGGTATAACGACCCATGCGCATTGATTAAGTGTAGCTATAAGGACGGTCAACTATATTGGAGGGAGTTAATCTATCAAAGCTACCTGACCACGCCTGAATTGGTTACAATGCTAAAAGGCCACGGTATAAAGAACGAACCTATCCATGCTGATAGCAGCCGACCCGAAATAATAAAGGAGTTAAGGCAGTCAGGTTTTAACGTACATGAGGCCACCAAATACATAAAGCAAGGTATTGATAAAGTAAAGAGTCAACAGTTATTCATTCAATCTGAAAGTGCCAACCTTATTAAAGAGGTGCAAACATATAAGTGGAAAGTGCATAAGGCTACAGATTTGGTACTGGACGAACCCGAAGATAAGAACAACCACGCTATGGACGCTGCAAGGTACGGAACGTATCACTTGGTGAAAGAAAGACCGACTGGCAGGGTCGGGGTAATACGGATTAGGAATTAAAATCTTACATCGCTTAAAACAACAAAGCCCGGAATAATCCGAGCCTTATTGCCTAATAACCAAAACTACATGCAAATATGAAAAACATGGCAATAATACAAATTATATTTTAATAACCAAATTATTTTTATATTTGTGCAAAAGCAACACATGGTAATTACAATTCAAAATAAACAATACAACCTCCCCTTAGCATGGGAAGAGGTAACAGTAGAGCAGTTTGTCCGATTTTCAAAGATTGAAAAAGAGGATTTATTAACCGTAGCCGGTGCGTTTCTTGGTATTGATGTTGAAACGTTAAAACAACTGCCTGTTAAGGATTTTGATTTGTTGGATTACTCCCTACAATGGTTGGCCGAACCAATTAAGCTATCCGAATTAGAGGATTACCTTGTTGTTAATGGCGAGCCTTACTTTATACCTAAAGACCTTAATCAGTTGTGTTTCGGGCAAATATTAGAAATTGAAGGGGCTTTAAAGGTTGAGGGTAACAACTACTCGCCCGAATGCTTTGCCGATGTGTTGGGGATATTTTTGGTGGATATTAAAGACGGTTACAGTACGGATAAGGCCAAAGAGTTAGCTGTTAAAATAAGTCAAACCCCTATAGTTGATGTTATGCCTGTTGTGAGTTTTTTTTCAAAGGCTTTGGAGAGTTACAGCAAAAAGAGGCAATCGGGCTTCAAAGCGAACCAACCGAAAGCGAAAAAAAGGCAGGGTTGGAATGGGTTGCAAAGTTTGGGGCGTTTCCTAAAGTTAAGCTACTCCAAAAACTAACAGGGCTAAAAGAACAAGAAGTATACCAAATGCCATATTATAAAGCGTTTTTAGAGTTATGGTATAATAATGAAAGTAATAAGTACCAAAGAAGATTAGAAAGGGTTTTAAACCCGCCAAAAAAGAATGGTTGATATAACAGAAATAGTAGGTAATATAGTTGCGTTGGTTAATTCGGGCAACTGTGATTATTTCTTTGGATCTAAGGCAGAACAAAACTTTTATGGCGATAAGGGTACGTTTCCGGCGGTACTTTTAGATGAGCCTTTGCAGTCAGACCATGTACTTAATATTGATACCGGAAACCGTTACGGCTACACACTTTCTTTGTTCTTTTGCGATAAGGTGGCAAATGATGCCACACCTCAACAATTAAGAACGGTTATAAATGCACAGCGCAACATAGCCGAGGAGTGGGTTAACCAAGCGGCGGCTTATACTTACCCAAGCGGTACAAATGCAGGTCGCAAAGTGTTTAACCTGACAGGCGATATAACCTACACTATTTTAGATGTTATTGACTTTCCTTTTGATGTTCACCTTAGTGGCGTGTTGCTAACAATAACATTGCCTGTATATAATTATAACGGTATCTGTATATAATGGGCGAAATAGCTGATATATTATTAGTAGAGGGTAGTATGCTCAAAAAAGCTATTGCCGATAATATGCGAGCGCAAAATCGTAACGCAACGGGAGATACAGTAAAAGGTATTAAAGTAGAGGCTACCGATAGCCGGTTAACCTTAATTGATACTAAAGGCACGTTAATATTTAGCGAGGTTGGGCGTGGCCCAAATAGAAGCAACCCCGCAAACGCAAAGCCCTCTTATACTTTTGTTCAGCAGATTGCTAAGTGGACGTTAAAGAAAGGCATTAAAGGCGGATTAACCGAAAAACAGCGCAATTCGTTTGCATATGCTATAGCCACAACCATAGCACGTAAAGGTAATAGGCTACACCGTAGCGGTAAAAATAGCGGAGTGGTCAGCGATGCTATAAACCAAGCGTGGTTAAATAAGTTAATGGCTAAACTAACACCCGAATACACGGCTATTATTAAAACTGAAATACTAAAAACATTGTAATGGGAGTAAACGTAAAGGTACGCCCCGAAGCAGAAAACCAACCAATAAGCGGATATACTTCTTATTGGAACGCTGTATTTAATTGGACACGCTTTGTATTCCAAAGGCAAGACCGTGTTATTACTAGCGTTAGTGATGACGGCGGGTTTATGCAGCTTAACCTAAGTACACCACCACCAGCAACAAGCGGAACGGTTAAAGTATACTACCAAAACAACGCTGGTACAATATCTGGTGAGGCTACGGTAGTTACTATAGTAGGTAGCGCAGTAACAATAGATGTTGCCTATTCAAGTTCGTTTAGTGGGTTTGTTAATTTTACCAACGTAATTAAGAACTGGCGAACCGAAGTTATTATTGATAAGTGGAATGGTTCAAGTTACGTACCCATTACCGACGGGGTAACGGCTATCTTTAAAAACTTGCCTAACGCTTTAGTGCCAGCCGACCTTACCGAGTTTTTAAGGCCGGAATTAAGTAATACATATTCATATACAGGCACAGGGTTAAACTTTACAGACCCTTATAACGCTATTCAATACCGTGTTAGGTATCGGGAAAACTTTTTCGGGGCTACACCGGGTAGTTATTTGATAGTTCAAGATAGTACTGGCGTAACCGATGTTGATTTCTTTGCTGTTAACGCAGCCTTACAGGTTGGCGATGCTTTAGCCCCCAACATGGCTAAGTACCTTATGGTGGACGATGCTAATTCAGGTAAGTTTTTGTCGGGATTTGTAGAGCCTACCTACTTTATCGGCTACCCATTTGACTTATCTTTTGCCTATCCGTTAGGAGCGGGGGCGCTAACATGGACGCAAAGGTGGTACGATGCCAACAAAAGCCAAATTGATAGCGCCTCGCAGGGTGCATTAACCAACCAAGCGGGGTATATAAGCCGTTTAAGGGCTAATGCAGCTACGCAAACAAGCCTAGACTACGATTATACCTCAATTGAGTTAAGAGAAAGTTCTGGTCTATTTGCTTTGGTTTCTGAAGTTAAATTTATCAAGGCCAAAACAGCGTGCGAAAACCCTATTGCGTTGGTTTGGAAGAATAAGTTGGGCGGTTGGGATTACTGGGTATTTAGTAAAAAACATAGCAGGTCAACAACCGTGGGTAACGGGCCGGTATTTGAGCCTTATCTTGAAGATTTAAGCACGGCAACAGCCAAAGAAATAGTATTAAGCAAAACAGCGGCTAGTATTATTACTTTAGGGGCGGGTGGCTTAGATGCAAATGATGTTGACGGCCTTGTTGGTTTGCCACAATCCATTGCGGCCTATATGCTTAATTCCAACGGAACGGTAATAAGCAGGGTAACTGTACAGGGCGGAACTTGGAATGTATTTGAAACTCGAAAGTCGTTGTACGAATTGCAATTTAACTTAATTTTACCAAGTGAATATATACAAAGTGAATAATGGATTTAATCTTTCTAAACATAATATTTCTTTTGGTCTACTTTGCTGCAAAGTGGCTAATTGCCGACAATAAAGCCGATAAACTAAAGGCCGAAAACGACCTACTCCGAAACGAACTTGACCTGTATAAAAACCACCAAGAAACAACGTAATGGCATTTGAACCGAAAATAGGAGATACATATTGGAGCGTGTTTACCGATAACAACGTACGCAAACCACGCCGGCACGTATGGGATAATCACCCTGTAGACACTTTACATAAAAGCCAAAACAACGTATTTGAAACCGAAGAAGATGCTTTGGCCTACATAGCACAAACAAGTTACCAAATAGAGAAACAATGAAACTTGAAATTGAAAAAGTAAAAGACGGCACGTTTACAAGCCGTGGTATTGGTAAAAATGGCAAGTTGATATTTGCCAATCACGATGCCAACACTAAGCAGGCGGCCTATAAAAACCTAATAGCTGATGCAAAAGGTTGGGCTAATCTTTTTGGATTGACTGGTGCGGATGTTTCTAAAGTTAAAAATAATCCTAAGTTGCTAATTACGCACAGCTACGGTGCAAAAGCAATTATTGATGTTAAAGAAATAAACTGCTAATTGCAAGATATACTTTACATAAATAATACCGAGGCTGACCTTTCACCGGGAACGGTTATTGCTGTTACTAGGCAGGTGCATGATTTGTCAAACTTAGATAGCAGAGAGGGCGGGGCAAGCAATACCTTTAAATTACCTTTAACAGCCAAAAATAAAAAGGCGTTAGGCTATCCCGAAGATGTAAATAGTGGTTCAACTATTCCATACACCCGGATAGAGGCTATGTATATTGGCGGGGGGCAACAACTGAAAGGATTTTTAGAAGTTGATACAGTAGAGAATGATTTTGCAAACTGTGTATTTTACAACGGCAATACCGATTTGTTTGGAGCGTTGGGCGACCTTAAATTAAATGATATTGATTTTTCGGCCTACGATGTTTGGTGGAGTTTGGATAGCGGCAAAATACCTAACGTATTTACAAGTAAGTCAAATCTGAGCGGTTCGTTATTTCCGATTATAGAAAATGGTGAAAGCGATGACTTTAATGTATTACCCATAGATACACGTAAGGTTAACCCGAAAGGCTTACGACCTGCATTGTATACCCATACAATAATAAGTGAAATAATAAATACGCTAGGTTTTGAGTTGCAAGGGGATTTTTTAGCCGATGAGCGGTATTTAAATGAGGTTGTGCCAATAACAAAGGCAAAGCCATTGCATAGCGATTTTTGGAATAATGAAAACACATTTGAGGCTGTATCTCTTACAGACCAAACCTTTAACAATGAGGTTACAGTAATTATATTTCCAGTTGAAATATCTGATATTGGCAACAATTATGATACATCAACAAATAATTATATATGCCCTTCTGATGGTTATTATACATTTTCAATCACATATCAGCTAACAGTAGCAGGGGCTTACACAATAGAACCGGCTAGTGTTATTATAGGGTCTAATTATGATGGGGTATTTACTAAGTTAGCAGCTAAATTATGCCCAACAACAACAGGTGTTGAAACATTAACCTCGTTGTCGGCATTTTTAACAGCGGGAACAAATGTTTTTTGCTTAATACAAACGCCTGAAGACAGCGTTACATTTAATGGGGCTGTGGGCGTGTTTAAAGCTACTGAAATAAAAGAGGCTGTTATTGGCTATAATCAACTTTTTGAACTTACTGGCAACCTCCCCGAACAAAACTGCAAAGAATTTATAAAGGCACTTTGCCACCGATACAACCTGCTAATTACAACCGAAGATAAAGTTGTGGAGTTTTATCAATACTCTACAGTTTATTACAACACCCCTTTAGATTGGACGGACAAACTAAGTGTAAGTGCTAAAACTGTTAACCTACATACTGATTTCTACGGACAAACAAATAATTTTGAATACTTAGAAGATAGCCATATTGAAGATGGTTATGCTGATGGGGAAATACTTATTGAAGACGAAACACTAAGCAGTAAGGCCGTGGCTATTAAACAACCATTTGCGCCATCTTATGATGTTGTAAGGCTTATTAACTTACCTGTAGCTAAAATAGAGCTATTGCAATACGATGAGGCCGTTGTAAGTGCAGGTTCACCACCGGCTATTGCACCAGCAGGCGAGGTATTATTAATTGATACAATAGTAAACCAAACAATAACATTTACAGGTCAACAGTTTACTGGCTACAAAGGCCGCAAGTTTAAACTAGAAACCGTAAAGCCCCGAATATTATACGTAGACCATACTGCAGTATTAGGTGTAAACATAACTTACGATGACAATACCGATACACAAACAGACGGCTTAACTACCGAGCCGCTAACGCACTTTAACAAGGTGGGATACCAATATAACCTTACCTTTAAGCCAAACCAAAACGGGCTAATTGATAATTATACAGAGTTATCTTTTGCTTTGGTGCTATTCAAAAAGGTTACATTGCCGTTTAATCTAAGCCCTGCTGATGCCCTGGGGTTTGATTTTAAAAAACCTGTTATTGTAGCGGGGGTAAAATACTACGTAAATAAAATTATTAACTTTCAGGTTGGTAAACTTACCAATGTTGAATTAATTAGGATGTAATGGCCTTACAAAGTAGAATAATAATAGATGTTAACCTTTCTACAGCCGAAGCGCAAAAGGAGGCGGCTA
>ERZ869925.1434-NODE-1434-length-10816-cov-7.583124_pt1 | contig 10816 bp, 12 predicted proteins | sample MGYA00579311_ERZ869925 | MGnify/ENA primary metagenome ERZ869925 (study PRJEB32216, sample SAMN09231817) | wastewater metagenome | place: USA: Maryland | collected 2016-07-30 | study: EMG produced TPA metagenomics assembly of the PRJNA472060 data set (Reclaimed...
GATTCTTCGGCTAACAGTGTGCGAGTAGCGCCCACCGATTGGATAATTTCACGATGCAGGCCGGTAGCAATACAGCCATCGGGAGCGTCGTAGTTGAGTCGTTCTAATGTTGATGGAATAGCCATTTCAATATCTCCTATTAGGTGTTAGCCGCGCCGATGATACGACAAGCCCATTGTGGCCGCAAAGCCGCCATACCGTACAGAATATCGAGCCTCATCAGCAGTTCATCGTTGCGGATATCGGAAGCCAGCCACACGCGAATGCTTAAGCCGTCTTTTTCACGTCTCATGCACTTCTGTGCGTCATCCATCAAAGGCAAATCGGCAGTAATGAACTGGAACGCCTCTTTGTGGTACATGATCGGCTGAACATAGTTCGTCGATAATGCGCCGACAAAGGTAATGTCAGCATTGTCGACCGGTGTACCGGACGCATTTTGCTTAGCGTTGGTTGTGTCGTAAATCAGAGCAGGCCAAAAACTGATGTTAGTCGTGGTTGCTGCTGTAACTACGAACTGTTTCAGGTAGGGGTACGCCGCTTTGGTTTCGGGGTGTACTTCGTAAATGCCTTCGATAGTGAACACTGAACCGACGTTTGGAGCCGCTGTGAACCCGTCAACCGTGATGCTGGTAATGCCGCTGGTTAACGTTCCGCCGTCAATTTCGCCAGCCACGTCAGCGCCATTTTGCATTGTCCAGACGCGTTCATTCTCGTAGAAATCGGCCATCTGGGTACGTGCGATGGTACCTTCCAGGTATTGCTTGCTGATAGCGGACGCTGGGTTAAAGTACGCTGGTACACCAGCCACCAAGGTCGACATTGTGACCGAATCCATCTGCACATTACGGTTGTCCTTCGGTGCAAGTGCTTGGTTCAGCTTTGCGCGAGCCTGTGCCAGAGGCGCTAAGCTGTTGATAGCCGAGCCTGCTGTACCGGCCACATTCGCGGTTGCTTTGGTGGCATAAGCCAAGAAATCAGCCTCGATACCCGATACCAGAGAGGCGACAGCGGGTTCAATGTAGTTTTTCGACAGATCATCGAAAGCCGCGCCCGTGTTCACTGACTGGATCAATTCAGCCGAGTTGAAGCGCATATCCACACCGTCTTGAGTCGCAACAGTGATGGTTTGTGTGCTTTCGTTTTGATCCTGCACGTCCATGACTCGAGAGCCTTGACGGCGTTTATATTGATTAGGTTCACGGACCCGCAGGGTTTGGCCTTGTTTGCCCCCTGTACCTTTGAAACTATCGTCATATTGCCGGTCGATAGTACCGATAAATGTTAACTTCTCATGGGCTATTCTAAGAGCCTCCTTAGTCACCATGTCAATAACTTTAAAGCTATTACTCATTTTAATCTCCAGCGCATCACTGCGTTAGGTTGATAGATTGAACCGGCGCTTCACAGCGTTAGGTTCAGCGTTTTTGTCTGTATTGTTGTCGCCATTTAGCAAATTCCGCGTCATTCATCTGCGTGGGGTCACGTTGGACTTTCGACGTAGTTTTCGCCTTCAGCGTAGTCACAGGCTGGGCTTTCTGCACGATTTTAGGTGGCTGTTTAGTAACTGCCGCCGTTTTGCTTAGAGCTTGGTGCCCTTTCCATGCGTAGTAGAGGGCTTTGTACAAACGAGGATCGGTTTTTGATATCTTCACTTCTCCGAGATCAAATCCGAGCTTGTCGGTTGCAAAAGTCTGTACCGCGCTTTCAGTTGTTGCATTCCACTCTTTGAGATCGCGCTTCAAAACCGCTTCGCTTGACTCTACCATCTTCGCCATATGTTGCTGATGTTCGAGTTGCAGTTGCTCTTTTTTCTGCGCTAGTTCTGCTACTTTTTGCTGCTTCAAATTCATTAAATTTTGCTGTTCACCCAGGAATCGATGCATCGTTTCAGGGTCGAGCTGTTTCCAGTCAAGTTGCTGGAACTGCTGCAAGGTTGCGTCGATAACGTCTACTTCCTTGATTGCTTCCCGGAACTGCTGATGAAACTGAACTTGTTGCTGATAATCTCGTTTCATATCAGCGATTTGCATAGTCTTGTGCGTGTAGTCTTTTTGCATTGACTTGACGCCTTCAGCAATATCCTTAGGCAGCTTGTACGCTTTATCGTTGAACGTCAATTCTTCAGAGTCGTCGTCCTCTTCGGGTGCCTCTTCTTCGACTGCGTCGTCATCTGCGTAGTCGTCTGCGTCATCGTAAAGCGTTTCTTCTTGCTCAATCTCCGGCGCGTCTGATTCCTGAACTTCTACTTCAAGTTCCGGACTGTCATCAGCGATCATTTCTTCACTCATTGCATTACTTCCTGTGGTTGTGGTAAACCTGGTTGCATTGGCGCTTGCTGTTGTTGAAGCGCTTGCATAATCATTTGTTGTTCGGCTTGTGCCTGCTGTTCCGCGCCCGGGGTCACGTCAGGTGTTTGCAGTAACTGCTGTACGGTCTGCACTACCAGGGCTTGAATAGACTGCATATCCATGGCGGGGGCCGTCACTTTCAGCCGGTCAGTTTCGGCCTTGTATGCGTCAATCTTAAGCTTTTCAATGTCAATGGACTTATCAGCTTGTGCAGCTTGTAGTTGCTGGCCTTGTTGCTGCAACATGAGTTGCATTTGCTGCATTTGCTGTTGCATCGCCTGCATCTGGGGGTTAAGAGCCGCTGGCTGTAGGCGTTTAGCTATTTCATCGGCCCCAGGCCAGTCAAGGTTTTTGGCGATTAAATCGCCTATTGACCCGGCTGCCTGAGGGTTGACACGTGAAAACTCTATCATCTGCGCCGCTGCCTCTTGCCGCTTGGTCGTATAACCGGGGCCTATGTCGACTACAACATCGTATTTGCCTGCGGTCAGATCATACACGCCGCGCATGCTCTCAGAGCCGTCAGGCATTTGCTGTGGCATCTGCTGGTTTGGCTGTCCGGGTTGGCCTACTTGAATGTTTTCTGTTTTCCTGTGGTCTTCGCCAATGGTTCGCAGTATGCGCCCAGGTTGATAGACGTGTGGCACCAGATCAATGATGATCCGGCCTGTTTGACGCAGAGCACGGGACAGATTGTCGATAAAGTGGAACGTGCCGGTGTCAGACTCACGCTGCCGGGCCATGATTGCACGGCCTGAAATTGCATTGTCTTCCTCACCGATTGACGCACCGAACATGCCCATCGTGGCTTTGATGTCGTCAGCTGCGTTCATTGCTTCCTGCAATACTCCCGCTGGTATGCTCGCGAATGGCTGACGTTGCGGAGGCGCGGTTCCTTTCTTATGGGTCAAATACGCGTAATTCTGCGTATTGGCCGCTTCCCATTTCTCGGTGTCCACGTCAAACGCGCCTTCTTCTCCGATAAACGGTGTTTTAGGTGCCAGTGCTACGAGTTCGGTGCTGGTGGTGCGCCAGTAATTAAATATCCGCTGTGCGTCTTTTGCATCGCGAATGAGTGACTTAAATGTGCGTTTATTTTCGAGTATGACTTCTTCACCGTAGACTGGCACGATTGGGATGTACTTACCAGCCCATTCGTTCTTTTCCAGGACTTCTTTACCGGTTATGATGTACTGCGTGACTTTATGCGTAGTCGTAGCACGTGTTTCTTGCTTAGTTACGCCGACAGACTGGTACATCTCTGCGTCGCGCTCGTAAACGTCCTCATCCATGACAACGCCATTGGACAGCAAGCAGATAGTCTTGACTGACTCTTCACGTTTCCAGTATTCAGCTACCCAAACGCCTTCCTCGTTGATGTAGTCGTACTCTTCATCGGTTTCGAAGTCTGTGCAATCGGCATCGGGGTACTTTTCTTCAAATTCGTGCTTAGGCATGCGTTCAACGACAAAGCAACAGTTCCAGTCAGAGCCGTCAGCACTGGTCGCATGTGGGTCGCCATAAACAGAGAACTGGTCGTAAATGCGTTCAATCTGTATATCTCTGTCGAATGTATCATCATCAGCATAATCAATGTTAACGCGTATATAGCCAAATCCACCGGACACGGCCTGCGTGATAGCAGAGTCATATGCTATGTCGGCGTTGGATGACGTCTCGATGTTGCGGATGAGGCCGTTGAACACCTCAGCAGTCTTAGGGTCGGAATTGTCGTCAACGGGACGCACACGAATTGCCGGTTTGTTCTGACGCGAGTCATTGACCACCTGCCTGATATTCGCAGCCAGCTTATTAATTGTGATACAGGGTTTACCTTCGGCTTCACGGGCAGTTTTCGCGTCTTCATCCCACTGTTCAGACAGAAGGCCGAATTTGATATCCGCTAGTGCCGCCTCGCGGTTATCGCGCTCGAAATCACGCGCAAGCGCGAATTTGCGCCGTGCGTGCTCGAGTATTTCTTCGTCTTCTGATTCGTCGCCTTCCGGCTCTTCGTATTCGGTCACGGCGCTTCCCAGCGTTAGTGATTAATAATCGACTATATACACGCAACGGCGTGTAAAGTCAAAACGTTGTTAGCTCATCCAACTGCCAGAGGAGGTTCGCCTCCGGGTTTCGGGCTTCGGTTTGGCAAACAGCGACTCTACGACTACGCACATAAGGCCAAAGCCGTCAGCACCATGTGATGCCCAATCGTGTTCCGGGCCTAAGCCTATTTGCCTGTTCTCATCGCGCTTTTCGTGATAGGCCCCGAGGGCCTCTAACCCTGCTTCTGTTTTCGCTTTGTCAAAGAAGCACGAACCGAACCAACGCCTTCCCGCCTCGATACGTAGCATCGCCGCGCCTTTCCCCTGATTAGGCACGACATCAACAGAATATCCTGCTGACTCAAATGCGGATTGATAACTAACCGAGAACACTTTGTCATTTGTCGCGCCGTCATGCGGTAGCCATAACTGGCACTTATGCGGCTCATAGCCTTCTTTCCTCATCCATTCGAGATGCGCCTGGATCGGTTGGCCGCAAACCTCGTAGTAATTGACGACGCGTATTTCTTTACCGATAACTTGCGCTACCCAGATAATAAAAGCATCTGCCTTCGCGCCGGTTCCGCCGATATCAAAGAACATATGGAACTTCATGAGCGGATCAACTGGCACTATGCCAATGCGGTTTTCGGCCCGAGCCGCTGCGATATTCTTTGCGTAGTATGCGCCCGGGTTGAACGTCGCATATCCGCCTTCCCAGATGTGCTCGTATTCATCTGGATTAACCATCAGGCAATCACGGCGTTCTTGCTCAAGTACTTTAGGGAAGAACGGATTATCGTTCCAGTTGGCGCGGACCAGCACGGCATTTGTCGGTAGTTGACCGCCTCTGAACATGTAATCAACCGGGTCCGATTTACGGCGCGGGTTCCAGGTAAACCACAGTTCGGAGTCTTCAGCCCGGATTGTCGGGCGCAGCAATTGCAGCGAACGTGATGAGAGAGTTTGCGCCTCTTCTACCCAGGCGCGGTGAAAGCCCTCGAGCGATTTAATCGATTCAGCGGAATGATCCTGCATACCTTGGAACATGATGATCCCGTCTCCTGGCGTCTGTATCACTTCGTTGAAGATCTTAAAGCCTTGACGTTGCCCCAGGCCGTATTTTTGGATCTTATCTTCGATCAATCGCTTTGCGGATTCCTTCAGGGTCTTTTGGACTTCCCGGATGCACACTGCCCGCATGCCTTTAATCGCGAGCGCATCTTCTACCAGAGCTTCAGCACGGTTATGCGATTTTCCCGAGCCGCGGCCACCATACGCGCCTTTATAGCGAGCAGGCTTTTCGAATGGTAGGAAAACCTTTGGTAATGGCTGTTCGATTATCACTCTACGATTTTCTTAACTAACTGAACAGTAACAGGGCCGCCGCCAGGGCCGCTGAGCTCAGTTTTGTTAGTATAAAGCCCGAGGACTTTTCCCACATTCTCGAGAGCCTTGACGCCCGCTGCTGTTTGACCTTGCTCAAATGCCATTTCAGCAACTTCATTCATTCGTTTTACGTATGATTCAAGTGTGTATTGATGAGCTTCTATTATAGGTTTTCGGAGTTCGGCTATTCTTGCTGCAACGTTGCTGTTTTGCGCTACTTCATGCGCTTGCCTGTTTACAGTCGATCCGCTCATCTTATCGGCGTTATAAACTTGCCTATAAGCGTCCGACTGATTAACACCGGAAGCCACTAATTGCGCGAACTTTTCTTGTTTTGGAGTGAGTGCCATAATAGCGCGAATATACACGCTATCAGAATTGATTGCAAATAAAAAACCCGGCTTTCGCCGGGTATCTCAGTGGTCAATATAACCAGTGCACTTCTCTGCTTTTGGTAATCGCTTCCGCTATCGCTAAAATCATCATTTGTTCTGCGGTCATTTTCCATTCACTCATTTTATTTTCCTCATCAAGTTAATTTAACAACTTGAGAAGATTGTCTCATGACTAAATATTACTTGTCAACACATTTTTAATAATTTCTGTAATTATATCGATACGTGGGCACTGGCACACTGTACGGATTGGTAACCGATCCTGGTATATACGGATTTGTCGTTGAACTGTACGGATTCGCTAAACTATCCGGTGAGTACGGATTACGGATATTCGAATACTGATTTGCTATTGAATCTGGATCGTACTTGTTACCGTTCAACGTACCGACTACACGCCCGGTGCTTTGGTCTACCACGACGACCTGTGCATGTGCCTCAAGTGCAAACGAAACAACGATAACTACGAGCCACACGATAAAAAATTCTTTAACTGATAATGTTCTCATTTCATCCCCGCTAGGTTATACATCACAACAATCGAAAAACCAGTAAAAAATCCTGATAACCATATCTCTATCATTTCTCACCTCCATTTAAAACGTCCAACATGCCCATTTTCGAGTATGACAGTTCCACATAACCGGGCTGACACCCAAAATCGCTTATAAACGAGATTTGAGCGGTTATTTTCCTCCCGGTGTACCTGAACCCCTCCAAGGATAAATCGCCCTCGTGTAACGTCACTGTGTGCCCTACCTCGTACGGTCTATCGAATCGCCTTACCTCCGCTTTCTGCACTCCGTCTACCAGTGGCTGGAAGTGCTTAGTTACACATTTTAAATCGTGGTGCATTTTTTTAGTCTCCTATTAGTTTTCTTCGATGAGTAATCCCGTCGCCCGTATAGCGTCTAGCGCCGGATTAGGCCTGTCGCTATCAAACATTATTACTCTCATTAACGCTATGCCATCGCCTTTGTAGCCTTCTTGTACTTCTGACCAATTTCCTCGTGCGTCCTTTTTCGGAACCATATTCGGAACCGCCCTACGGATGAACCCGTCTTTATCCAGTATCATCATTTTTCCTTCCCCTAAAATTTGTTTATCGAATGATTCACAGTGTACAGAAGCTAAAAACACTCGTCAACATATTTTTGGTTATATCTAGTAAATAATTACGCAATCCGAACGCGCATTCTGAATACGCAGCGGAATACAGGTCTTTTAGGTCTTTCCAGTCATATAGAATTCTCATAGAACTGTCCTCGCGTATACTCTTGGATTCTATGTAATCGATGATTCTATGTATCTCAAAAACCACATGTTATAGAATTCACTAATATTATAAGTATATGATATATATATATATTTTTTAAAAGTTGTAATAAAGAGACATGTATCGTTTTTACACCATAGAATCATCGATTACATAGAATCCAAACTATAGTAGTAAAATTTTTCTATGGTGTATAGGTGCTAACAGACCTTTTTCATGATATATTAACGTCTTTACAAAAAGGAAGACGAACATGCCAAAAATTACGTTTGATTTAACGCAGTCAGAATTTGAAGCGCTTACAGAGAAATTCCCGCAATTCGCACGCGCAGAGATTCACGGTAAAGAGGGTTCACAGTCCACCCGCGCCCGCGCCTTAATTAATGAGGTGTTACAATCCGGCCCGTTAGATGCGGACTCAATGTTATTCATGGCTGAGCAAGAGGGTATCTCGGCGTCTACATTGGCCCGCGTTAAACGCGAAATGCGGGTGCACAGTGAGCGGAAAGGTTTCGGTAAAACCGGAAAATGGGTTTGGTCTTTGTGAAATAAGAACGGGGCGAAAGCCCCGTTTTGTTAACCCTTAGATTGCGGCAATTCCCATTCCCATGATCCGCCGGGGCCAAATCCCGACCTATGCGTAATAATCTTCAAGTCTTTTCGTGCCCGGTTCAGAGTACTTTTGCTGATACCAAGCGCCGATGCTTCACGCTCAAGCGCTTTTGCGTTTCGTGCGCCGCCAGCTAAGGACTCTATCAAGAACTCTTTTGCTTCAGTCATTGCGGATTTTTCCTCGCTGGTTTGATCGGCATGCTCCAGGATATCATCAGCGCCCCGGTCGACATACTCACGCCATTTAACGCAAGTAATTTCTTCGATATCGCCGACAGACTGCACGTTCAGATCAAATCTAAAGCCGCCTTTGGACTTCGAGATATTAGATTTCCCCTTGACGAAATAACGCGCCATATGGCCATCCGATTCTTCCACCGCCATAGCGAACAGGGTAATTCTAGCCACCGCGCTAAATGCCGTAGAACCTAACATTCTTGCACTGGCAGTACCGCCTTTACTTTTCCCGAAATGGGTTATACCTACGACAGCGCAATTTAATTCTTGAGCCATGTGCAGCACCGGCTCGAGTCCGCGTCTAACCTCCTCATTTTTATTATGGTCACCATCGACCGCCGCGACAATCGGGTCGATGATTACCAGGCCTATTTCGTATCCGGTGCTCTTACACGCTGCTATAAGCTGTGGCATGTGTTTAGCCGGGTTGAAGTGTACTTCGCCCTTCGAAGTTTTTACCTTGTTCATAATGCCCACGTTCTTCATATTAGCGCCCGCCGCTTCTAACCGAGGTCTGACGGTCATTCTGACGTCGTCTTCAGTTGTGAAGTAAATAACCTTCATCGGTTTATCAAGTTGCTGCCCATCTGGAAAGACTCCACCCCTGGATACAATCGCCGCCAGGTTCACGCAGATATTTGACTTACCGACGCCACCGTCTCCCGTAAGTGTATGCAATGAACGACGACACAAGTAGTCTTTCCATAACCACTCAGGACGCTCGTTTTCCATCTGGTCGAACCAAAGTATAGGCGTACCGATTTGATTCGATTCTGACGCATCCTGATCGGTTTCAGGGGCATCGGGTAAATCAGGTAGTAATTGAATAGCGGAAAAGATCGGCTTCGACTTCTTAATCGCCGAATTGATCGTAGTGTCCGCCTCATCCTCGGTTAATCCGATGTCAACCGAACATTCTATGAGCGCGTTATATACGTCCTCTTTATAAAGCCGTCCGGCTCTCACATAGCCGTACGCCTCGAAGGCCGCTCGATTGAGCGTGTTGTTACGTTCGCCTTCCCCAGCCAGTGACAGATCCAATACGAGTTCCTGGAAGCGTGCAGCGGCATCGGGGCAGTCTTTAACGTAGACTATCGGGTCTACTGTCGCGCTACCGGGCCTACTGTCCGCCTGTTGTCCGCCCTCTGGGTTATGACTGCGTAACCCAGTCGCTATTTCATCGTCAATCCATAGCCATTTTTTAAGCTCTTCTACGGTGTAAGTTCGGCCTTGTCCGGCCACTTCTCGCACCAAGAAAGGTCCCTGCTTGGAGTGAATAAAACCGGGTACACGCATAACACGGGGGAGGTCGCATATCTTGGGGTCTGACGCTAAGAACTCGGCGAGCGCTACCTGGTATTGTTTGAATAAGTGTAAAGGTAATTCGTCCGATAGTATCCAGTAAGCATGATGTTTCCCCGGTGAAGATTCCACCACGTATGAAGGTGGTAGAAAGTAGTCGAATTGTCGATCGTGGTCTACGATATCAAAGTCCGCGAAGAGCGCCTGTACGCGTGTTATATTCGACTCTTGACGCCCGCGCCCATCGGTCTGATTGACTGTGAAGAACACGCCCGCGCCCATCTGGTTGAGCCGCTCGAGTTCGGGCCGGCACTCTTCTAGCGTGCCGTGCAGTACTTTTACTAATTTGTTAGACTTTTCGCGGTCTCCGAACGTTTGAAACGTGAATAGCTGGCCTAAGCTTTCTAAAAGCATGATATACTTACCTCTTATCTGTTGTGCTCCTTCGTTTCCGCCTTACTCCCCGTAGGGCGGTTTTTTTTATTCTACAGGAAGATAGTCTTCCTTTTTTACTTCGAGCTTACCGCCAGTTAACACATGCAATTTATAGGCCATCCCTTCGGGCACTACGTCCGGCCATTGGTAAACCCGCTGCGTCGATACACCCAGGAATTCCGCTGTTTTTCGAATGGATCCGAAGTAATCTATCACGTCTTTTTTCAACATTTAAATCTCCTTTTAAAAATGTGTTGACAAGAATACTTTAACACGAGTATATTGTCAAACTTATGAACCGAATCACTGAACCGACAAAGGAGATAATAATGTCACTGGAAGAAGCATTAGAAAAGAATACAGCCGCGCTTACGCGGCTTGCTGATTTAATAGAACGTTACACAGCTACTTGTGAAGGCCGTGAAGCCCTGCCGGTCGCGGCCCGCATTGGCGATAGCCGGGATGCAGCCGCAGAAACCAAACTAGCGGTCGCCGTAGAGAAGGTCGCTACGGAACCGGCTGAAGTCACGGCGAGTAAAGTTGACGTACGCCACGAGGATCAAGCACCTAAGGCAACAGGCAACATGACTTTAGCGCCAGGTGAAGAAATCCCAGAATTTACATGGGAAGGCGTCACTAAGCAATTCAGGAAGTATGCTCAGAAGCACGGACGTGATGGAGCGGTCAAACTGGCGGGGGAATTCGGTTTGACTATACCACTAAACAAAGACGCGTTAACGCCTGACAGATATGAGGATTTTTATTATGCCTGTT
>ERZ869925.1435-NODE-1435-length-10789-cov-10.516769_pt1 | contig 10789 bp, 19 predicted proteins | sample MGYA00579311_ERZ869925 | MGnify/ENA primary metagenome ERZ869925 (study PRJEB32216, sample SAMN09231817) | wastewater metagenome | place: USA: Maryland | collected 2016-07-30 | study: EMG produced TPA metagenomics assembly of the PRJNA472060 data set (Reclaimed...
ATTACTGTAGTATAATCACTTGTACTTGCTGAGTTTAATTCATTGTATGTCATTTTATATTTTTGTTATCCTCATATAAGAACCAATAGCCATTATTACTTGTGAAGCACTTGAGGTATTTTGTGCCCATTTAAGATATATTATTCCAGGATTAGTTGTTTGAAAAGAACCCTCTATAATCATATTATAATATGCTGCTGTTGAAGTGTATACTATTTGTTCTTCTTCCATACCATATGGATTTGGAGTTATTCCTATTCCCGTAATTCCAGCAGGTGAATTTATTGATAAAGAACCAGTTGTTCCTGTTGGTACTGTAAATGTTATCTTTAAATCTGGTGCTGTCGATATATAGACTTTTAGACTAAGATAAATATTATATTCTGTTCTTGCCCTAACATTTAAAAATAGTTGGTCATCATTAACTGGTACTGCATTATTAGTAATGCTTCTTGCAGTTGTTCTTGCAACAAAAGAAATTCTATCTTCTTCATCTGATTGATTATCATAATATTCATTTAAAGTATCTCCAAATAAGTTTTCAGTTTTAAGAGTCATTATACTACCTCCCTCACAAAGTCTGTAACCTTTTTATCTCTAAGTAAGTCTAATCCTGCTAATGCTCTATCACGTAATACGTTAATAATATCTTCTGCTTCTATTCTACTTGTATAACCTGACATATCATAAGTAATTACATAAATTGCTGCTAAGTTACTCGCAACCTCTTTTAGAATACCCTTTGTATCTGCATTAAGTGTTGTATAATTATCTGAGAAGTTATAACGGCAAGTTGAATTGATATATGATTCTACTTGGGTCATAAATGAGTTTACATAAGCTTCTGCTTTACTTGTTGCACTTGCACCACTACCGGCTTTATAACCTACTTCTGCAGTTGTTGCGAAAATTCCTGTGTCAGCCATTATAATTTACCTAACCTATATTTAATTCTTTTTAACTCTAATTTTAAATCCTTTATTTGTTTAGTTAATTCTATTTCTTTTAATTTTAATTCAGAACCTGATATTTTTGTAACTTTCTCATCATAATCCTTAACAATTAGTATCTTATCTACTTCTATACCATCTCCATTTAATTGTTTTTCAACGGAATATTTACTATTCATTTTATAAAGTGTAACAATATATATTTAAATGTTTGTCCCTATCTGCCCATAATGCTCTAATAATTCCCTCGCAAATATGAGTATATCGTCCATAGATTCTAATTTCGCCAGTTTTTAGAGAATTTTCAAGTATAATTGATTTAATACTGGTAAATATATTATAATCTTTAAGTAATTTAACTTTGCCTCTTTCCATCATGCGTTTTAGGTTAAGATATAAGTCTTCTTTGAGAATTTTCCTCTTTCTACTTGCTTCATAGTCTAAAGATTTGCTTGCATTGTTAATAGGAACTACCTTTCTCTTTGTTTGGTCCTCATCAAGTAATTGGTCTAATACTGCTGCTCCAAGTCCACCATCATCTATGTAGATTTTAACAAACTGATAAAGTCTATCTAATTCCAGTATCTTATCTATAGTTTCAGTAGTAAGTGTGTATTTAACTGGTATATTCTCACGCTGATAATAAATATAATCATCACCCTCTGCCTTTTTTTCAAATATTTCAAATGTAGTCTCATCTCCTCCCATTCTTGCTACATCTACTCCAAGATAATATTCTCCCGGCGGGATTTGATAATTAGTCTTTGAGATTTCCCGCTCGAGAGTTTGACATGATTTGATTAGGCTTTCTGGAATAAATGAACTTAATTCCTCTAATGCCTGAGAAAGATATTGTTGAGCATACTCTAATTCCGTCATTCTTGCTTTTTCACGCTTTAAGTACTCCATCATAATAGACCTTTGTGGTTCAGGTCTTGCTTCTGCTACTTCCTCACTTGTATAGTGAAATGTCTTAAATCCCATATCTGACTCTGTATATGCCTTATAGAAATATCCCTCTTTAGTGTTCATAGTACTAAGTAACCATAAAACTCCTCCAGTTGTTAATAACATTGGTGTAATAGACTGCCAAATAGCCTCAGGAAGATATGCTGCCTCATCTGGAACTACCACATCTACAGTCATACCAAGTACTCCAAGTCCATACTGACCTACTGCTTTAGTTATTGCTTGAGACTTGTTAGTTAAGTTAATTTCATGTTGAGTAGGTTTAAGTAATTTGTTTGTTTGCTTGTCTCTACCCTTTGCTATTAGTTTAGGATAGTTGTTATATAAATGTAAAATAATTTTCTGTAGCATCCTTTGTGCTTGGTCTTCTGTAATACTGATTATAAGTACTTTCAGTCCTTTGTTATTTGCAATAGTCTCAGCAGTCTTAATTGCAATTATATCAGACTTACCACTTTGTCTGCCGATATTAATACATAAGTTGGTTTTCCAAGGTATGTCTAATATTTCCTGTTGCCATTTATCTAATTGATGTTCTGTTTTCATTTTGTTGTTTGCCCACTTTTTGAAAGTGAGGACTTTCCTCTACAATATATCTTACTACAAGATTTACTACAAGTATAGCAGTTAATACCTCTTGTAATACCATTAATTCTTTTTAATCCCCTTGTTGTTGTTATAATATTAAATGTTCTTCCACATACCACACAATTTCTTGTTTCTTTTCCTTTCATTAAAAGTTAAAATAAAGATAAGTTTTAAATGTATGTCTGTGTTTTGTTAGGTTTAGTTATATTAAATTTTTTTGTGCTGTTTCCTACTTGGAAAAATATAAAGTAGTCAAATCCGATGGCTCTTTGTATTATAATTAACTATCTATTAGGTAGTTATTAAAGTACATGGCTATCGTGCAGTGTAGGTGCCTTTCCTATTGAATTAAGGGTATCCAGTAGGGTATCTCCATACCTCTATCTAATGAATATCTTACCATACGTGAATATAATACTTAATATATTAAAAGTAAATTTCACTATGTGAAATTTAGTTTAATTGATTATTTAAATGTATGTATATTAATAGTTTGGTAATGGATATATTAGATAGAGGTAAGAAAAATTATCTCTTATTGTATTCTTTAAGTAACTGCTCTGCTATCTTTAACTTATCACTGTATTCTTTTGAAATACTTCTATACACTTTTATATCTTGTTTTAACTTTTGTTTGATTTTATCCATTTTTTACCTCCTGAATTTAATTGCTTTACGCTTAGGGAAATGTAAGTAGGTCTTAAACCAAATGAATAATGTCTTTTATTTGACTTCCTTAAATAACATTCCCTGCAGACTCTACCAGAACATAACTTACCACATACAATGCAACTATTTCTTTTTACTGTTCCCATTCATTTAACCTTCAATATGTCTTTAATTAACTCATTTAGGTTCTTGTAACCTTTCTTTAACTTTATTAGTTGCAGTTTCTTCCATGTCTTTTCTGATACCCAACAAGCTTTATTGTTCTCTCTCATTTTTACCTCCATTCCATCGTTTAATTTCTAACCAAAGCTTTACAGCTTGAATATGTGAGCAAATAGGGTGTTCCCAGTTCTTAGATACTTGATTGTAGAATTGACAACTACACTCAAAATGCCCATCTCCACGATTATTTACTTCATAAGTTGTTTTGTTATATCCTTTAATTGGATTTACCTTAAATGTCTTAGAATCACTATCATAAGATACTAAGTTAAGTTGAATAAGTTTTAGTGCTTTTGTCTTTATAGCATTTCCTTCTTTAATTCCTTCTAATTTTCTAAGGCTTGTACTCCAATAGACTACTGTTTTATAGGTTAGTTCCTTTGGCTTTGTTATCTCTATTTCTTCCATTATATTCTCCATCAAATTTAATTAATGCCATAATGTTTTCTAATGCAGTAGCTGAATTAGTGAGTTCTACCTCTGGTACATTATGACTATTATCTATTGCAAATTCACTATTTTCTTCAGTGAAACCAGTTAGTTTATATGCCTTTGCTATGTTGCTGTTTAGAACTGCTATGTGCATACGTTGAATCCTTGCTATCTTTACAAAGTTAATTGTTAAATTAAAATCATTTTCTAAAATACTTTTTATATCTTTTACCATTAATTGGATTTCACTTGATATTTCTTCATCAGTATCTGCATAAATGTCTGGACACACTACCACTACTTTCTTTCCATAATACATAAATGTAAATCCAGATAGTTTTGTCTTAAGTCCTTTATACTTTTTGTTAGTTATAGGTTCATAGATATAGTTTGGATTGTCCAGTTTACCTTTCAATACTTCAAATACAATTTGTACATTATGACATCTTGCTTGAGTTTTATCACAATTGTCCCAGATATACTTGAATACTTTTATACCTTTTTCTGTTAAGATTATTGGTTGATTTTGTGGTGAGATTAATCCCTCTCCTTTCATTTTCGTAATATGATAGTTAAGTGAAGTAATGGGTATACCTAACTCTCTCGCTAAAAGGGATTGAGTGCTGTAATATCCATTGGGTTTTGTACCGAGATTTAAAAGACATCTCATAGTACCTTTACGAAAATTATTACGAACTTGTTTTATTGATTGTTCCATTTGCTAATTACCTATATATATATAATTATTCTTATATATAAATCTTTCTATTTTAGAAATTATACCGACGAGGATTAGATATAGTACAAACTGATATTTTGTATATCAGAGAGTGGATTTAAGAAAGTTATCACTTGTCCTACCATTGTAAAATCAATTATTGGTCGAAGGAAAAAGGTATCTACATTTACAATAATAACTCCATGATATGTCGCTGCCATTGTTAAAGTTCTATTTTCTTCTCCATCTAATCCAGTACAATCTGTAGCTGGATGATTTTCAACCTTTAATGTTATGCCTCCAGTTAAAACTGCTGCATCAACATACGCTTTATTGGTAATATCATTAGAATTAACTGGAACCTTCTCTATAGTTCCCTCTCGAGTTGCAATATTCTTACGAACTGCAAAGTCATCAGCAATTCCTGCTGAATGTGGAACATCACTAAATTTCTGATTAGAGACTGGTTTAGAGATGTTTAATAGTGGATTTGACATAACAGAAAATAAAAAAAGAAATATATAAAAGTATGTCTATCTATGCTGCTTTAATAACAATAGCATAACCTGTTCCGTTGTCGGATGTAAATAAGACTTTATCTGCTACAACTGGTGCTGCTGCAAGAGTGTTTCTAAATCTACTTGTAAATTCAGAATAATTATTTGTTAGGATAATATCACCTACTGCTGTACCATCGTTGTTATTTGCTGTTACAGAGTCTAAATAATCTCCATCAAAGTCATAATGTGAAATAAGACTTGTTGTGTTATTTATACCTTGATAGTCATCGTATACTTGAGCATCTGTTAAATCTACATTCCAATATTTAACATCACTTATTGCTCCTTTAAACTCTAATGTCAATGCTGCATCTCCAGCAATAGAATCTGCTGCTCCAATATGAGCACCATCTATTCCTGAACAAGTGTCAAACCAGAATGTTGGTTCTGTTACATCTGTTTCAGTAAGAGTTCCTTTTGCTAAAGAATACTCTACTCCATCTACATAAATTTTAGGTTTAACTGCATCTTGAACTAAAGCTATATGATACCATAAATGAGGTTTTAAAACTATATTAGTTGTAATAACATCCCATGCTACATTTGGTCCTGCTCTTGCACATTTTGCTTGTATCTTTCCTGCTACTACAGCAAGATAAATATAATCAACTGCATTTGCATCACCAAATCCTATAATACAATAAGTTCCTGTTGTGTCTGGAACATTAATCCAGGCAGTAATAGTCCCCTTTGTATCATTAGCTGTTACTCTATCTGATGCTAATTCATCTATTTGAACTCCGTCATCTACTGCTCCCCCTATAAATGCTACTGCTCTCCTTCCTTTAAGTCCACCACTTATGTTATAAATATCTGTTGTTGCCATTTTATGCTGATGTTACCTGTTCTGCACTAACTCCTGCGGAAGTTACAAATGCTAATTTATTTGTGTTATTATCGTAAGCCAAGGTACCCATTTCATTTGCAATGAAAGATGCTGCGGTACAATCCGCTTCTCTTTGTAAAATTAGTACTTTTGGATTAAATATTTCTTCCATTTTATGCTGATGTTACTGCTTCCCAATTGGCTGCTCCTGCTGCTTTAGTTTTACAAAAGTTGAGTTTATTTGTTGTAGTATTGTAGATTATAGTCCCAATTTCTGCAACCAATGTATCTCTTATTACTGTTGTTGTCTTAGGTACAACTAATGCTTTCGGTCTTAATATATCTTCCATATTAAATTAATTATGCCCTTGTATTAGTTATCTTACAAACTGCGTTTGGTGCTGGAATTTGGCATACGCCACGTTCCCATGCTCTAATAGTTGTTGATTTACCAGGGTCTTCTATTGTAACTACTGTTAATGCTTCTGCTTGTTTCCAAGTTAAAGCTTCTTTAGCTACTACAATATAAGCTTGGTCGGCTGTTACAGCCTCACTAACCATTATTTTTAATCCGCATAATTGTCCGACTACACCGTTTGAAACAACGTCTGCTGTCTTAAAGCTTGGGTTATTTGTTACTTTACTGTTGGATATGATATTTGTATAATCAGTTCCATTAACAACTAAGTAACCATTACCATTTAATGCATCAATATTGTCAGCTCTCAACATATTAATTCCGTAAAGAATATCATATATTGGGTCTCTATTTGCTATTGTAGCTGAGTCCCATTCAGAACCTGCTGTAATAGCGAAAGTATTTCCTGCACTTCCACTTAAAACTGCTTCTATTGCTACATCTATTGCATAAGATACTGCCCTTCCTATTCTCAAGATATGTCTTGATAACATAGGTACTGTTGCTGATTTCTGCATTTCTAATGAGATTACTGATTCTCCGCCATACTTTTTAACAACTGCTGAAACTTTAGTTTCTGTAACTTGTAAGAATGGGAATGGTGCCATTTGTGGAATACCACTAACACTACTTCCTGTTCCGCCTGTTAACTCGTCATTTGTTTCTCTGTAATAACTTTCAGTCCAAGCATCAGAACTATCAATAGTACAAAGAGTTTTCATCTTGTACTGTGCTAATGCTACTGCCTTAACTGCTGAATCAATGTATTCTTTTCTTAAATCTGCTTCTCTCCATGTATCTGCCATTTTATACTATACTTCCTACTCTGACTCTAACAACTTCACTTGCTCCTGCTGTTTCAAGGACCTTTCCGATTAAGGCACCAGTTACTGTCTCTGCTTCAACTGCTTGTTTAATTAGGTTAGCCCCATTTAAACTGCACATTCCACCGAGAGTTATTCCTGCTCCTGCATCTTTCATATCCCATACTCCATCTAATGCTGCTGTAATCTCAACAATCCCATCGGAAGCTGTTTTTTCTTCCCATGCAATTCCTGCAAATACATCTGCACCTGAAGAAGCGATTGCTGTATTATCTCCAGAAAGTTTAAGTACTGTTCCAATAGCGATACCAGTTCCATCTGCGACTGTATATCTTGCAAATTTTGTTGGTGTTTCAATACAAACTGCTTCGTTAGCCATGATTTAGGTTTTTTCCTCCTTTTTAATATTATTATAATCCTTATTTAAAGGTATGTCTTTAATCTTTTTTTCGTAACATTCAATAGTATAATTCATTTCTTCTAAGTCTTTTTCATACTTTGCTTTCATTTCTTTAAGGTGCTTTAATGATTCTTCCCAATCCTTTTTATCCATATCTGTTTAATGCTACCTCTATTTCAGAACCTTTAAAGAAATCTTTTGTTTCTGTTTTTAATTTATCTTCTTCAGAAATTACTGGTTTAGGTTCACTCGCTGAACTTCTACCACCGAGAATATCCATAGTTCTTAATTTTTCAAATCTCTCTACTAATTGTTTATTTTCAGCATTTGCTTTTTCTAATCTCTCCGCAATTGCCTTTGCTTCTTCTAAAGATATTTCAGTCATAGTGTGTTTTATATTGTTTAATATTTAAATGTTTGTCCCTTAAAGGTGTAATTTAAATAAAAATGCAACTCCTCCAATTATTGCTGTACCTACCATAGTTACTATTCTTTTAAATGTTTTATAACTTCTTAAATTATTTCTAATCTCAACTACATTATTAAATAGAACTGTATTCTGTTCTTTTAAACTAAGACACTTAAAGGCTTTCTCATTCATATCTAATCCGTTCATTGTGTCCCCTTTGCTAACATAAGCAATCTCTTTTGAGCATAAGTTAATTCTTCGAATGCTTTTCCATAATAAAATTGAGATGCTTTATCTCTATCAACATATTCTATATCTCCACCAGAACTAAGTAATCCGAATGTTAATGTACTTCCACCAGATGATTCAACTGCTGTTGCTGTTGCTTCTAATGCTGCATTTTGTTCTGCTGCTAATTGTTTTGCTGCTTGTTCCTCATTATAAGTTCTTTGTTCTTGTAATCTTGATTCCTCATAAGCTCTTGATTCTTGTAATTGCTGTTCTTTATATGCTCTTTCATCTAATGCTTCTTGTTTAGCTTGTTCTTTCTTTGTTTTTTCATAAGATTGAGTTATATCTGTTAATAAGTCTATATAATCATTTATTTTATCTGTTTCAACTATCTTTCCAATCCAAGGTATATAAGGAACAACTGTTTCAAAGTCGTCTTTTAAATCTGCCATACTTAAATATAATTGATTTGCTTCATTAGTCATACCTGCTTCTTCAAGTACTGTAATCATAGCACCGGCGTCTTTAATATATTGTGTTGCACTCTTTCTTGATTCTGTTCCTCCACTTGTCCCCGCCCCAATAAGTGCTGAACCTCCACCACTAAGAAGTAATCCTATTCCTAATTTAGTCTTTAATAAATTTGCTAAGAAACCAGTTGTTGCTGTTGTTGTTGCTGTATTGGTTGCTACTTGTCCTACTACTGTTGGAGTTGATATACCTGCCGCTTCTGGTATTGTTGATGCTAATGTTTGTGCTCCTGCAGTTGTTGATGCTGTTGTTCCAATAGAAGTGAAATAACTTGTTAATGCAGTAAATGCTGCCCCTGCTGTTGATAATATTGCTGGTAATGCTGCTGCTCCTGTTGCCTCTAAAAATAATTGTGTTCCTTCTTTCAAATCAATATCTGCTTTGGTGTCCCACCACCATCTTCCTTCTGCCTTTAATTGTTTTATTTCTGCTTCTGTAAATCCACCCCCTGGACCAGAACCGGGTATCTTATCTCCAATCTTATAAGTTCCTCCTATATAATTTGGTATTGTTTTTTCTGTTGATTGAGTAGTTACTGGTGCTGTTCCCCCTACTGATGGTTGAGTTGATGTATCTGTTGGTGCGGCAACTGATACTGGTATAGGTGTTGGTTGAGCAATTGCTTCTTGAATATTTCCAGTTGGAACTAAATCTCTTGAGTCAGATATTGTCTTTCCAGTTTTTGTAACTTTTCCACCTTTTACTCCAGTTTCTCCTGTTTCTGGTACTGAATATGGTGTTCCCTTAGATACTTGACTTACTTCACTTGGCTTAACTAATACTTCTCCTAATTGCTTTTTCTTTTTAGTTATTCCTAATTTTGTTCCTATTGATGATACAATATCACTAAAAAATCCCATTATAATAATACTCCTGTTAAGATTAATCCTAATGATGCTCCCACTATAAACTGTTTCCAATCTTCACTTGTCCACTTCATTGTACTTCTCCTGTCCTCATAAGTGGAGGACTCATTACACTTGGTTGATTAAGTTGCTGTTCTTGTGTTCCATCTTTCTCTAAATCAGATAGTAAGTTATTTTGTAGACTTGCTGGGAATGTAAGTTCTATTTCAAGATTAAGTTGATTAAGTACTTGTTCTTCAATGTATAATTGTCTTTCTTCTACTGTTTGTTCAAATGATAAGTATGCAATCTGTGCTGCTGTTTGAGTTAATTCTTGAGAACCACCTATAATAATTTGAGGAACTCCTACTGCTTGAAAGAATAATTGATTTAAAGCTGTTATCCAAGAAAGAGGTGCAACTGTTGCATTCTCTGCAAGTGATGCTAATGCTGTCTGAACTGTTCCTTTAGGTACAAACATATCTTCACCTTTATATTTAGCATTTGCTACTTTGCCTTTGAATGTAGTTATCTTAGATTCAATGTCCGTGTCCAATTCCCATATTCTAACTGGATAAACGTTTCTATGTAATACTGTTTTCCAATCATTCATTGCTTCATTACGAGCAAGGATTATCCACTCACAAACATCTATAATACTAATACCATGAACTTCGTCTCCAGTCTTATTTCTACTTAAATGGAATATTTCTTCTGGTTGGAATGTATCCATTGAACCATCTGCATTTGTTACTTCATATCTTACAGTTAATCCTTTTGAATTTGATATAATTGCTACCTTACGATTATCTATTACTTTTAGATTTACAAGTCTTCCATCCATTCTAATAATCTCAGCAAAACCATCTCCATAAATATACATATCTCTAATTACATTTTCTAAGATCGAATTAAATGTTTCCTTTCCATTACCTTTAATTAAACTTAATGCTAATTTTGTTAAATCACTTGGAGTAGTATAACCTTTACCTATTGTCCATGTAGAAATTGTGTCTATTGCAATCTTTAACTCTGGAATCTGTTTATAATATCCTAATTGCTGTGGTGCCTTAGAATTTATGTATTTATATTCCTTACCAGTAGGACTATCTAATGTTACTGTGTCTACACTATAGTTTTTAATTACTGTAGTATAATCACTTGTACTTGCTGAGTTTAATTCATTGTATGTCATTT
>ERZ869925.1437-NODE-1437-length-10777-cov-5.919045_pt1 | contig 10777 bp, 18 predicted proteins | sample MGYA00579311_ERZ869925 | MGnify/ENA primary metagenome ERZ869925 (study PRJEB32216, sample SAMN09231817) | wastewater metagenome | place: USA: Maryland | collected 2016-07-30 | study: EMG produced TPA metagenomics assembly of the PRJNA472060 data set (Reclaimed...
TCCAACACGAAAGGAGTATCAATAATATCCACGCGATTTTAAACTCAGTCATATCATCTATGGTGTTGTAAGTTCATCTCCACCAATAATAAATGCTCGATAATCACAATTAGTGCTTCCATTACAGCAATAGAGGTGTGCTTTGTTCCAGTCAATGTTTTCTGGTCTAATTATTCCATCTACTTTAACAACAACAATGTCTTGGTTTATTTCTTGCCTTGGTGGGGTTGTTCTTTTCCATAGGTTAATTATAACAAGCGCGAGAAGTAGCACAAGCTAGTTTTCCACAAGCCGTAATGTGGCCTGATACTCCTTGGCTATCTTGCTAAATAGCTTAGAACCGTGACGTTTCAGGGTCTTCTTTCCCCCCTTCCTTCCGAGGGCTTTATAGTCTACGTTTCGTCTGTAGCGTCGCTGGCGTTCTTTCTTGGAGAGGGGGCGGGGCTTGGGGGCGATTATCTCTTTCATGGTTACTTCGCGTCTGGTGTCTTATAAAGGCGAACCGCTCCCCACGTTCCGAAGAAAATCATTGCGATTCCAAGGAATGTGTATAATCCGTCGCTCTCAAACCCGAATGCTCCAGCACAGAATGCGGTGATAAGTGGTGCTACGAGGCAAATTGCAAGTGTTTGATTGTTCATGTTGTTATAGTAGTGATGCTTGTCCTGATAATTTATAACTTTTATACCCGTAGTCGTCCGTGAAGTCTGACGCTTCTATGGGGTATCCTTTCTGTTGCAGTTCAAAGATTCTTGCGTGGTACTGACTGAGGTAGAGGGTTCTCAAGAAGTATGTTCCTGACACCCATTCACCGTTGGCCTTTTCCAAAGCGTCTAGTACCTTTTGACACTGTGTGGGTTTTGCTTTGAGGGTCATCGTGGTAAATATCCTGCTAATTCTGGGTCTGGTAATGGGATTTCAGTGAGAGCGCAGATTCTATCGAGATAATCAGAGAAGTCTTGCTTGTTGAGTTCGGTTGTTGAAGCGGGGAGTTTGATTGTTTCCCCCATGACTACCTTTTCAACGGGAATCAGAAACTTTCTCTTGAAGTATTCATGCAGGGAGTTCTCATCGTCGCCTGTTTCTTTGGCAATAACCGAGAGATAGAGGTGGTAGTAGGCGTTTTGGGTTATGGTGCGTTTGCCTTTCTTTTTCTCTATCTCAAGGTCGAGTTCTGTCCCTTCATCAAAGCCTGAAAGAAAGCGTTTCCACTTTTCCTGTTGCTCGATACCGAACTTTCCGTTGATAATCTTTCCAGTGAAGTGCATGTTAGAAGTCGAGGTCTGTGTTCTCTGTCACTTTGCTTTGTTCCTGCTTTGTGGGCTTCCATGTATCAAGTTCCACATAGGCCGTTCCTTTCTGGGAGATTTTGATATTCATGTTGAGCCATCCTCGCTCGTCCTTGTGCTTCTCGAAGAACTCGAAGAACTTTTTGTTTACTGCAAGCCGACCCTTAACGAAGTCTGGGGCTGTTGAGGCTGGTTCTCGGAATGTGATACCGTCTGCGAAGATTTTGTCTGTCATGTTAGTTTGATGATTCGTGGATAAGGTTTTGTAGGTCTTCTTTCTCGTCTGCTGTCAGTTTGGTGCTTGCATCGATTTTCTTTGCTAGTGCAACAAGTTCCTCGTCATTCTTTGCTGATTGAATGAGTGCTTTTGCTTGCTCATACGCAGTCTTTACTGCTGGTTTTGGTGCGCTGGCAGTATTCCCGTCGTCATCTTCATCTTCGAGGCCAAGGAGCGAGACAAGTGAGCCACGGCGATAGTAGGTGTTACAGGCAAGGACTTTTTGTGCTGTGTCGTGTCCAACGTAGGGCATAAGACTTGATACTTCGCTGTTGTCCTCTGTGTCGATGAGTCTTGTCTTGAGTCCTTCTGCTGTTGGCTCTTGGACGATTACAATACCAGCGTCATTGAGTGGTTTCTTCACCTTATCCAATACCTCGTTGAGCGTGGCGTACTTGCTCTTGAAGTGGGGGTTTTTACCATCCTTGGTGACGGTGATGTTTTCCTTCTGAATCTGTAATAGTTTTGTGTAGATACTCATGAGCGTATTTTATCTGCTGTTTGTTTAATTCTTTTCATCGCACTTCTTGCTACTTCTTTCTGTTGAACGTCGTAATAAGGAAGTTTTATTGCGTCTTCGAGGTCTTCGTATTTTATTTGTAAATTACTGATAATCTGGTCGTGGACTTGGTCGTAATCTTCTTCACGGTATCTCATGTTCTCCTCGTGCCTTCTGGTAATAGTTGGGGTCATTGAACCCTTTTTCTTCTATCGCCTGTTTCCTGTCTTTGATGATGGTGAGGGCGGTTTCTACAGCAAGATAAAGCCTGTTTCCTTCCGACGTTCTACCAAGTTCATTTCCACTGTCAGCATCATAGGCATAGTTGGCATCCTCCAACTGTCGCTCAATGGCCTTCAATGTCTCTAGTTCGGGGTTCATACGATGAGTGCTGTTATGACTAAAGCAAGGAGAAGTCCCATAAGTCCGTACGATGCCCACACAAAGAATCTATCAGGTTTGCCGAGGCGGTCTTGGGCGGTTTTGGTGTCTTCAAAGTGAATCATAATGTTAGAAGTTAAATCCTTCGGATGGTGCGTTGTGCCTGTCTGCCGACTCCCTCTCTACCTGTTCACGGTGGTCTCTTTCATCTTCCCACCCGTCGTCGGAGTCGAGGAGGGCTTTGATGTGTTCGGCCTTTGCGCCGACGTTGGTGATTTCTTCAATGGGGTTCATAAGTCTTTGTTAGTGGAGAGGCTAATCACCCTTCCATGAATACAGTATAGCAAGCGCAAGGAAGGAGCGCAAGCCCATTTTATACAAACCTGTGGATACTGGAATATGGCTTAGTGGAGCCATTTATAAAGTTATTGAGTCCTTTACTTCATTCCCGAACACATCCCATCCCTCCATTTTTTCACGGGCGAAAAGTTCCAGTCTTGGTAAGTCTCCCATTAGTTGCACAATTCTTTCTCTTACTTCGTTTGGTTTTCTTGAGTGTTCCCTACGTTCTGCAATCACTAATTGTTTTATGTTGTTTACAATTCTTTTTGGCTTTCCTTTTACTCCAAGAATACAGAGTTCTACATTCCCCATTGTCCAGCGTCCCATATTGGAAACAAACTTATAGTTGAGTTGAGAAAAAAGAGAACCGCCATCAACCACTTCTACATCATTTGTTATCTTCGACCAACAAAAAGCGAGGGTTTTATATTTGAATCCCCAAGCATTCATAACTTCAAATGCTTCTGGGAGAAGCGGGGACACCGCCCACAGGAAAAGCACGCAGTCCTTGTCTGCTACCCCCCCCACATTGAGTTTTTTTATCCATTCAAGGTTCTGCGTCTCATACTCATGATCGAGTGAGAAAGAGTGCCCTGACATTTTGTCGTTATATGACCACGGTGGGTCTGCGTAGATTATTTTGTATTTTTTCATACATCCTCAAAGTAAAAAGGGTCTTTCAACTCCCCATCCTTCCCTGCAAGGAAGGCTTCTGTCTTTTTGATGGAGGGGGTTTTCATATTGGCTAATCCCATAGGTTTCTATAATGCTTTGTGTACAGGGCCATTCCATTTCTAAACTTTTCATCAAGTGCCTTGTATTCATCACTTGAATCATCTCCCCAAGGAAGTTTGTCTTCTATCTCTAGTATCGCTTGGAATCCATCCCGTATATCGACAAGTATTTTTTCCCATTCAGAACTTTCCATATGGGAGGGATGCCCAATGTGGTGTTTAATGTACTCATCCAAGACTGCCACCATCATTTCAGAGTGTGTGTAGTAGTGACTCCACCACATTCTTCCATCGAAACCACGGGTGAGTCTTTGCCATGCAGACTTTATTTCAAAACGAGCATCACGAAGCCATCGAGGAATGGCGTACCACGGATTCATAGAAAACAACCTCTCCATTGAGTCCTTGAATTGTTCTGTTATTTCGATTTTCATATTTCCTTTAGTTGTCTTTTAATCTCTGCCGACCTCGCCTTCAACATTTTGTAGAACAACGCTGGGGGATTCACCTTCCACGCCCTCGCCTTCTGCCACATGTCATAGAGTTCGTTATCCGTTATCTTTTCATTGGCTAGGAAGTAGATGCCACGTTTTCGTTTGTCCTCTATGCCTAACTCATAGACTATCTTTTCTATCATCTCTTGACGGGGGGTGAGACGGCGGGACTTTTTTATTTCTGGGAGGGAGGGGGAGATGTGGTTCATGGTTAAAAGAGGTTGGGTTGCGCGTCGATGGCTTTAATGCGGTCTAGGGCTATGTCTACATACTTTTGCTCCCTTTCAACTCCGATGTAGTTTCTTCCTAGAAGTTTACATGCTACTGCTGTGGTGCCAGAGCCGAGGAATGGGTCGAGTACAGTAAGAGCATTAGGGAACCATTCTAAAATCCATTCCATCATCTCTAATGGTTTTGTTGTTGGGTGGAACTTTTCAAATGATGCTGCGTGTTTTCTAAATATCTTAGCTGGGGCATTTCTACTACTCCAAGCATATTCACACATAGCTGAACTAAACTTCTCACTTTGTTTTTTGTCCCACACAAAGAATCCCCTACATGGTGGCAATTCAAAATAGTTTCCACCAAAAATAACTTGGTCTTTGCTTATACGAAAAATCTCATCAAAGTATTCTTTTGCTGGAATGAAGTCATCCCATTCTTTCTTCTCATGTTTCTGCCTGAAAGGATTTTTTGCAATTCCAATCCCATACGGCGGGTCAGTCAAAACAAGGTCTATACACTTATCGGGCAAAGACTTCATAAACTCCAAGGAGTCGGCGCAGATTATTTTGTTTAGGTATTGTTCCATATCCTCCATTCTACTCCTCACACGGCTTTTTAGTTTGGGTTATCAACAACATTCTTTTTTATCTTTTGGTTACACCTAATAAATCATGTTCTCTTAATCTAAAAGAGTTCATTACATCTGATTTGTTTTTTCCAAAAACTCTCTCAAAGACAACCCTTGAAGGAAGGCCATATTGCTTAACCTCTCCCCATGTTGGAAGTCTTTTATGTTGAAAATAAAAATCTTGGTACTGTTTTTTAACATCATCGGCTGTATATTTTGGGAAGAAGTTGTTTTCTTCTCTTGCGCGAATAGCATTTAATTTTCCCTCTGATACACGCTCTCTGTATTCATTTTCTGATACACCCCAAGCCAGTAGTGCTGTTTTGTAGTTACCAAATCTTGAATAAACTAGGTGGGCAAGCCCGCGCGACATTTCACCTATAGATGGTATCCTGCCGAACTTTTTGTATTCAATCCAAAAACGCTCTTTCGCTTGCTCTGGGCAAGTTCCAAATCTATTTTCGTATTGCGTTTCTCCCTTCTTTTCTCTTTTTTTCCAATTTCCACTTTTATGTGCGTTCTCGGCGTTTTTTTTAAGACGAGCCAAAAGAGCATCTTTTTTTTCTGGTGTTAGATTTAAGAAATTATTTTTTATTTTTTTACGAAGTTGCGTTGATAGAAGTGGAGTGTATTTATTCAATCCAGTGAGTTCTTTGTACTTAAACTGGCTAATCCCTTTATGTTTGTGATGTAGGTGCTTTGGAATGTTGTCTGCGAGTTCGCCACATATGTGACACTGTAGTTTCCCAGTTTCTTCATCCTCAAGTAAAACACCCTTGTAACCAAATCCTCCATCGTACTTCATAAATGGCGGAAGTGCTTTGTATACAGGAAGAAACCCCTCTACGTTTAATTTGTGATTTTTTGTATTTTCCATATTTTTATAATATCGCTGTTTTGCTTTTTTGTTCTTAGGTTATCCACAAGTCTCTAATTCCTTTAGCCAGATACTCTCTGACTTCCGATACCTATGATTTCGTAAGGTTGGAACGATATAAAGCATAGATGATGACAGTATTCGCAACTCATGTACTGGTCTCTTACACTCCGTGATGTAAGCTCTCGCCCTCCGATAAGAGAACAAATAACCTGAAAGCTGGATGCAACCTACTCACTAAACAGAGGCTCTAAAGATGTTTGTTGCTTTACCTCGCATTAAGTGTGAATAGAGCGTCACACATACTCTAGCGTTGCAGTTGTCTAGTGAGAAACCAGCTTTCAAAGTACTTGCACTCTCATCGGAAGGGAAGACGCCCAAACGTTGCCTTACAGAGACGTTTTTCTTTAGAGGTGTCCCTGAAATCTCTATTTTCTATACCTGTTTACGCACAAAAAACCGCGCAACAAAAGTTACACGGCCTTGAAGCACTTTCTACTGTGGCGATTAAATCCCAAAAATGGAACTGAATCTGTGACGATAGCAAAATCGCCACATGAGAAAGCACTCCAAGTTTTAAGAATAACTACCGTCACATAGTAATTATAATCCTCTCCAATCCCCTGTCAATACCCCCATAAAAGCTGAAACCGCCCATTGCTGGACGATTTCGGATGCTCTACCCACACATGGTAGGCGAGTGTATATATTCTACCACAGGAGTATAATTATAGGTAGATTCTGTTCTTTTTCATAAGGAATCATCATGCACTGTCATGCGTGTGGGAATACTCACCCAGATATTCAGGTCTGGTCTTTTTCACTGAAAATCTACCTCTGGTTTCATACCAAGTGCTACCGTGTTTACCTCAACGACGGAGGACTCGACTTATGAAAATCGTCTATGCCCTGTGGCTGGCTGTCTCTGGCCTCGTGCTGGGGATGGTGCTCCTCGTCTTCTGGCCGTCTGCCGTCATGCTGGCCATCGCTCTGGGGAACTTCCTCTACGCGAAGCACCGCTACCGTGAAGAAAAGTAGGGGCATCGTCTTCTCATGGCCTCCCAGGTGCAGGGGGTGTGAGAAGAAGGTCGAGACGTGGCAGTCCTACCGCGCTATCTGGAACTTCCAGAACTGGACTGTCTCATACTGGCATACGGAGTGCATCAGGCTCCATTACAAGGAGCGAGGCTAGGAAAGGAGGTTGGTCCATCTACCACTGTGCTAACCCCTCAGTTGACGGCTCGGAACAGACGAGCGTATAATAAGTGAGTTGGGTTATTACTCAACCGCAGTCGTGAACTGCATTCATGCCTTTCGAGGCATTCCTCAGGGACAATGTTCCCTACCCCGTCGCCCCTTGGAGAACAATAGTATCCAAGGGGCTTTTTATATTCCATCAAAATGGTTTTTAACTGCTACCCAATCCTTGATGGGGTCAACATACTTCCCATACACACGTCGGTCATATTCCGCGACAATTTCCTCCCCGTAGTCTTTTACTAAATGTTCCCGATACTTCACCTGTTGGCCTTGCCCCGCTCCGTTGCAGTGGGAGCATTGAGTGTGAATGAATCTTTCATCCCAAGCCAAGCGGTTATTCGAGCCTACTACGGCGACGGGTTGGTAGTGGCCCGCGTTTGGGTCCGTGAGGTTCTTTTTGGGGCAGGTGTAGCAATCCATGGAGACACGGCGGGTGTATCGTTTTACCGCCTCCCATGCCTTTGCCTTGGCTCCTTTATAGCGCATCTGGGATAATTATAACAGGCCAAGTTTCCGACTACAATTTAGCCACATCGAACGCTTCCCCTCCTTCCAATGCTTTGCAAGGAACTCGATAGCGAAGTCTGGGTCGGTGGCTTCCTTCACCGTTACGTCGTGGGCCAAGATGTTTATTTGTGACAGCCCCCAACTAGACTCCCGACTGTTCACATTCTTGGCGTTGGGATTGAGGGAAGACTCACATTTCATAATGGATAAGAGTTCGTCGGCGTTCACGCCGTACTTCTCGGCGAAGCAGACCGTTTTTGCCTCTATACCCTCAATTTCTTCACATGGGGCACTTTTAGTCTCCAAAACCTCTGTAATCGCAGTTTTGGGGCTTGTGGGGGATTCTACGGGGGCATCCGCTTGGAGTAATTGCACGGTTTCATCCACATACGCTAGGTATGGGGCATCTACGGGTGAGGCGAAGGCTAGGGCTGGGAGGATAACAAACAGAGAAACATAAAACTTCATAATGAATGGCAAGTGGTAAAGCCTCTTGCGGAGTGACTGGATGAGGCCTCCGCGGTGTTGGTACTTTACATGCAATCGGCGGGGACTAGGCGCGTCATCATGTAGGGTAGTCTTCCAAGAACGGGAGGGTTTAATTTTACCCCGTTTGTGGCAAGTTGTGTGAAGTCCGAACACATGACCGCAATCATGTCGATAGTGGGTGTTTCCGTGATATTCAATTGGTGTCCACTTCCCGAGGTGGGTGTGGCATTTGGTACAGTTCATAGATTTTTGGGTTAGTTTGTAACCCTGCAATCTCCATACCTATAGGATAGCATTGGTGTCCACACAGTCCACAGGGTTTTCCACAGGCCCAGATTCTGAGTCAGATTCACTCAGATTCACTCCAAGTTGAGTCAACTTTGGTATGGTAAACAAAAAACGGCCTAAATATGGCCTAAATAAGAAATTGCGGATTTGAGTATAGATATATCATCAAAAAACATGCCAATACCCAAATTACATCTATTACACAATAAACCACGTACCACCATTGTCTTGTGGTCATGGTCTACATATCCTCTTTGCGCACCGTGGAGTTCTTTTTTACATATGGCACACCTTCCATCCTGTTTATTAAAAATCTCTCTTATGTCATTTACTTCAACCTTTAGTAATCTTCTTGTTTTTGATTGATTGGCTTTTAATATACAACGATATGTCCCATTTGTGTTCAGAACCAACTTAACAACACCACAGTGAGCACAATTCCCCACCATTTTTTCCTTTTGTATATTTTTTATTTTGTGTATTTGAACTCCCCCCATACCAACATAATAACAGAAAAATATCACTAAACCAAATAATACACATATACAAAATAACCCCATTTCTGGGGGTATTCTGCTCAGAGCCACTGATTGCTGTCTCGCACACCGTAAGTATAAACAATAAAGTCCCCGTGGGATAGGGACTCTATTGGGTGGAGGATGAACGCCCCGAGGGGCACTAGATGACCGCAGACTGGGTTCTTTATAACCGCAAAAATATGAAAAAGTTATCGGATGAAAGAACAAAGTGCGCTTGGCGTATCACCGAGCATGTATATTCTCGCATGTTGATAACTCTCACACAAGTGGATAACTTTGTGCGATACTTTTTGTATGAGCGAAGACGCACGATACAAGGGGTGGCTGAGAAGGCAAGAGACATACGCCCACTGGAACCTCCAACGATTCAAGGTTCATAAACGCCTTGGACTCCTCCCGAAGCCGAAGGAGTTTGTTCCGTTTACTCTTCTACGTTGTGACCAGTGCCATGAGGGGTATAGGCAAGGAAGTAGTGTTCGTTGTCCTAGAACCTACGTGTCAGGGAGTGCGAGAAAATACCATAAAACTAGGAAACCCACCTTCTAAGATGGGTTCCTACCAACTCTTGGCCGACCTCATCCGTGAATACGACACTTCACGGAGGTTATGTCCAGAGAAGGGGATTCCTGCGTGGTCTATCCTGCGTGGTCTATATAGTACCAACGCTAGTGTAATTATACCAAAAGAAACCCCCCAAGTGTAGGGGGGTTCAATTACTCCACAATGATGGGGCAAACAATGGTCTTTCCTCTGTCTCGGTCAATGAGGGCGAACTGCTGGGCGGGCTTCTCTGCTGATGCCTTAATGGAAAGAGCGAAGGAGTTGTAGCCTATCAGTGAGCCGTTGACGAGGAAGGAGTTCCCATCGAACCTCTGGTGGAAGTGTCCAAGGCACGTCAGGTATGCGGGCATGGCCTTGTCCCACTGAGAGATGGCCTTGTTCAGAGGAATGGTAATGCCCCCTGACCCACCGTTGAACTTCACATCATGTCCGTGGAGGAAGCGGATGCGGTATCCATACACATCGAGGTAACTGTGTGCTCCCTCGGCGATAAGGACTTTCACCCGTTTCTCGTTCCTGTAGTAGTTGGCAATCGAACGGTACATGAAGTATTCCAGCGAGTGACCATTCTCCGACCCGAAGTGTGAGAACTTCGTCGTCCGTCCATGGTTCCCTGAGTGACACGGGATGATGAGATTGTACTTGGAGTTTTCGAGGATGAAGTTGATGCCAGAGATGATGATTTCCTGAGCGTAGACCGTCTCCTCCACGGGGGCAAGGTAGTTGTTTTCCACCGCGTCCAAGTGAAGGTGTCCCGTGATGAAATCACCGAGGAGTGCGAGAACGATGGTGTCAACATGAACCTCTCGTGCGGCCATGTCGGTCAACTTGAGTCCATTCTTGAAGAAGTTTTCTCCCCGCTTCTTCGAGATGGTGGGGTTGTATTCGTTGATGTCGTTGACCTGACCACGGTTCACACGTTCTCCAACATGCCAGTCCGAGGCAAGCCACAGGGCCGTCGCTTCTGACTTCCCACGATGTTCTGCGGGAATAATCTTGAAGGTCTTCACGTCCTCCTTGATAGCGAGGATGGCTTCCCTTTCAGTCTCCAGCATCTCGATACGTTCCAGTGCCTCAGAGAGGGCTTTCTTCTCCTTCTTGGCGGAGAGTCGGCTCTTCTTGTCTTCGATGTGGTCGTCCAGAGTCCTTTCTGTGACGGGGGGAAGCGGTGCGACAACCTTGCCCGCTTTGAGCATACGGTTCTTTCGGTTCCTGATGATGTTTTCCGTGAGGTCGATTCCCACCTTCTTGAGTGTGGCGCGTATCTCCTTTATCGGCTTCTTCCGATTCTTCCAAATAAGTTCATTTACATGCACGTGATTCTCCTTTAATAAAGAACTGTCCTTCATAATTTTATCATTGTCTCTGTTTCGCTTCGTTATTCACA
>ERZ869925.1438-NODE-1438-length-10755-cov-4.067009_pt1 | contig 10755 bp, 17 predicted proteins | sample MGYA00579311_ERZ869925 | MGnify/ENA primary metagenome ERZ869925 (study PRJEB32216, sample SAMN09231817) | wastewater metagenome | place: USA: Maryland | collected 2016-07-30 | study: EMG produced TPA metagenomics assembly of the PRJNA472060 data set (Reclaimed...
GCGGAAACCGCTGAAAGTGCTGTCTGTGCGGCTGACAATGCCGTTTGTGCGGCGGTCAACACCTTGGTTCCAGCCGCCAATGCCAACTGCTTGACATTCGCGAGGGTCAGCCCATCGGCAATCGACTTGAGAGTCGCGGGGATTGCCTTCACCCGTTCTTTGAGGGTGTCAAAGCCAAGTGCTTGAGCGGCGGCCTTGATTGTGTCGGGAAGCCCTTCCGCCGCTATCTTGAGACGCGGCAGGGCCTCGACCAATTCAATGACCCCGCCCGCGTCGCCAAAGGCTTGAATACCCGTCGCCCCTGCGATGGTTGAAAGCGCGCTTCCTGCATCCCCCGCGAGTCCAACCTTGTTTGACACATCGTCAAATCGATCCTGGGCGGTGGCCCGCTGCGCGTCATTGGCGGCCTTCTTAGCGGCGGCGGCATCGGTTCGCTGGATCGCCTCAGTTTCCTTGTCAAAGGCGTTGACGACGCGCTGTATGTCGGCGTCACTTGCCTCAAGCTCGTCCAACCGTTGCTTGAGGCTGACCGCCGCCGCCGCCGCGTCTTTGCCTTCGACGGCCATCTTTGCGAAGGATTTGCCGAGATTATCGAGGGTTTTTGATCGTTCGGCGGCGGCGATGGTTTTCTGAGCAGCGTCCCCGACGCCCGCGAGGGCCTCCTTTGCTTTTTGCATTGAAGGGTCGATGGTTGCGCCGAGCGTGAGTTGAATTTCTGGATTATCAGACATTGCCCGCCGCCCTTTCTTGACCTTGGCACCGCTCTAAAATCAGCGTAAGACCGCTTTTGACCTCTCATTTTTGGCAAACGCTCAGGCGACCCTATCTCTCATCCGGGAGAGCGAGGACTCATCTGGGGGATGCTTGTATGGGCGGCGGTGGGCGGTATATGAGGAAAAATCCGCATATGCGGAAAGTGATGAGAGCGAAGATGAGAGGATGTGGATTAGGTCAGGCGGATACCCCGCCCTAGCAGGTCCGCGATGATTTCATGCCGCGGCGTGTTATGTGGTGTATTGATTGCAACATGTTCGGAGAGAATGAGCAGTTGCGCATGGGTCAATCGGAGAAATGGAGCCATCACAGCCGCCTCTGTTTCACCCCGTATCAGGGGAAACACGTAATCCGTACCAAAGGGCAACAGCGGCAAGGAGTCAGCCTGTATTTCTCCCAGGGCCGCTTTTACCTCCTCTGAAACGGGGAGGGCTTTATGGATCACTGAGGGAATGCCGCGAATGGTCATATGGAGGGGCCTTAAACGCAAAACCCGCGCGCGGCGGGTCAGGGGTCAGTGCATCGGTCACTCTACATTATAGCATTTGGGCGGGTGCTATACGGTAAGGGGGTTAGTCGGCGCTTGATTGCAGAGTGATAAGGTCGGTCATGGCGCAATCAAGATAAGCGCAAAGTTTCCCTACTGTATCTGCTTCGATCCGATTGACATTGCCGCTATACCACTTACTGATTGTCGGCTGCGAGAGCCCTGTCTCTTCCGCGAGTTCTCTTTGAGAAATCGTATGCCCTACTTGTGCAGACTTTTGAAGCACAAGTAGCTTGATATGGGTTTGAAAAGTGAATGCCATAAAACGTTTCCTGATTGACGGGTCAATACTCAACATTATAGAGCGATATTTCATGGCTGTCAATTTGACAAAGTTAGGCTATTGACATGATGAAGTTAGGCTATATAATAGAAGTATCGATTGAGTTGTTTAGGAGGCCTCACAATGCAAGACACCCTCGTTATCACCCCCGTTCAACCGTTGGTCAATTTTGACACACTCATCGGTGCGGCGGTGGTCGCCAAGCCCTTCGATGACCCTGTGTTCAAGAATGAGACGCACGTCGGCACGATTGACGAGGTGAAAATCAACAAGTTCGGGACGTTCGTTCGTTTTCAGACGGATGCGCTGGTCGGGCGCAAGTGGATCAAGTTGGATCGCGTCATTGGCTTCGTTCACAGCGAAGAATCGCAAACGACAGCGGCATAGCCAACTGTCGCTCACTTGGGAGTTTTACTTCAATCAGTGGAAGGGTCATCACACCCTTCCACCAACCTACAAGGAATAATACATCATGACCTCTGACAAAAACACCACTGATGCCCCCGCCTTTATTGAGGTGATCAAAGCCCAGGTGATTGGCGCGCTGATCGCTGAACGGATCATTGATATTTCTGACGACCGGATGCAGACGATTGAGCGCGCCGTCGAACACGCGGCGGATCAGTCCATTCTGGATCTCGACATGCTTGAACTCGAACGGGCACAGACTGCCCGCAGTCGTGCCCTCTGGCAGAAACGGGACGCTGAAAAGCAGGCGCGTGAGGCTGAGTGGGCGAAAGAACTCGTCAACCGCCAGATCCGCGAGTTGGCGCTGTTGAGCGATGAAGAAAAGCGCTTGATCCTCGCCCACCGTGCCGCGAACATCGCGAAGTAGAGAGCGGGGAGGTGGAGACACCTCCCTCCTCAAAGGACATTCCTATGAGTGACCAATCACTAAAGCGCTGCTCAATTTGTGGCGAAATGAAGGCTTTAGAGGCGTTTCATGTTCTGAAAAGGGTTAAGGACGGTAGGCGCGCTCAATGTAAAGCATGCCGCGTTCCCCAAGAAAAAGTCCGCCATGACAATCTGGCTCAACGACAAAACATCCAAACACCAACGGAAAAGCGTTGTCCAAACTGCGGCGAGTTCAAGACGGCTGATATGTTTGCTGTGTCCCGCCAGTCTAAAGACGGGCTGAAATCTCACTGCAAGGCCTGTGTAAATGCCTATGACCGTGCTCATCGGCAATCGAAAAGTGCCAGAGATGCCGAATGGCGGCGGGCCAATCACCAAAGAGTTCTTGAAAGAAGCCGCGCTTGGTATCGCAGAAACAAAGAGAAGTTGCGCATTCAAAGGCAAGATCCAGCGAAAAAAGAGAGGAGACGGCAACGGGTCCGCGCTTGGTATTGGCATAACCTGGATCGCTTGCGAGCAAAAAACCTCCTTTGGGCAAGATCCCATCCTGACAGGATGAGCGTACATAGACATCGTCGCCGTGCAAGGATTGCGAATATCTCTGGGTTTTTCACAGAACAAGATATTCAACACATCACCGTCATTCAACAGGGTCATTGTGCTTACTGCGGACGTCTTGGGCAGAGACTCAGTGTTGAGCACATCATCCCCATTACACGCCCTGGAACAAGCAATGACCCTTGGAACATCTGCCTCGCGTGCCGCACATGCAATTCTTCAAAGAATGACAGAACTCTTGAAGAGTGGATCAAAGCAGGCCGCTGGTTTGACAACCTCAAAGGAGGAGAGCAATGACCATAAATCGACAGCACGGTATCGTCAAATACAGTGACCCGTCAAAAGGCTATGGATTCATTGCCCGCGCAGATGGCAAATCCGATCTCTTTTTCCTGCATCGTGAGGTGTTGGGCGAGACGCCGCGCGCGCCGCGCAAGGGTGATAACGTGACCTTTGATGAGGTCAAGGGGCCGCGCGGCATGCAGGCCATTCAGGTCTGCAACCTCTCTGATCCACAGTCGGTCGCGGCCTTTGAGGGATGGATGACTCCTGCCCGCTCCGCCGCCCGTCAGACTGAACAGGATACACGCAAGCGCTATGAGGACTATTTCAAGCGCCGTATTGCTCGGTAGAGATGAGGGCCGCAAGTGCGGCCCTTTTTGCGTTGGATATTGCCTGAATGAAGGAGGGGTTATGGTTGACGTTCCCACGAAGCAGTGTACAGGTTGCGGCGAAATGAAACCGCTGAGTGCATTCTACGGTGATAAGTCTAAGCGAGACGGCCTAAGATCTCACTGTAAGAAGTGCGACAAGGAGTGGCAACCCCTTCCCAAAGAAACACTTCCTGATGGATTCAAGAGATGTACAGGATGTCAGGAAGTGCTGCCATGCAGCATGTTTTGTGTCAACAGACGTGCAAAGGATGGCTTGACTTATAGATGCCGTGGGTGTCAGAAAAGATACAGCGACATCCCAGAGGTTAAGCAAAGAAAGCATGAGTATAAGCTGGCTTATTATGCTGAAAATGCAGATCGTCTTCGTGCATATACGCGGGAATGGGCTGCCAACAATAAAGAGTATGTTCGCGCGTGGCGGCACTTGCATTACATCAAGAATGCCACGCGCATCAAAGCTAGGGTTAGGATTTACTCCGAGGAGCATCGTGAGGAACGTCGGGCCTATGGCCGCTTATGGCGCGAGGAGAACAAAGACTCCCTGCGCGCTTATGCTCGGCAACGTTATCTCTCGAATAAGAGCCTGTACAACCAAAAAAACCGCTTATGGCGTCAAAACAACCCTGATAAGGTTCGCGCGATCAAGCACAGGCGCAGGGCGCGACTTGCGGGAAACGGCGGGTCGCACACCGCTGAGGAGATTGGGGCGTTGCGAATTCAACAACATAACCGCTGCGCCTATTGCCAGCGCTGGACACAACAACTCCAAACAGAGCACATTGTCCCTATCAAACGTGGCGGAACCGATGACATCTCCAATATTTGCCTTGCGTGTCCGACCTGCAACTCCTCAAAAGGCGACAAGCTTCTTTCCGAGTGGATTCATCGCTGGTATCTGGAAGAGTTAGAGTAGCTCAAGGGGGCAAATGCCCCCTGTCATAGGGGAGAAACTCGCGTGAAGGCCCAACGAAAATCTTTGATCGCCCACCCGTACTGTGTTTCGTTCACGAGTTCATAGTCTTCGAGGTTGCCTAACGTCAGTACGCCGTTGAAGTTGCTCCACGTCGTGCCCTCAAACGGACAGCGAATGGTGACTGGCCCCTCGAAATTTGCTCGTAAGTAAGCCCATTGCGGAAGCCACAAAAGCCCGCTTGTCCACTGTAAACTCTTGAATCCACTGTAGTCAGGGACTCCATTCGCCTTCACACGAAGCTCCCCGCGCGATTGTTTGCTGATAGACAATGGCTCAAGAAACGGGATGCCTGATGCGCTTAAGCTGCTGACGAGCGCAAGGCCTGCCGCGTTGTTGTTCCCTGCCGCAATCTTGGTTTCAACGGTTAACTCAGGCATCGGGGCCTCTCTTATGTATCCTCCATACGCGGCAAGTCCTTTGCCTTTGGCAGCTTGTTGTTGTGCTCAAGCCACTCACGCATCAACCCCCACATATTAAAATCCTCCAATAGTGCGGCGGGCTGCTGAAGTCGATTCCCTGCAAAGGGGTATGCGATGAAACTCGATGCGACCCACAGCTCATGCCAGTATTGCGACTCGGTGTAGTGCGGCTGCCAGTCTTTCAGGATGGCCCCCAACTCGCGCCACCGCGCCACCAATGCCTCTCCTTTTAACTCTCCGCCGTCGATGCTGTGTCTGAGCCGCCGCTCTCCCTCGGCTCGTGCTGCGGCTCGCTCTCGTTTGGGACGGGGGATTTCTTGGCGGCTTTCACCGCGTCTGTCAACAGCTCAAGATACTGCTCCGGCGCGTCCAGCACGGCGTCGTGAAACGCGGTCAGGGCCTCATCGGTGTCTGAGACAGGCAGGGTGAACGGCCAATCTCCATCGAGAGACACAATCTGCTGAATGATCGGGGTCACAGCGGTGATGCCCGCCCATGCGCGATTGGACAGCTTCGCGATGTCGGTGATCCCCTGCCGCTTGGCGAGTGTGGTGGCAATTGCGCCATGAATGTACGCCTCGTCCACATTGTCACGCGCGCTGCGTTCGCGGGCCACAACCGTGAGGCCGTCTTTTTCAACTGTGATGGTTTTCATAGCGTGTCCTTGAAGGGGTGGTTTGAGGCGGCACATTGCCGCCCTCAGTGACTAGCAGGTCGGAACAAATTTGTAGCGAATGATGGCTTTGGCGGCGGTGCCAGGGGCCGCGACGAAGGTCACAACCTTCGTGGACGTGTTGACGCTGTAGTCCGTCGTGTAGGTCTTTTTCACCCCTGCCAGCCAATACTGCACAGCGGTGCCGCTGGCCGCGGCGGGGGTTTCGTTCAGCGTTACAGTCGTCGCGCTGTTGTCCCCGATGTACGTGTGATACGTCACGGGATAATCTGACATATATTGTTTGACCACGAGCGAGGTGCTGCTATCGTTCGCGGCACTGAAGGCGCGGCCCGTAAGATTGGCCGTCGCGCGTTTGCAGGTGATGTTGTTGGGGAACGTGACAGCGGCCCCCGACTGCATCTGTGCGAGGATGGCCGCCTGATTCTGGATTTTGTACACCTCAGTCACGACCCACCCTGCCTCATCGAGATTGCCGCTCTCCTGCGCATTGGCGGGTGAGTTGAAGACAAGACAGATATCGGAGAAGTTGTAGCAGGCCGGGCCATCGCCCAATTCATCCCAGTCCCCTTCGGCATAAATCGCCATGCCGTTGGACTTGCCCGCAAAGATCTGGTCCAACACGCCGAGCGTCATCGTGCCACTGGGCAGCTCTTTGGGCTGTGTCTTGAAGCTCGTGGCCGTGCCGTTGTCCCCAGGGACATAGACGGTCTCTCCGAGCGGCATGGTGATGTTGACATCCTGCACACCGCGCAGGCGTCCCATGCCGGCACTGCCGCCATTGGCAATGGTGCCTGTGACCCCCATTGGATAGGTGCCGGACAGTGCGGCCCAGAAGGTGTACTGCACCCCCAGGACGGAATAGGCGTTGGAGTTGATAACGCTCACGATTGTTTTCCTTTCTTCGATGTGGTGTCGTCAGCGGCGGGAGATGTGAGGGCCTTGAATGCGGCCTCCAGCTCGGCCTGTTTGTCAGGGGTGAGCTGACGGGCGTGTTTTGCGAGGACGCGGTAGAAGCCGCCGTCGCCGATGCTTTGCGTGTTCGCATGGCGGCCCGTGATGGGTTCGCCGCTAACAGCACACACGGACGGCTCGGATTCCCCGGTGAGGCCAAAGCGCGGATCTAACATGGAATGGTCTCCGTATACTCAATGGCGAGGGCCCAGGTGACGCTGTAATACTGCTGTGCCGTGCCGTCGGGATAAGCCCGCGGCGCGCGGGTGGTGATCGTGCCGAGGGTGACCTTTTGAATGGCACTCAGGGCCTGACGGGTGGTGGGATCTTCGAGACGCTTGTGATTGCGCAGGAGGCGGCGGAGGGCCACCGCATACTGAAGCTGCTGAACCTCGCGCTGTGCGGGCCACCCGGTGGAGATCTGCGGCGATGTGATTTCGATCACCCAGTTGGAGACGCGTGCGTCCTTGTCCTGAGACGGGGCAGGCAGTGCGCTCTCGTTTGGCATGCGCACCCATAACACCCACTGTTCGTAATCCTGGCGGTTGGTGGGCACGTTTTCAGCAAGCGTGAGATATGTGCCGCTGACAGGAGTCAGGGTGTCCAGGATGACAATCAGCCGCGCGCGAATCTGTTCTAACATGAGACCTCTGTTGACCCTGAAGCCGCTCTCAACTCAGCGTAAGGCCGCTTCTGACCTCTCATATTTGGGGCAGACGGAACAAGGCCGCTTTCTCATCTGGGAGAGGGCCTTCTCATCTGAAATGGGGATTTATGAGGAGTCAGGGGCTGTTGATAAGAGAACGTCCGCATGTGCGGACATTTGGATAACTGAAGATGAGAGAGGTTATCGCGGACTGGTGACACTGCCCCAGACGCGCCGCGTGTACTTTTCAACAATGTCTTCAATGATATGAGGCATCGTTCCCCAGTTCACGGAATTGTCCGGCAACATTATCGCTGCCCCCACATCATTGCGGCGCTGGTAAAAGTAAGCCACCATGCGCGTGGCGGCCAAGGCCACGTCGGGCACAACATTGAAGCGGGCCAGGGGTTGGGCCGTATGTGCCGCGGCGGTTGTGCCGTTCATACCTCGCGTGACGGTGAGCGTGGTCGCATCGACCAGGGCTGTGATTTGCATCAGCTCTGACTCACATTTGACATATTCCAGAGTCTTATAGAGAGACGAATCCGTCACTGTAACACTGGTGGCCGTGCCATTGGCGAGGGTGATGGATGTCGAAAGCGTGGTGTAAGCATCGCTGACGTTTGTGTGATAGCCCCACCAGCCGCTCACGGTCGTCACCGCCTCAAAATCCCCAGGCGTAAAGGCCAGATTGGAGCCGCCATTCAGCCGCAGTGCGTCATATGGCAGCGCGTTGATCGGCATGAGACGGTAGTCGGTTGTGGAGAGCGTCGTGCCGTTCCAATCGATGCTGTTGAGCACAAACAGATCTTCCCCCAGGGCCATGCGGCCATTGATGTAAGCCCCTGTCTCAGCCAGATCCTCGTGGTAATACGCGCGGTCGTCACGATACGGCACAAAGAGGCGGCCCGTGACGGTCGTGATATAGGCACTGGCGGATTTGCAGTAGCTGTACACATTGGCGAAGAGGTCGTTGTACTGCGCCTGATTCGGGTTTGGCAGGGCCACGTTCGGATTGGCCTTGTCCAATTGCAGGATCACGGCCTCTGGTGTGGTGTAGGTGAAGATTGCAGGCCGCATGAGTCCTCCTTATGTCCCATACACGAGGGTGTAACAGGACGTGCCAGCGGCGTCGACGGTGACGGTGGTCGTTTCGCCGCAGGTGACGCGATACGGCGGATTCGGCACATCGCCTACATAAGGAAGAGGGACTGTGGTCATGCGCTGTCCACATGTGGGACAGCGGCCACAGCAGGGGCACGGCGGCGGGATAATGCCGCCCCACGGATAGGCGGGATACACCCAGTAGGTGAAGGGGATCGGTGCGGCGGTGGATGAGGTGTCATGACACATGGGAGAGTCCTAACGTTTGGGCAAACGGGGGGTGACAGCGCGCTGCGCGCTCGATCCTGCGACATTGTTCACGCGCGCCAGATACTGCGCCTTGAAATCTGTCAGCATGGCTTCGATGTAAAAATTGGCAATCTCTCCGGCCAGCGGCCAGCCAAGATCCGCGTGAAACGGCTGCTGGAATCGCGCCGCGGCGTCTGGGTCTTTGGCGAGTGATCCATAGACAAAGCGTGCACCGTCTGCCGGGTTGTTGATCAGGATTTTGAAGCTGTTGGCTGTGGTCTCAAATGTGATAATCCAAGCCTCAGCAATGCCGCCCGTTCGCACATACGGGATACCGTTCCCGTCGCCGTTTGAGGCAAACCACCATCGCATCTGCTTGGGTGAGCGCCACCTCAAGGGGTAATCGGCGGGGTAATCGCGCGCGGGTGGGGTGTAGGTGAGCTTTTCGCGCAGGACAGGCTCATAGGTGGCAAAAACATCCTGAGCAATGTCCGTTATAACCGCGGCCTGCGTGTCCAGGAACTCTTCGAGGGCATTCAGGCCGCTGGCATTGAATGAGGCCTTCAACCGAATGCCCATGAGCCCCTCCCGACACTACGGTCTGATGCGATTGGCGATGAGCGCCGCGATCAACACAGCTCTCGACTCCTCTTTGTTGAGGATGAGGCCGTGCTCTGCGGCCAGCGCCACGAGCTTGTCCTTGTTGAGGTCTTTGTAGACCCCTTCAGTGGGGAGAGGCGCATCTGCGACGGACGCATTGGTCTCAGGGGTCTCATCCTCAGAGTCCGCCGCGGCGTCTTCCGCGTCACGGTCTCCATCAGCGCCCAGATCAAGGGGAACAGTGACAGGGCCGCCGGGGGCCGTGACAATGGTCATGACGGTTCGTTCGGCGCCCTCCTGGGCCATGTCAACGGTCATCAAAACCTTTGAGGCGTGTCCGTTTTCAATCAGGTATTGCCCGATGCCGTCCTCAACCTCGCGAATGCCCGCGGGCCAGTAGGCCTCATGGGTCAGGCGGCCTCGATAGCCGTATAAAATCTGAACTTTCATACCTTGGTCCTCATGGGTAAACGGAATTAGGTTGTCTGCGAGACAATCTCGATCATGACCTCAGCGTAGATCTCACTGATGGAGGCGATGTTCATCGGCTTGCCCAGTCCTTCTCCTGCCACCGATGCGTTGGCAATGAGGGTGTAGTGCTCAAGGCGGAAGGTGGTCTCCCCTGAAATGGTGTAGGGAGCGCCGATGATGCGCGGCTGCTGATCGGTGCTCTGGGTGGTGCCCGCCCATTGGCCGCCGCCATAGGCCACCACCACGCTGTTTGTCACGTCATAGAGACGGATCATCGAGGCGTTGGTCTTGTCGCTCGAACTCCAGGCGCTGAATTCGTAGGTGCCCGCCTTTTGCAGCAGGAACCCCGTCGTCCCAGACAAACGACATCCCAGGCCATAGTCGTACACCAGCGTGTTGAGCGTGCGCACATTCCAGGTCGCGGCCACTGCCGTGCCGCCCGCCGTGTTGCTGTTTTCCTGATGTCTGACCTTGGCAATGCGGCGCGGACGATAGGGATCATTGCGCGGCACAAGCGTCCAGGTCAGGCCGTCCGCCGCAAGCTCAAACTCAAGCTTGTGTTTTTTCAGGTAGCAGCGCATGCCCTCGATGCGTTTGGTGGACGGGATAGCCGTCATCTGATACCAGTAGTCGTAAATGTGCCGTCCGCCGATGATGTTGTTGCAATGCACCACGCCATAGAGGGATTGGTCTGTCGCGGGTTTCAGTTCGCCATACGCAATCTGGCCCGTGGAGTTTTTTGTCGCCGTCTTCGTCTGGAAACAGCCTGCGCTCATGGGGCTGTTCGCAGCATTGCCTGCCAGGTCCGTCGTCCACCCGATCGTTGACGTGCGGCCTATGCCGATGGCCGCGCTGCCAGTGTCGAGGCGGAAGTCCTGGCTTGAGGTGCTGACAAAGCCCGGAGAGGTGTTGTACTCGACACTGCCGCCTGTCGCGTTCAAGGTCAGGCCCAGAGTTGCGGAGCCGTCAAAGCGG
>ERZ869925.1440-NODE-1440-length-10752-cov-15.847060_pt1 | contig 10752 bp, 24 predicted proteins | sample MGYA00579311_ERZ869925 | MGnify/ENA primary metagenome ERZ869925 (study PRJEB32216, sample SAMN09231817) | wastewater metagenome | place: USA: Maryland | collected 2016-07-30 | study: EMG produced TPA metagenomics assembly of the PRJNA472060 data set (Reclaimed...
GGGGCTCGGCCAAGATCACCAACGTGCGGGACTCGGCCCAGATCACCGGCGTGGGGGGCTCGGTAACACTGGACAAGTCCGCCAAGGCGGCGGTGAAGGCCGGAGGTGCGGCATGACCTCCCCCACTGACATCGCCCGCCGCAACAACATCGCCACGGCCTATCGCATCGACCGCAAGATCCGCACCGGCACGCGCACACGGGTGCCGCTGTCGCCCGACGACGCCAAGGCCATGCGTTGCCCGTGCTGTGGTGGCACGGACCTGGAGTACCGGGACGCCGACAAGCCGCACCCGCTGGACCATCGCGTCGGCTTGGGCGACGGCTGGCCCGAGGAGATCAGTTGCAACGACTGCGGCGACGTGGTGGCGGTGGGGCTCTTTTGGAAGGAGAAGTACAAGTGAGCACCCTGCCTGACATTTCTGAGCGTGTGTACACCGCCAAGGGGCCGCTGGTGCTTGAGCGTGGGCACTGCCTGCGGCTGTTCCACTCCGACGAGGAGGCTGAGGTGGTGGTGAGGCTGCTGAACAGCGCGTACCTGCAAGGCCGTTGGGACTCCATTCAGGCGTGGCAGGAGTCGCTGAACAAGGCGCAGTACAAGGTGAAGGGAGCCGTCAATGCCTGATCGTGACCCCTACGACCCGCCCATGTGGCTTGAAGTCACCACAATGGCCTCGGCCATCCTCGCCGCCATCGCCATCGGCTCCGTCGTGCTCTGGACCCTGTGGCAACTGATCGGAATGGTGCTGTGAACTACTCATCCACCCACATGGGCGAAGTGACCGGCCCCCACGGCTACCGCTTCGACTCGTTCAACTTCGTGCAGTACGGCCCGCAGCAGCGTGGCGACCTGCTGGTGGCCCAGCTCAACCACGCCCGCAGCGCCGGGTACATCGAGGGCGTGGAGGCGGCGTTGTGGAGGCTTGGCGGGATGCTGCTGGTGAGCGGCGTGGTGGTGGCGGTGATGGTGTGGAGGTGTGGGTGATGGACGATGTTCCTTCCAGCCTGTCGATCATGGTCCATCAGGCTGAGCGGATGGTCCTGGCCGACCCCGAGAAGATGACCGCCGAGGAGGCCGCCCGGCTGGTGGACCTGATTGACGCGATGAAGCGGCGGCTGCGGGAGGTGAACGACCAGTGCAACAGGACATTGATGGAGTACATCAAGAAGAACGGGGACCTGGAGGTCGGCGAAAGCAGGTACTACGTCGGCTCCGAGAAGCGGGTGAAGTGTCGTGGCAACGAGGCCACCACGAAGGCGATCGTCGAAGCGACGGACGGGGATATCTCGTCACTGGCGGCGGCCTTGTGCTCGGACCCGTGGAAGCACGGCCACGTCCGAACGGTGCTGGGTAACGACAAGTTTGACGAGTTGTTCTTGACCGAGGTGGTTGAGGACGTGAAGACCGGGAAGCCCCGGAAAGTGTTGAAGAAGGCCAACGACAAGTATGGCCGCAAGGAGATGACCGATGGCGATTGACGTTGATGCGGTGTACGCGGGGAAGTCGATGAACGCGGCGTATGTGAAGGACTCCCTTCGCGGAGACGCCACCCTTCGCATCTCCCATGTGTCGGTGCAGGAGTTCGGTGACGACGACGAGCCCAAGAAGAAGAAGGTGGTGCTGGCGTTCGACCGTGAGCCCAAGGAGTTGGCGCTCAACGTGACGAACAAGAACATCATCAGCGAAGCCTGGGGCAAGGACGCCGAGAAGTGGATCGGACGCGACCTCCGGGTCCGCACCGGCCGCACTAACTTCGGCGGCAAGATGGTGGACTGCGTGCTGGTGGAGTGCCCCAACCACGCCGCCGACATGCCCCCGGCCACCGCCTCGCCCAGCCTGACCCAGAAGGCGATGGCGTGGCAGCAGATCAAGGGCCGGTTTGGTGGCGACGCTGGGAAAGCCGCCCCGGTGTTCAAGGCCGCGTTCGATGCGGTGGGCAGGGGCAAGCCCGAGGGCCAGTTCACCGAGTCTGACTGGGCTGCGGTGGCGATGTATGACCCGGCGGCTGAGGCGGACTTACCGCCGTTCTGATTTATCGAGTCTTCTCCTCTACCCCCGTCACGCTTCACGGTGTGGCGGCGGGTTTGTCTCTCTCTCCCTCGCCTCGGCGGCACCACACGCCGGGGCGGGTTTCAGGACCCGGGTGGTGTTCCGGCCTCGTCCGCAGGCGTGTCGCTTGCGGGCGGGTTTCAGACCTCCGAGAAGGCTTCAACGAGGAACGTGAGTGGCTGGCATCCACCCCGTTGAAGTCCCGAACCCAGAGCCACGGTGAACTCGGGGTCTGCGGCGTTCCCCTGCCGGAGTGGGGTGCTACGGGGAAGCCGTGCTCTCTGGACTGCGGCAGTGGTCCAGTGAGATTCCCAACAGGGACTCCCCCAAACGGAGCCTGTTTCAGCGGGGGATACATCCCGCCGGGCCCTCACCTCTCCCCTGACGGGTGGAGGTGGGAGTTATGACGACCGACTCGACGATTTCCGACGTTCTGGCTGGCCGCGCCAAGTGGTGCGTGGTGACGGGTGATTGCATTGACGTGCTGCGGACGATCCCGGCGGGGAGCGTGGACGCGGTGGTGACGGACCCGCCGTTCGGCATCGGGTTCAAGTACGCCACCCACATCGACACGCCGGAGGGATACGGGGCGTGGTTGTGGGATCGGGTGCGGGCGTCTGAGGCGGCGTGCAGGGCGGGATCGCCGGTCTTTGTGTGGCAGTCTGGCACGAACGTCCGACGGTTCGCCGAGTGGTTTCCCCGGGAGTGGAGGATCTTCGCAGCGTGCAAAAACTTCGTGCAGATTCGCCCTACGCCGATGCAGTGGTCACACGACCCGGTGGTGGCGTGGTGGACCGATGGTGTTCCGTGGAATGGTGGGGGCGGACGCGACTTTCACATTGCCGATACGACGCCGCACGGTCGAGACTATGTGGAGGGGCACCCGTGCCCGCGACCTGTGGGGCAGGTCCGATACGTCGTCGATTCGTGGGCACTGTCCAAGGGCCTCGTCCTCGACCCCTTCTGCGGCTCCGGCACAACCGGCGTCGCCTGTATGCAAACGGGCCGCCGCTTCATCGGCATCGAGATCGACGAGGGCTACGCCGCCATCGCCCGCCGCCGCATCGCCGAGGCCGCGAACCACTTGTTCCAGGAGACAAAGTGAAACTCACGACCCGCCGCCTGATCTGCTACCCGACCTGGGGCAACACCATCCCGCCGCTGACGGTGCCGGGGTGGACGAACGTGCCGCTGGTGAACCTCGGCAACAAGCAGGATGCGCCATCTGTTAGGTTGCATGAGTGGGAACACCCGTCGGTCATTGACTGGGAACCACCACTCCCCGATCTCAAGAAGTGGGCCACACTTCTCCGCTCAGCCAAGCCCGGCGACATCGCGTACGGCATCGACTGTGGCGTCAACCACCCCTTGTACGACAAGCAGGTCGGGCTCATCGCCAAGGCGCTCAAGCTCAAGGGTGGGTTCGCCTCCATGTCCTACGACATCTACCCGGCGGCGCACGAGGACCCCGCCTACTGGTCGGTGCGAGTTTCGTACCGGCTCATCCGCCTCCGCCAGATCCAGGGCATGAACCAGACCGACTCGGTGGTGTTGGTCAGCCCGCTCGACCAGCACTCGCCCGACCCGTACAGGAACCCGGTGGTGCTGCCGGACGAGTGGCTTGACCGCATCGCCCGCACCGTGGGCGGCAACCTGCCCCTTTCCATCTGCATCTTCGCCGGGGCGGCCAGCGCCGAGGCGAGGGCCGTGGTGGACCCGGCGGTGGTGAAGCTGGCGAAGATGATCGGGGCGGGGGAGGACAGTCAGTGAGCAAACTCAGCCGGACAAAGGGCAATGTCTACGAACGCCACATCTCCAACCGCCTCAAAGCGATGGGGCACAACACCCGCCGGGGCGTCCAGTTCCAGGGCGGGCCCGACTCCCCCGACGTGGTGGGCATCCCCGGCGTGCATATCGAGTGCAAGCACATGGCGAAGGTGAACATCCACGCCGCCATGAAGCAGGCTGTGGGGGATGCTGGCGAGAACGTCCCGGCGGTGTTCCACCGGGTCAACCGTGGCGAAGACTGCGTGACGATCCGGCTGGACGACCTGCCCACGTTCCTCGACAAGTGGGATGCGTCGCTGGCGCTGGCGAAGGTGAACACGGGGGAGGACAAGGCCCAATGAACCCCATCAAAGTCACCCTCAACTCCACACAGCTCGCCCTTGCCAAGGTCATCGGCGACCGCCGCATGGCCGGGGCCGTGGCGAGGGGGTACAAGAACAAGGCCGGTCTGGTCAGTGAGGGGTGGGGCGAGCACTACCTCGGGGCGGAGGGCGAACTCGCCTTCTCAGTGGGGACCGGCGTGCCGTGGCCGATGACAGTTGACACGTTCAGTGAGCCCGACTTCCCGCCGGACGTTGACATTAAGACCCGTGGGTGGAGTTTGACGCGAAGGGGCGTGGATCTCTGCCAGCTCTTGGTCCGTCCCGAATCAAACCCGGAGTACCGGTACGTCCACGTCGTTGGCACAGAGGGTGATTACCTTATCCGTGGGTGGGCCTGGGGGTCCGAGGTGATGCGGAGGGAATACCTCTGCAACCCCAAGAGCAAGAAGGACCCCAAAGCGCCGCCACGCCCGCCGATGTTTGCCATGCCAAATCACCTTCTCCGCCCACTGGACGAGTTGGTTCGTGACGGTCGGATTTTGTGATAGCCCCCGGTGTTCTAAGCCCCCATCGGCTTGGAGTCGATAGGGGAGGCTTCCTATAATGGTGTACCTGTACCCGTAGATCGGCCATGCGCAACTTTTCAATCCGAAATCCCCCCCTCGTGACGGACTCGACGGCATCGGCTGACGGGTACAGGACCGGCACGAGCGGGGGGTTTCTGTTTGGGAAGGTGGCTCAAGGATGAGCACGTGGATCAAGATGCGTGTGGACTTGGCGGACGACCCCTCGGTGGTCCAGATTGCGGCCATGCTCGGGGTGGACGAGGATCTTGTGGTGGGCAAGCTGCACCGCCTCTGGGCGTGGGCGGACCGCCAGACGACTGACGGGAAGGCGGCTGGGATCACCGGGGCGTGGATCGACCGGTACGTCTACCAGCCCGGGTTCGCCGAGGCGATGGTGGCAGCTGGCTGGCTCAAGATCACCGATTCTGGGGTGTCCTTCCCAAACTTCGACCGGCACAACGGGGACAGCACCAAGAAGCGGATGGAGGCGGCAGAACGCAAGAGGTTGTCACGCGAAAAGTGTGACACTGTCACAAAAATGTCACAGCCAGAGTGTGACACGGTCACAAAAAAGTGTGACCAGAGAAGAGAAGAGAAGAATAGAGAAGAGAAGAAGGAAACCCCCACGACCCCCCAAGGGGGGCCTGATGGGTTCGAGGAGTTCTGGCAGGCGTTCCCTCGCCGTCGCCGGGTGGACAAGGGCGAGTGCTGGAAGATTTGGCGGACCAAGAACCTTGACGCGCAGGCCGCATCCGTCATGGCTGGTCTCGAATCGTGGAAGCGGTCGAAGGACTGGACGAAGGATGGGGGGGATTTCACCCCTGAACCTGCGAAGTGGTTGCGGCGGGATCGTTGGTTGAACCCGCCGGAGGGGGCTGGAACGGTCGCCAAGACCACCATCGTCAAAGCCTCCGACCACGACCAAGCCTGGTTCAAGGCGTGGTGGCGTGGGCTGGGCGCGACCGAGCGGGAGGCGTGGGCGAAGGAACGGAACCTGACGGCGGGCATCGTCGATCAGGAGATCAACCAGTTGCGTGTCCGGGCGGAGTGGGTTGGAGGTGCAGCATGAACAAGAAGGCCCCGCTTACCACGGAAATCACCGTGGTCGCCGAGAAGATCCTCGACACCATCGGGGATTGCATGAAGATCGCCCCGGGAGAACTGCTCGGGACCACGAAGGCCGCCTCGTCCGCACAGTACCTCACCTGCCGGATCCTCCAGTCCGTCTACGGCCTGTCCCTCCGTGGGTCGGTGGCCGCCGTTGGCGTGACTCAATCAGTGGGGACTCGGCGGGAAAGTGTTCAGCGGAGCAACATCTGCCCCGAGCGGATCGGGTTCGTGAACATCGAGGCGGCGTGGCAAGTGGCCGAGGTCTTGTCGGGGTGTGACCGGGCGACGGCGCTCCGGGGTAGCAATGACACCAAGTGCGTGACGTGCCGCAAGATCATGCACCGCCTGATGCAGTCGTTCTTTGGCATGAGCCGTGCGGAGGCCGGGGCCATCTCGGGCCAAGGGTTCAAGAGTGTCGTTGACGAACACGTCAGCGACGCCGCCGCCGCAAGGATCGCCGATTTGGACATGGAGGCCCTGGTATGCAGCTCGACGATGTAAAGGTCGGGATGGACGTGTGGGTGACGCTCCCGTGGGGCCCCGGCGGCTACACCAACTGCGAGGCTACGGTGGTGGCCGTCCGTCAGGACATCCACCGCAAGGGCGTGTATGAGGTGCGTCGCGTGACGGTGCGGTGGAAGAACCCGCCACCGATCCCGGGCAACTTCACCTCCGAGGTCAACACCTTCGAGCCTTGGGCGCTGCGGGAGATCCCCCGCAAGGCCTTGGACGAGTTCTCCCTGTGGGAGGCGTGATGAACCGGCGTGCGTTGGTCGCCAACTTGAAGCGGTCCGGGCTAGAGCCGGAGAGGAAGGCTGAGGTGTATATGCGGTGGTGTATGCAGCGTGAGTTGAGCGACGAGGACGTGGCGGCGTGCGTGGGCATCAGCAGGCAGGGCGTGGCGTACGCCCTGTCGCGTGGGACGGCGAAGGTGCGGCTACTGCTGGCGTCGATGGAGTTTGTGATGGAAGGGATTGAATGAACACCCTGCGGCGGCTGCGTGTGGAGATGGGGAGGAGCGGAGTATGAACATGCACACTGTGGCGGAGGCTATCGGGTGGCTAGTGATCGGGATGGGGACCATTGCAGCCGTGGTGTCGCTGGGGTACGTCTGCGGTCTATGCACGGCGGAGTACGTCGTGAAGTGGCTAAAGCTCGGCCAAGTCTTTATCCGTGCCGGGCACTTGCTGCGGCAGGAGAGGGCTGAGAAGAAGGCGAGGAGCAAGCCGTGAAGAACACCGAAACGAAGCTCCCGAAGTTGCCGAGGGGATGGTCCTACGACCGCCAAGCATGCATGAGCGACGGAAGCGGGGGCCCGTGGGTTGAGGCCAACAGCACGACGGGGGATTGGGTGGCAGTCGAGCGTGACGACAACGACATCCTCAAGTGGGGCGGGGTGAGCATGTACCTCAGCGGAAGCGACGACCCGCACTCGCCAAAGGACCTCGCTCGCCTGCGCGCTCGCATCAAGACCCTCCGTGCGGTGGGCGCGAAGCTCATGGCGTGGGCGCGTGCCGAGAACCGCAGGCCGCATGAACCGGAGTACGACGGAAGCGGAGCCCCCCAATGAACGACGACAACCGACGCGACCCCGACCCGATGGAGTGGGCGAAGAACGGAGGTAGCAGATGAGCAGGGCGATAGATGCGATGGTGGCGGAGAAAGTCATGGGGTGGACGCCGGACGAGTACGGGTGCTGGTCCGAGGGCACTCACCAGTCCCACGGCGGGCGCGTGCGGTGGTGCAAGGCCGACTCGGAGGGATTGGACCGCCTCAACGATGCTGAGGTGTGGTCCCCCTCAACCGACCCCGCCGCCTACACCGAGGTCATCGACTACCACGCCACCGGCTACGTCGAGATCCACAACGGCTGGGGCGAGCGGGACGGTGAGCGAGTCGGCGGCTGGAAGTGCCGCATCGTGGTGCCGGGCGGCGAGGGTGAGGCGCGTGAGCCGACGATCGGCATGGCGGTCTGCATCGCCGCCCTGCGTGCGGTCGGCGTGGCGGAGGATGAGATTCAGAAGGCGAGGGGCAAGTGAAGGAGCAACCCATGACCGAGGCTGAGGCGAGGGACATTCTGGCGACGTTTCACGAGTCAACGATCCGGTGGGGCTACGACGGTGCGATGAAGGATGCGGTCGCCGCCCTCCTCTCCGCCACCCGCCCCGCCCCCGGCTACATCCGCACGAGCGAGGGGTGTATCTGTGACAAGATGCCGAGGCTTGCGAGCGGCGAGGTGGCGTACCCGGGGATGCAGGTGTGGTGCATTCGGACCGCACGGTGGGGGAAGAAGGGCGAGTCGTCCGAGGTGTATACAGACTACGACGAGCCGCAAGATTGCATCGTCCACTTCATCGCAGTCGGTGGGCACGAACTACAGGAGTTCGGCGTGATCCGTCAGAACATGAGTTTCACGGATGCGTCGTTGCCGAAGTGGTGCTACTCCACCCGCACCGCCGCCGAGGCCGCAAAGAGGGAGGTGGGGAATGGCTGAGCGAGTGCCGAAGGGGTGTGTCGTTGTTGAGCCGGGAGTGTGGCAGGACGATGGGCGGGTGATGATGTTCAACCTCAACCCCGCCGAGTCACGCGATATCTTCGAGGCCGATCGGGTCGCCATCGTCCCGCTCGACGGCCGGTTCAAGATCACCAAGGCCCCGAAGCGGGCGAGGAGGAAGAAGCATGGGAAGTAGCCCGAACGTCCCCGTCCCCGGCGTCATCGTCACCCTCTCCGGCAACACCTCGCCGGGGCAGGGTGGGGGGATGCCGGAGTGTGTGAGGGAGTTGGTGGAGTCGGCGGCCAAGCACGCCAAGGACCTGAGCAACCACGGGTGGTACAGCGCCGCCCTGACGATGAGGGCTCTCGTCGCCGTTGTCGAGTCCCACTACGCGAAGGAGGTGCGGTGATGGACGCTCATGTCTGGGCCCCAACGGGCATGGTCAAGGACCCGTGCGGGACGTGGTACTACTCCATCGACGTGGCAGAAGAACTCGCCGCCATCCGCACCGACTGTGCCTCCTACCGCCGCTACGCCGATCAGGCACGGGACGAACTCACCGCCCTCCGCCCGCGGGTGGACTTCCTCATCGCCAACAACGAGCAGGTGACGGCCATGCTGCAAGCGAGAGAGGCGGAACTCGCTGCGGAGAGGGAGGCGGTGAGGGTGCTGGGAGAGGCAACGGCCTCGTTCTCGGAACACATGGATTGCCGCCCGTCATGCGGCGCACAGAAGGGTGATCGTTGCACATGCGGCGAGGAGACGTTCCACACCGAGACGATGAAGCCCATCTACGCCAACCCCCTCGCCGCCGCAGCCGTCCGCAGGGCGGGGGGTGGGTGATGTACGGACCCACAGATCAGGACGTGCGGACGTTCCTCCGCATCCTCGTGGTGTGCCTGCTGCTCTTTGGGGCGGTGTGCTTCACCATCGGGCGATGCTCGGCCAAGTACGACGTGAAGATTCAGGCGAAGGAGCATAACCCATGAGCCAAGTCCCCAACATCCACCAGTGTCTCGAACCCCTTGCACAGTACATCGGCGGCCTCGACCGTCGCCTCACCGCCCTGGAGACCCGCCCATGCTGCACCGCCTCGCACGCGCCGTTGGACGAGCCGTCGCGTCAGACCCCATCGTCATCGTCACATGCTTCCTCGCCCTCATCCTCGCCATCGGCCTCGCATACTGCTGACCCCACCACCGCCCGCCCCATTCCCCCCGAGATGGTGGCCGACATCCAGGCGGCGGCGATTAGGGCAGACCCGAAGAGGCCGAAGTGGCTTGTTGATTTCGTGCTGCCTCTTCCGAGTGGGACCGAGAGAGTGTGGCGGGACCGAGATGACGAGTTGCGTGCGTACCCGACCCATCAAATCTTCCGGGGTAATCGTTGGGGCGCTCCGGGGTTTGCGATCAACGAAGAGGACGTGAAGCAGCACTGGAGCCCCGCCGAGGTCTACCACGTCCCGCCGATCGACCAGCCGCAGCAGACTGAACAACAACCACCACAGTCCCCGAAGATTGAACGCGAACCCGCCAAGGTGTTCAAAGTCCTCCCCCCCGTCGAAATCGAGGCCCACGCGCAGGCGCTGGGGTGGACGCCGGAGAGCAGGGTGTATCGGTCCATCAAGGTGCCCAATCAGGTGTGGGTTTACCCCGCCGCCAAGTTCATCTGGCTGGAGCACGGCGAAGTCTGGGGCTCTCTGTACAAGAGAGAAACCGACATTGAGGACAGTTGCACCCTCCTCCCCAACCGCACCGTGCCGGCCGACCCCCTCGACCAACTCGCCGCTGAGGCGCAGGCGGAGGGGGAGTATGGGACGGCGTGGGAGGACCTGTGCAAGATGACGAACTGGCATCCGTCATCGTCCCCCCTGTGGTTTGACAAAGACACCATCAACCGCTTTGTCGCCGACCGGGAGAGGAGGGCGGTGGAGGCGGCCAAGTCCCCCAAGCCCTTGCGCCCGGCGGGGGAGGTGGCGGAGGAGTGCTGTCCCAAGATTCGTGGAGCCCTGTTTCAGCACGTCACCGCTGACGGCTATGCCAAGATCAAGGCCATCATCGCCGCCGCCATCGAGCGCGACAGGGGGAGCAGGCCATGAGGCTCACCTACGAAACAGCCAAGGCCCTCGTGCCGTGCCCCGTCAAGGTCCGCTACCGCAACGGCAGCCACGGCATACCCGGGCGGATGCTGGAGGCCAAGCGCAGCGGGGCCGTGGTCCTCCTCCGCAACCACGGGCACGTCGAAACCCTGCCGTGGGACCGGGTGTGGCTCTGGAAGTCCCGAATGGGTGGCCGGTGACGCCCCATTTACAGGAACACCCCTGCCCGTGGTGTGCGGGCAGGGGTGAGTGCGAGTGGAAGGTCTATGACCGGGCGACCAAGCGGTTCCTGCGGAGCGAGGTGAGGCGGTGCGTGTGCCTCA
>ERZ869925.1441-NODE-1441-length-10725-cov-5.472259_pt1 | contig 10725 bp, 10 predicted proteins | sample MGYA00579311_ERZ869925 | MGnify/ENA primary metagenome ERZ869925 (study PRJEB32216, sample SAMN09231817) | wastewater metagenome | place: USA: Maryland | collected 2016-07-30 | study: EMG produced TPA metagenomics assembly of the PRJNA472060 data set (Reclaimed...
GTAATACCGCAACTCAAAACGCACTTACTGACCCCACTTTTTCGGTGGCCCCGGCCATGTCTCAGCCGAATTTTGCGCCTGTGGCTGGAACACCTTGGGATAATCCCGCGTTACGCGACGTAGGAAACTGGGAAACTTCCCGCAAGGGCAACCTTGGGAACATGACCTACAACTACGGGGACCTGTATTCCCGCGATGCGTGGGCAAACCCATTATCTAAGTTCTTTCAGGACGCCTCTGGAGTGCCGGATCTTAGCGGCCTTTCAAAACAAAACGCGATGGGGTCGCAACTCCCCACTGGAGCGCAAGCTACCCCGATTTACGGTTACGCTGGTCCTGGCGGGCTCAATGGGTCAACTTCGGCCTCAGATCCTATGCCAGCCCGCGACCTGTTTAGAGTCCCCGACCCCGTGAAAGTTGGCACCCAGTACGATTTTGGACCCGGAGATCAACTCTCTAAGGGCGCAAAGGGTACTGTGCCCTACCGCAATAAAGTTCCGACCAACGCTAAGGAGCTTTTTGACCAGATCGGTAACTTCGATCTGAGCCAGCTTCAAAGACTTTCTGGCGGTACTGAAGGGTTCAGTGGTAATTTTTCAAATATTGCACAAGATTACGCCAACGCTTACGCCAACCCGAATTACGGGAAAAAGCTTTGGGCGCAGCAAGATACGAATTACGGGGGCAACAATCTCTCCCAGGCGGAAACTAAAGATTGGCTCCAGCAGTCTTATGGGAAGCTGTTGGGTAAAATGGACGCGAATTACCTTTTGTAGGAGGACCTCATGGCTTGGTGGGCAGTAGCAGCGGCGGCGGTTCCTTACATCGCGTCCGCCTTACAAGATAAACCGAAGGCCCCCGAGGCCCCGGCTCCCGTCAAAATGACGAACCGGGATAGTTACGTAAGCGATATGCTGGACACGGCCTACAACCAGGATTCGAAAACCTGGGAGCTGGCTGCCGACAAATCCGCCGACAACGTGGCCCGCGCTTTGGGTCGTCGTGGACTCGGTGGATCGTCAATTGGTGGCCAAATCCTGATAGACAACCAAGCGGCTTTGGCCCAAGCCTGGCTCGAACAGGCCGCCCAGCGTAAGCGTGCCGCTCTTGATTCTGCGGTAGGATACGACAGGGGTCAGGCCGGATTTGCAAACGACCAGGCGAACCAGCAATATGGTTACGCGATGGACGCTTATGGCCGCAAAGTTAAATCGAACGCCGATCAGATCGCCGGACTTTCTGGAATGATTCAGGCCGGTATGGGTGCCTACAACACCGACCGCATGATCAGCGCGATGGAAGCCCGCAACGCTCCAGTTGCAAGTTACGGAACTCCGGGCGGCTCGATACCCTCTGGTCCGACGTATATGCAGCCCGCGAATAACCAAATCAACGGTGGGATGAGCGCATAATGGGACTTGGATTCGCTGATTTATTCATCCCTGACACTCAGGCCGCAGTCGTCGGCGCAAAGGGCGCAAACGACATCCTTGAGGGCCAATATAAGCAGCCCATGGGTTTCCTGGAAATGGAAAACGCTTTGCTTAAAGCCAAGGCGATGAAAGATCAGGCTGAAAAGCAAAAGGCTGAAGAACCTCTTCAGAAAACCGTGGAAGCAATTAAGCTGCTTCAGGGCTTAAACGTAGTCGGCGGAGATCCTTTTTCCGGGGTAAATCCGCAAGATCCAAATTCTCTGAACGACGCGTTGTTGCGGACTATCAACTCTGGCCAGTTGAAGACTACTCCTGAAGTGGAATTAATGAAAACCCAGGCTCAGACCCAGGCGTCTATGGCAGCCAAAGAGATGCTGGAGTCTGGACGAAACGCCAGGGACGCCGCTGATCGGGTCGCTGAAGCGCAAAAAGAGGCCGACAAGCAAGCCAACGCCTTCTTAAAGGATCTGCGCGACAAGTATCCGAAGACGCCCAATCCGTCCACCCCGGCTGGGGAGAGAAAGGCTAGGGCACTTGTGGCCGATTACAGCGCTTTGGTTGCATACAAATCAAAGCCAGCCGCCCTCGCTTTTTATCGGCAGCACGCGGAGCTTTTGTCCGCCGCTGGCGTACCGCCGCCCGACGGTGCTGTGCGGTCTTCGCCCGCGAAAAAAGAAGCTCCCAAAACTCCTCCGACCATCGTAATCAAGGGCAGAACCTTTCAAAAGGTGAACGGCAAGATCGTGGAGGTTAAAGGTGGATGATTTTACCGCTGACGATATCGCCCAGATCGAGGCGATTATTGCCGCCGACGAAGCCAAATCTAAGCCCGCTGGACAGATGGGTGCCGATGACCTTATGGCGGCCCCGGATCAGTCGCAGCAATACCGGGACGCCTTCGTGAATGATGTGAATGGGGCGGTCTCAAAAGTCGGCGAGACGGTCGATAAAGTCGTCCCTGGCCTAACCCACGGTCTGGCTGACACGGCCAAATCCTTGAAAGAGACCGTGATGGGCAAACCGAAGGTCCAAGCTCTCCAGGCGGTCGAGATCGTCAACGGCGTTAAGTACGTTCTGACGAACGGCAAATACGTAAAGGCTAAATAATGGCAATGCCGGATGAGTTGACCCCCGAGCAAATGGCCGAAATGAAGGCAGGAAGTCCTCCGCCTGATCCCGTCGCGGAAGCTCCTGACGAACTGACGCCAGAACAGGTCGCGCAGTACAAAGAGGTCCCGGTTCAGGCTGCGTCAGAAGTCCCGGTCGCCGACACTATGCCGGAAGAACTGTCCGTCGATGAGATGTCGAAGCTGAAGCTTGACGCTGCGCTTTCTGGCCATCACTCAGATGCTCTTGAAAAGGATTTGGGTACTGGGGCGGTTAGCGCGGTTGGGGCCGCCAACGTGATCCCTGCCGCCAAAGAGTTTTATTCGAAGGAAAATGGCTGGCTTGAAAACTCGTTTTACGCCTTAACAATCCCTGAACAATTCGTGGCCCGCCAGGCCGTGAACGTGATCGAAAACATGGGCGGAATGTCTTCCGACGAAGCCCGCGATTTGCTGGCCCGCGATCAGGTACACGGATCTGACATTGTGAATTTCTACTGGCGCGATCCGCAGACCTGGTACGGGAAAACTGGCAGGTTTGTTACAGGCCTGGCCGCAGACATCCTTATCGACCCGCTGTCGTACATTGGGATCGGAGCCCTGACTCAGGCCGCAAAAGAGGCCACTATCGCCGGAAAGACGCTTTCAGGTCTCGGTAAGATGTCTAAGGCTGAGCGCGGGTACTACAAAACCCTCGAAACAATCGAAAAAGTAATCAAAGCCGACACCGGAATGGTGGTTAAAGGCACAGAATCGGTCGAAGACGCAGCAAAACTGAACCAAATGGCCATCGCAAAGGCCCGCGATTTGGATCTCGCCGCTCCCCGCGCTATGCAAATGGGCATCGACGACCTGGTTAAGGAACTCAAAGTCAGTTCCGAAGTCAAAAACACGGTTCTCGAACAATCCCGCGTTGGTTTGACCGAAAAAACCTGGGCAAAAGAGTGGCAAGAGGGTTCTCGCGGCCTAACTTTCGGTGCCCGCATCCCTTTTACCGATGCTGCGTTTGAAGTTGACCTTCCTGGCCACATTTCCAAGCTTGCTTCGCTGCCCGTCGTAGCTTTGGACGCAAGTTTCGGACTTGTTCGGAGTGGTTTGCGTGCGACCCCCTGGGGTGACGCAGCATATAACCTACTGTCGGACATATCTACCCGCACTGGAAAGTTCTTATTCGACGTTCAGCAAAATACCAGACTTGGTTCCGGCACTCAGCTTCGCGAAGAATTGGGTGAGTTTAAAAAGAGATCACGCGTTTTGATGGTTCAAAAGCAGAAGAACTTGGGGACCGAGCGGTTCGCAAACTATCTGGCCGACGTGGTTGACGAGATGGAGATGGGTTTAAAGGGCCAGGACGAGGCCGAGGCTTTGGCCGCCAAATTTGGTGCAACTGGGCAAGACTTGACCTTTTTGACCCAAGGAACCAGCGCAGACGCGGCCCGTGCCGCCCGGTTGGCTGATCACCCCGAGACCCTGGATCTGATCGACGATATGCGCGAAATGATGAGTAAGGCTGCAAAGCAGTACCAATCTCGCGGACTCCCGTTTGAGGAGTTGAACCCGTTTGGCGAAGGCTGGGCGCGGAATTACTTGAAGCACGAATACACTGACCAGTTTTTGGCCAAGCTGAAAGAGGTTGGCGACGCGTCGGATTCGGTCGGCGAAGCAATGAAAACCATGCCCCAGTTGATGGGAAAGGTGGACACATCTGCCCTTGGCCGTAAGTACCGTGGGACGATCCGGGATGCGAACAAGGCGTCTTTGGAACAGTACGGCATTAAAGCTTTGGTGGATGATCCGATCGAACTGATTTCCAATCGTATGGAAGAAATGCACAAGGTCCTTCAGGATCACGATTTGATGGAAGCCGCCTTACCATATGTGGTGAAGGGCAAAGACCCTGGTGTCGGTTACGTCAAATTCAACGTGGACGACTTTAAGCGTTTATCCATCGACAAGTCTGACGAGTTCGCGGCCAAGTGGGATGCGTTTATTCCTCAGGATTTCAAAACTGGCCAGTCGATGTACGTCCCGGAGGACGTTTACGACCGGATGTTGTTCAACATCAACGGCTGGGACCTATCCAAACCCATGACTAAGTTCTTGGGTGCCGCCGACGTTTACATGAACGTCTGGCGGAACAACGCGCTGTTCGGTCCCTCGTACCTGGGCTTGAACGCCTTTTCGAATATGCTGACTTACGCATCTTTCAACAACATCGGCGGACCCGGAGCTATCGCAAAGGCCACGGGAATCCTAACTCCGTTCGCCAAGGGGATCAAAGTCATGACCCCGCATATGGGTGAATTGACCGGGGAAGCTGTCCTTGCCATGGCCCACGAAAAGAACTTGTTAAGCTCTAGCTTTGCCCGTGGACTTGAGTTTAGTCACATGGCGGAGCACGTCGCTTCAAATCGCCAGGCGCGTCAGACTATAGGCCAGAAAGCGATGAATGTCGCCGACTACGCCTTTCTTTGGCGGCTGAACCGCGCCACCGCTCAGTTTGCAGACGAAATCCCAAAGCTTGCCACGTTCATTTCGCGGCTGGAGAAGGGGTTTAGTGTCAACGGAGCGGCGGAGTTGGCTGAGCGTTATTACTACAATTTCAACAACATGAGCCGGGTTCAATCCGGGGTTGCCAAGGTGATCCCATTCAGCTCTTTCCCGATGAAAACGGCTGAGTTGGTTTACGAGCAAGCCCGCACTGGACACTTGGCGGCCTTAACGATCCCTGGAAAAGTTCAAGCTGCCCTAGACGGCGCGTTCGTTCAAGACCACGAGGCCCGCCAGGCGCTCGACCAGATGCTTCCTGGTTACAAAAACGTCCTTCACCCAATCCACGGTGAGATTATGCCCGGTATGCGCGAACTCCAGGTGGACATCCCGTGGGCCTATTCCACGATGAACTCGCTGTTTCACCCGGAAGACGCGGTTCACCCGATTGCCCAGATCATGATGCTGGCCGGTTCGTTCAACTCGAACGACGAGGAGCAGCAAGCCGAAGACGCCCATATGCACCGCCAATTTATGGCCTCCCAGGTGGATCTCTTAATCCCCCCGTATATGCGCGAAGCTTTAACGCTGGCTGAGATTTCGGGCGGCTTGGATATGGGTGGGTTTTTTAAGAGCCGGTATCTCGCTACGATGCCGACCCGCACTCAAATCGAACGTGCTGCGTCTGATCGTGGGACACTGGACAAGGGAACTGCGGTTCAAAAGTTTACCAACGCGGTCGAGTTTGGTCGCGCAATGGACGAAAAGTACGGCGATAACTGGCTATACAACTTCGCTTTAAGGGGCCGCGTTGACCGTGACGACGATAGCCTTGTGGCCGACCAAGAAGCTGCGACTCGCGGGGAGTACATTCGTCGCCGCTTCCGGCAGTTTAGCTTAGGTCTCGCTTCGATGAATAAACTCGACTCGACCTTCTTCATGAACACGTTTGCCATTAAGCGTCAGATCGATATCAAGCAGCGGGAACTGAAAAACAGGATCATTCAATCCGGGGCTTTGGTCGATACCGAGCGGATCAACGATGAAGAATTTCAGAAGCAATGGGCCGAAGAAATCCCGGCAGCGAAAGAACTCCTCGCCCTCAGCTACAAACGTGATGCACTTGAGGAGTACTACGATTTCTTTTTGGGAGCCGAAAAGAAAATCCCCGACCTTGATCTGCCCAGTATCATATTCGGGACCAATGAATTTGAATTTGATTTCGGGGACAAGCCCGACAAAGAAGTTTACGAAAAGCTTTTTAAACGCCAAACTATGGAAAATATCCCAGAAGAAGACGCCACAGACCTCATTGAGGGTATTGGCGACAAGGAGGCCCCGTGAGTGCAACTAATGTGAAGCAGCCCGTTGATGCAGGTGGCAACGTAATCAACCGCGCAATGGGTGTCCCGATGGTCCAAGACGCCATCGCCCTGGTCTCGGCCACTAAGTACGTGGACGTTTTTGACCTCTCTGCCGACGCTTACAAAAACCGGGTGTTTACCGGAATTGCCGTAGAAAACCCTGACAACGACAAGTCCGTTCACATCTCCTTCGATGACAGCGACTTTGTTTCCGACAACTCAAAACACATGGTGGTTGGTCCCGGCAACCTGATGACCCTCGATAGCCTTATGTTTGGTCCTGGGATCGTGGATGAATCGACTGGCAAAAAAGTTACCAAAATCCGCGCCAAGTTGAGTTCGACTGAAGGTACTCAGTTCAGTGGAACCATAGACTACGATAACGGCGGCTCCCCGGTTCAACCGGCGGACGGTGAAACGATCACCATCGGCGGCAGAGTTTACGAGTTTTCGAACGACGGATCTCTGGCTAACCCTTCCGGGTCGAACATTTTGGTGGCAATCGGAGCGACCGCTGACCTTTCGTGGTCTAACCTTCTTGCGGTCGTAAACGCTACTGACCAGTCGGTTACCGTCACGATTAACACCGGAACGAACGTTTTGACGGTAACTTCAGTTGGGGCCAGCGCCTCCGACGACGCTTATGCGATGTCTACGGCGATTACTGGTGTAGTCGTTTCGGCCACGCTTGGCGGCGGTTCCGGCGGAGTGACTCCGATTATACACATCTGGTAGGGGGCTAAATGTCTGCGATCAGTAAAGCGCCAGCGGGTCTGGCCGACGTAGCTACACAAACGACGCTGCTTGAAATTGAGGCAGCGGTTGAGTCTATTGACTTAAAAACCCCCGCCGATCCTTCGACCGAGACCAAGCAAGATGACCAGATCACGGCAGCCAACCTTACCAATACCAAGCTCGACACGATCATCGCAGCCGTCGATGGCTTAGAGGGCTTTGTGGACGGATTGGAGGGCTACGTTGACGGGTTGGAATCCCTAGTCACGACCCTCAATGGATACGTTGACGGGCTGGAAGGCTTTGTTGACGGCCTTGAGGGAGCCTTCGCCACTTTAAACGCCAAGGACTTCGCGACCCAAACAACCCTGGCTGCGGTCTTGGCCGACACCACGGCGATCCTTGCCGACACGGCAGAGATTTCGGCCAACACTGGATCGAAGTCTTACGTCGGATCGGCCCGCCACGATTACTCTGGCGGCAACGTTACCACTGGGGCCTGGACGCAGCTCATCGCTTCCCTCGCCTCAGCCGTTAACGGCATAATGCTTTTCGACTCATCTGGTCAAACTTTGGAGCTTGGAGTTGGAGCACCCGCGTCAGAAGCGCGTGTTTTGCTGATTCCTCCCGGTGGACTTAACGGGTTCATCCCGCTTAGGATTGCTTCGGGTGCGCGTGTTAGCGTCAGAGCAGTCAGCGCGGACGCGACCGAGGGTGAGTTGAATTTAACTGCATTGGGGTAATTATGCGTAAGCTGATTTATTTGTCCATCTTGCTTCCGGCGATAGTCTTTGCTGACGCGGTTATCTTTTCTGGGTCAAACGTAAAGGCCCTTAAGCCAAATTTGGATTTGAACGGCCAGTCAAAGATCATGTCCGGGACGGTTGACCCCTCGTCTTCGGCGACTTCGGCCAACAAGGGTTCGCTCTACCTGAACACCTCGAACGCCAACCTTTACCGAAAGACCGACAACGGATCTTCGACGAACTGGCTGGCGATTTTAAGCGGCGGCGACGTAGTTGGGCCGGGTTCAGCCACGGACAACGCTATCGTCAGGTTCGACTCTACGACCGGAAAACTCATTCAGAACTCAACGGTTACCGTTGGCGATACTGGAAACGTAACCGGGATCGGGACACTGTCGGCCTCTGGCGCGGTTAACCTTGGGTCATCGTTAGATGGACCCGTGGCCAATTTCGGCACCCTGTCGGTAACCGGACCCGCAGACTTTACGGCGGCTGGGAATATCGTAACCGGAGGGACTTTCCAGGCCCCTATTTCGATGAGCACCGTAGGCGTCGTGACCAACGACGCTTCTGGGGTTCTGGCGACGGCACTAAAGCTCCCTATTTCTCTCGGCGGCACAAATAGCTCGACGGCTCTTACGGGAAGTCGCGTCATGATTTCGACGACCAGCGATATTCGTGAGCATTCGTCGGTCACCCCGACTGAGCTTGGATACGTTGCCAGTGGCGCTTTAGGCCCCGTCGGCATGGGGTATTCCTGGATAACCTCCACTTCGACATTTACGTTTCCGGCCAACTCTACGGCGTCTACCGTTTATAGAATTATCGCTCAAGGAGCTGGCGGTAGCGGCGGAGCTGGGGATGCTTCGCACGCTGGTGGTGGTGGTGGCGGCGGTGGTGGGTGTGCAATCAAGCACTTTTCCGGCCAGGTCGGTACAGGGACTCTTTCTATCACGATTGGGGCCGCTGCAACCGGGGTTGGGTCCGCTGCAAACGGAAGCGATGGTGGCAACACCCTGGTTAAAAGCGGGTCTGTTTCGATAGGAACTTTGAGTGCCTATGGTGGAGCTGGTGGTAAGGGCGGTGGCGGGGATCGTGCGTGGCGCGGCGGCTCCGGTGGTGCGGCCTCTGGCGGCGATACTGGTATGAACTTTTCAGGTCAGGGCGGTGGGTTCGGTCACATTATTGCCCACGGCAGTAACGGTAACGGTATTGGCGGTATGGGTGGTGATGGCGGCTGCTTCGGACGCGGTAGTCGTGGTGGCTGGGACGTTAGCGGCGAAGAAAACGGCGACGCACCAACTGGTTGCGGCGGCGGATCTGGCGGCGGTGGTGCCCGTGCTGGTGCCGTAAACGGATCTAGTCAGACTACGTCCGCTGGCTGCGTCTACATTGAATGGATTAGGTAACCTAGGGAGAGAGCATGAAACTAGATAAAGCAATTCGCCAAAAAACCGGGGTTGATGTATCGCACTGGCGTATCAGAAAGATATCGATCAATCCTGATCAGCTTAAAGCCTCGATCATGGTTGAGGGGTATCTTGACGAAGCCGCTTACACGGCTGGGGCTGAATCGATTGTGGCGAAAACGATTGATATCGACGTTGAGTCGAACAAAGTCCTTACCAACCTTTTGGACGCGATCCAAACTAAGGTTTTGGCTTCTTTGAGTTAACATTTGCGAGCGGAGGATCAGTGAAAGCCAGTTTTGAAATCGACGGAAAGCGTTACGTAAAACGCATGGCCCCCGGAGAACACGTTCCCGGCATGATCCAAGTTGAACCGGACTCGGCCAAGGTCACCTGGCCTTGCGAGGAGGACCCACTTACCGCTGCGCGTCTTGATGAGATTGAGGCGAAGCCGCCGGTCAAATCTGAGCCGAAGCCACGCAGCGACTATGCAGCACTTAGGCAGCATCAGGCCTTCTTGGAAGAAAAGAACCGGGCGCTTGAGGCCCAGCTAAAGGCTGTTAAGCCCGAATACCCCGAGGTGAACATGAAGTGGTTGTGTGAAGGACCGTATGGTTACGTTGTAATGGATTTGGGTCCTGGCCGGGGGACCAACCTTAAAAGGATCTGCCCCCTCCCACTCGACTTCACGCAAGATGACGTTAAGTTTATCGAAGTCTCTGGCGGGGCCGTGAATATCGACTACGACGCCAGAAAGGCCAGCCAAAAGGATCAGAAGTGGAACGCGCTTTCACCCCTAGAAAGGCTTGCAAATGCAGTACGCCCAAAACGTACCTGAACTCCCGCCCTCCGTTTACTGGTTGGTTGGAGTCATCGTTTTAGCCAACCTTGGGACCATCGTTTCAGTCCTGATCGTGGGTTTTAAAGGCGTCTGGTGGCTTTCAAAGCTGGATTCCAGGGTCGAGTCCGTGGAGAAAAGTGTTGATTCCCTGGAGAAGGCCGACACAGAATTAAGACTTGCAATCAATAGGTTTTAAGGAGGAAAAATCATGAAATTTCTACTAGCTTTTTTGTTTTGTTTTATGGGTCTTTCGATCACGGCACTCCCGGCACACGCTGACGAAGTAGCGGTTGCGACCACTAGCGTTGTGGCTGAACCCGGTAACCTTGAACAGGCTATCGGTATGCTTCCGACGATCATCGAGGCCGCGAAAAACTCGAACTGGCTGCTTTTTGGCGCTCTGGTTTCGCTGATTCTGACCTTCGTCGTAAAGAAGTACGTGTTACCGAAGGCTGGGCTTGGGAGTGGGGTGTTGCCTTGGGTTTCCATCCTACTGGGGGTTTTGGCCGGGGTCGGCGGGGCTGTTGCTGCCGGGGCCAAGATTGAGGCCGCGCTTTTAGCCGTCCTTTCTGGACCGTTGGCTTCGAGTCTCTGGGAAATG
>ERZ869925.1442-NODE-1442-length-10713-cov-5.676393_pt1 | contig 10713 bp, 23 predicted proteins | sample MGYA00579311_ERZ869925 | MGnify/ENA primary metagenome ERZ869925 (study PRJEB32216, sample SAMN09231817) | wastewater metagenome | place: USA: Maryland | collected 2016-07-30 | study: EMG produced TPA metagenomics assembly of the PRJNA472060 data set (Reclaimed...
GGGGGTCTAACTCCCCGTCCAGGCCGTTTTGCGACGGGGGGGGGGGGGGGGGGGATCTGGCCTAGACCGCAAACCCGGCGAGCGCCAGCGCCTCGGACCGGGTGCGGCAGCCCCAGCCGAAACCGGACGCCAGGAGCACGCGCCCCGGGGCGTCCTCGGCGAGCACCACGCGGTCGGCCCGCTGCGCACCGTCGCACACGAGCTCGCCGGCCTGGACCGTCTTGCGGACGTCGCGGGCCGAGCGGTAGAACCACACGCCCCCGCTGCGCTCGACCGCGCCGACGGTGATCGTGATGCCGGCGTCGTCCACGCGCCGCACGAGATAGCCGTCCGACGTGCGGCCCTCGGCGGCCTCGGCGAACGAGACCTCGATCGTGTGGTCCGCGAAGTACGGCGCGCGCTCCTCGGCGGTCGCACCGTCGGCGCGCTGCATCAGGCAGCGGGTCTCCACGTACGCGCTGCGCATGCGGGCGGGCACGAGGGTCACGGTGACGAGGCGGGGGCGAAGCGGGCGGGGCGGGTTGCGGGTGGACATGCGAAGGACTCTACTCGCACGCCCTGCGGACGTCAAGATTTATTTTCGGCGTTGACGCGGCGTCGCCGGTGTGCGATCATCAGGCGATGCCCGCGCCCTTATGGACACACGACCAGCGCTATGTGCGCGACGCACCCGACGGCCCCCGCGTCGACAGCGGGACGCAGCTGTATTTCTACAACCTGAGTCGCGAAAGGATCCCGGGCGCGCCTCACGGCATGATGTGGTCAGCGACGGGACCCATGGTGATGCACAACGGGGATTATGTCGACGGGACCACGCGGTGGCTCGAGGGTTACGAGCGTTCGGTCTCGGGTTACTTTCGCCACGTGCGCGTCGACCTGCGCAGCTTCGCGGTGCCGTGCAGGGTGCTCGTGTGGGGCGGACGCAAGGATCACGGGGGTACGGGAGCGCGGTGGCTCGTGCTGGCGCGAGGGCTCGCGTACGACACCCCACCCACGCGTCGACGCGAGCCCGCCGAGATGGCCCTGACGCTGGCGAAGCGCGACCACGACTGGCTATCGAGGGCTCACGGCGGCGACAAACAGTCGCAGCTGATCTGCGAAAAGATCTTCAGCGACGACTGGCGAGCCGCAGCGCCGCACGGGATCCCGGCGCGTCTACTTGACGCGTACAACCTCGCGCCGTGTGCGACCGCCGCTGCACTCGCTCGTCTCCGCATGCCTCCATCGCCATCTCCGCTCGACATTCACAATCTCATGGGCGCACCCGACCTCGCCAGCTGGCGCGCGATCCGCGAGTATCGATACGTGATGCCCGCGGTACAGACCGGGGCGGGTTCGGGGTGGGCCGCGGAGTATCTGGGCCACCCGACCGAGCCGTGTCCGGCCTGCGCCGAGATGGACGGCTGGGGCTGTCGAGAGCATCAAATAAAAATTTGACACGCGCACCGGCAACGCGTACAGTCCGGGCATGCCTCGCCTCCGCACCGTCGACCTCACGAACACCCCCGTCACACGTATCTGGATCTGGCGCGCCGGCGATGCCGTGTGCCAGGGCTCGTGGTCCGAGCTGGCCGAGATTCACCAGCACCCGGGCGGAACGTGGCAGGACTGCCCGTCGTGCTCGGGCTGCGACGTCCACCGCGAGACGGGCCCCGGTGCTACCCGCGCGATGGACGCGTACCGCACCGCGTGGCTGGAGATCCTCGGTCGCCAGCACCCGGGCAAGGTGCTGCGCGCTTCCGTGCAGCAGCCCCGCACGTCGCCCGCCGGCGAGCGCCTCGCGCGATCCGGCTCGATGCAGGGCGTACCGACCGGGCTGCTGGCGAGCTGGGGCGGCCGGGCCCAGAACCGCGACGCGTGACCAGCTAGACCAGGCTGCGCGGCGTTATGTCGATTTCTGAAAATAGTTCTTGACGGGGGTCCGGGCGTCGGGCATTCTCTACCCATGCCCGCCACCGATTACAGCAAGCCCGCCACCCGCACCGAGAAGATCGCCGCCCTCGCCGCTCACCTCCTGACCGCCTGCGTCATGCTCGGCGGGCTCGTCTACACCGTCGCCGCGTGAAAGGTCGACACATGCGCAGTATCAAAATCCTCCCGGGCGTCATGTACTATCCCGACTTCGTAGACGAGGCGTCGGCCACCGAGGCCGACGTGATCGAGCAAGTCACGCCCGACCTCGTGCAGCGCACCGGCTCGCTTCACGGTCGCTCGTACCTCGTGCCCCGCCTCGAGTCGTGGTACGGGCCGCACGCGTACCGCTTCAATGGCGCGAGCTTTCCGGCTCGTCCGTTGCCCCCGACGCTCGCCGCTCTCAAGGTGCGCCTCGAGTGCTACCTGCCGGACGTCGAGTTCTCCGGCTGCCTCGTCAACGTGTACCGCGATGGTAGCGACTCGGTCGCGTGGCACAGCGACGACGAGCCCGACATGGGCGACCCCGTTGTCGCGTCGATCTCGCTGGGGGCCCCGCGCGACTTCCTGTTCCGCGCGATCAACTCCGTCGCCGCGGTGGCGTCCGCCCTGCTGCCGAACCGGGCGAAGGTGAAGCTCGAGCCCGGCTCGCTCCTGCTGATGGGTCGGGGCGTGCAGACCACCTACCAGCACGCGCTGCCGAAGCGCGCCTCGGCTGGTCGACGGATCAACCTGACCTTTCGCGCGCCAGGCTAGGCGCGCCGCGCCGCTAAGCTATGCACACCATCGACCATGCCGACGATCGTTTCCTGTCCAGCAAGCGCGCCGCGTACCACCGGCGCATCTGGCCCGCGGGTGCTCGCGCGACAGCTCGCCGCGCGTGGACCCGAGCACAGCGCAGGCACGGCCGCGAGCTATGTCGCCAGGCGCTCGACCGCGAGTCGTGGGCGGACGACGGCGACTTCGAGGAGATGCTGCACCAGCAAGATCTCGCCGAGGACTACGAGGAGATCCTCGAGCGCCGCGCCGAGCGGGTGGCGGACGCGAGGCGCATGCGGGAGATGGCGCTGGCCACGCTCGCGGCCGACGCAGAATTGTGGTCCGGCATCGAAAATAAGTATTGACGCCGACCGAGCTGTCACGTAGAGTCGACCCATGCCCGCCCACACCACCACCTCGGTCCCCTCCGCTCGCACCCCCGGTACCGCCCGCACCATCGCGCGCATGCTCGCCGGGCACACCTGCGACGCACAGGACGCGGCCATCGTCTGCAGCTTCCTCGCGTCGTTCGAGCCGACCACCGCGCTGCGGCTGGCCGTCTCGTGCGGCTCGAGCGGGTGCGGCATCGGCACGGCCCGTCACGCGGCGTGGATGCTCGGCCGCGTCGGGATCGACGTCCCCGGGACCACGGACGCGAAACAGCTGGTCGCGACGTGGGCGCGCTGCTACGAAGCCGCAGACCGGCGCGGCGCGTGGGTCGACATCACCGAGCTGTCTCGCGCGGCCGCGCTCGCGGCGGGCGACGATGAATACCAGGCTTGGCGCCGGGCTTGCTGCGACGCGTTCGACCTGGTCACGCGCCGGGGCATCGGGCAGGACGCCCGCGCCGCCGCGTGGACCCAGGTCTCGTGCCGCGTCGCGATCCTGCACCTGCTCGGCGCGACCGTCGCCGAGGCCGGCGACCTCGCGGCGGTCGTCCGGGGGTGGGTCCCGGAGGACGCTCGCGCCTGAGCAAAAGCCAGCCGGGGCCCAGCTACATAGCCCTAGCCGGGCTTCGGTCGATTTCTGAAAATAGTTGTTGACGCCAGTCCGGGGTCCTGGCATCCTCTGTTCATGCCCGCCACCCACCGCATCCTGAAGCTCCTCATCCTCGCCGCCGGCGCCGCTGCCATCGGCAGCCATGGCGAGTCCCGCGCCGCCATCCACGCCGCGGCGAAGCAGGCTGCCCTCGCGGGCGTCGACCTGTGGGCCCTGTGCGATACCGACGAGCGGTTCCTCCACCTCGACCTCACCTGCACGGTCCCGTGGACCGAGGAGCCGGTCGGCAGCGTCTCCGGTTTCGTGGCGCTCGCGCCGGTTCGTTGCGCGGACGACAGCGTGATCGCGATCTACGCCGCCGACGAGGGCGTGATGCTCGAGCGCTACGCGAGCGCTCCGGATTACCGCCTCCTCAACCGTGGCTTCTGGCGCGACTGCGAGCCGCAGGAGGCCGTGTGGTTCGCCCGCGAGGCATGGGGGCTGCTAGCTCGCTAGGGTGACGATTTTTCTTGACGCGCGGCCTCCCGGCTGGTTGTCCGCGGCGGTTGCCTGTGAGCTCGTCTGGGCCCGTCAGCGGGGCGAGACGTGGTCCCGGGCTGCGCCGGGCCGGTGGCCAGCCCGCAGCCCAGCAGCGGGGGCGTGCGGCGCCTGGGGGCCGCACGGGATCCCGTCATGCCTGCGCGATGCGGGCCGATGCCTGCCGGACGTGCGACGCTGATGTCGTAGCTTGACGCGCCTCCGGGCCGCGCGTATACCAGACCCATGCCCACCCCGACCACCGCCACCGTCTGCCGCTTCGTCGGCACCTGCCAGGTTTGCGCCGCGACGCACAAGCTCACGACCGACATGTTCCCCTCGCTCGGGATCTTCGGCGCCGGGCACAAGCTGGTGCACCACGCTTTCACCCGCCCCGGCGACGGCGAGATCCACGGCGGCTGCTACGCGGTCGGCCGCCCCGCCTACGAGGAGTCGTGCGACACGACGCGCGAGTACCTCACCGACGTCATCCGACCGCGCCACGCGTACGCCGTCGCGTACCTCGAGAGCCTGACCAGCGGCGGGGTCACTGAGATCCTCGAGCCCTCGTGGCGCCGCGGCGAGCCGCCGACCGTGTGCACCGTCGGGAACCCGTCGTGGGCCCTGACGCTGCGCGCCGAGATCAACAAGACCGAGCACCAGATCAGGGGACTGGCCGACGAGATCAAGCGCCTCGAGACGCTGATCTCCAGCTGGATCGCTCGCCCGCTGCGGACGATCGAGGAGTTCGAGGCACCCGCCCGGGCCGAGCGCGACGCGGCGAAAGCGAAGCGGGCCGCTGACCGGCAGGCGCAAACCGACGCCAAGATCGCGTCCTACCGCAAGCGCCTGGCGACCGCCGTCCGCAAGCGCACCGCGTCGACCATCGCCGACATCTTCGAGAGCGCCCCGCGCCAGCTCGCCGACCGCGGCCTCTCGCGGGCGCAGGCGTTCGAGGCGCTGGGCTCCGCCCACGTGTTCGCCGCCTTCGGTCTCGACCCGACGCAGGGCTGCGACTTCCGCACCCCGAACCGCGACATCGTCGGTGCGATGCGCAACGGCACCTACGACGCGGCGACGCGCACCTGGGGCCCGCTCGCGTGGACGGCGGGCCTGTGAAAAATAAAACTTGACGGGCCCTCGGGGCCCGCGTATAGTCGACCCATGAACGCCGCCGCCCTGAAGTCCCCCGCCGTCTGCATCACCGTCACCCGCGCGACCGGTCCGACCGACCTGTGCGGCAAGCCCCACCTGTTCGCCGGTCTCGACTGCTGGGCCAAGTCCGAGGCGCGGCTTGGCGCGCTTTCCTACCAGCCCGAGCAGGCTTTCGCCGAGGGCGCGAAGCACGACTTCAAGATCGTATTCGCAAACGGCACCGTGTACGACGGGACGATCTCCTGCCGTGATGACGATCGCAATTGCGATATCCGCGCTCACGTGCTGGCGCAGCTGAACTTCACCGCGGGCGTTCGCCCGGCGCATCTCACCGAGGAGGATTTTGCCCTCTACCAGTCGATGATCCCGATCGCCAAGCGCGACGCCGCCCGCCTCATGCTCGAGACCCACGACATCTAAGTCGTGCGAATAGTTATTGACTCCCGTTAGGATGCCGCGTAGAGTCCTTCCCATGCCCGCCGACCTCACCGCCGCCCGCGACCAGCTCACCTCCACCTGTGGCTTCGGCGTCATCTCCGCCGAGCAGATGCGCCGCGACGCCGGCCTGACCGCCGAGCAGATCGACGCGCTCGACGCCGCCGACCTCATCCGCGAAATCCCGTCGCGTCGCGTCATCCTGCCCGGCCGTGCCGTGGTCCTTCGCACCTACCGCGTCTTCCTGTAACCCGCGCTGCTACGCGTATTTGGAGATTTTATGCCCACCGTCAACACCCTCGTCGCAGACTTCATCGCCGCCGGCGACACCACCGTGCTCGCCGCCGGGCTAGCCCTCCACGCCCACGTGAGCGACGAGGGCGAGGAGTGGGTCCCCGTCTCCTCGTCGCCGCTCGCCGAGCTCGAGTACTTTCGCACCGTGCAGCGCTTCGCTCGTTTCGGCGGCGACCGCGACGTTGCACACGCGCTGCTCTCGTGGGCCGATACCGAGTACGCCGAACACGAGCTCGAGTGAGCCGAAAACAAAGCTTGCATCCTCGCCCGAACCCGAGTAGGATACTTCTCATGCCCGCCACCCCAGCCGAGTTCACCACCGCCGACGCCCGCGCCATCTTCGAGTCTGCCATCAATCGGCCGGACGCCTCCGCCGAGCAAAGCGACAACGCGCGTCTGCTGTGCGAATACTTCTGCAATCCCGCCTTTCGCAAGGCGATGCAGGACGAGGTCGCTCGAATCAACGGCGTGTGATTTCGGGGAGCCGACAAAGTATCGGCACCGGACCCGGCGACCGCAAGTCGCCCCCGGAGCGCCGAGCATAGTCCGCCGCAAGTGGACGGCTCCCCACCTTTTCCTCACAGCCTCCCGCGCCCGCATCGATCGGGGCGCAGTCCGCGCGGATCCGACGGTGGGTCGTGGCAGCGGGCGCGGGAGGCTTCTCTTTTTACTTGACGCCCGCGAGGGCGTCGCGTATACCAGACCCATGCCCGCCGCCTGGACCCCCGCCACCCTCGCCTCGACCCTCCCCCGCGCCGACCGCCACGAGCTCGGCCCGCAGCGGATCTACTTCTACGACGTCGAGACCCGCGCCGAGATCTCCGACCACCCGCTCGCCGGCATGATCTGGACCGGCACCGGCCCGATGGTGTCGCACGAGGGGCGCTACGTCGACGGGACCTCGTCGGCGGTCCACGGCGTGGCGTACTTCGACGGCCAGCCGAGGCGCGTCACCGTGGACGCTGCGTCGTTCCCCGGTCGCAGGGTGGCCGCGAGGGTATGGTACGGCCCCAGCGCCGGCGACCGCTCCCCCGAGTGGCGCCTGCTCGCCACCGGCGACGGGTCGGCCGTCGTCGGGAAGCAAGAGCGCATCTCCGCGCGCGACTGGCTGCGCCTGTACGTGTGAAAATAAAGCTTGACGCCCGCCCGGGCTTCGTTTATCTTCTACCCATGCCCGCCACCCGCACCGCCCTGCTCACCGTCACCTTCCCCCGCACCACCGCCCACGCCGCGTTCGCCGCCGATGACGTCGCCACGGCCTGCACCCTCGCCCGCAAGCTCGCCGACGCCGGACACGCCGTGACCCTGAACTGGTCGGCCGACGAGATCGACGACCGCGGCGAGGGTGCGGTGCTTCGCGCCATGGCCGCCGTCGCCGGCGACACCCGCTTCCTCGGCAAGGTGGTCGCGTACCGCCTGCTGCGCAACAGCGACGGAGAGGTCGTGGTGTGGCTGCAGGTGTCGCCCCCGGACGCCCCCGCCGGCCGTGGGTACCTGCTCGGTTACTACCCGCCCGCCGACCGCCTGACCATCGTCAGCGCCGCCCCGACCTCCGGTCTCTACATGTGGGGCCAGGCCCGCCTCCGCGCGCACGAGCCTGTCGAGGGCGCCGTGATCGTCCAGGACTGGCGCTCGCTGGCCTAGTCCGACCAGGTCGGAATCTGGTCTGTGATGCCAGCTAACCGGGCCCAGCTGGGGCTCGGTCGATTCTCGAAAGAAAATGCTTGACGCCCGCGGGGGCGCCGAGTATCTTCTGTTCATGCCCGCCACGAACACCACCGACACCGACGCCAACTTCCTCGCCCTCTGCGCCCTCATGGGCGAGGAGGTCACTCCCGAGCTCGTCACCCGCCTCGAGACCGAGGCCGCCGCCAGCGCCGCCCGCTTCGCCGCCGAGAAGGCGGAGGCCGACTACCAGGGCTTCCTCGCCGACGCCCGCCGCCACCCCGGCCGCTTCGCCGACTACGGCCGCGATCACTCCATGTGGGCCCGCTCGGCCGAGTAGCACCGGCGCGATAATAGTTCTTGACGCCACCAACAAACCCGCGTAGGCTCCTACCCATGCCCGCCAAGACCACCACCGACCTGCCCGTCCGTTACCTCGACGCCGCTGCCATCCCGGCGATCAACGACTTTGCCCCCGGGCAGAGACTCGCGATCTACAGCGACGGCTGCCGCAAGCCCTGGACCGGCGAGGTCGTGGAAACGTCGTGTTTATTTTTCTTGACGGCCGCAGCGAGGCCGGGCATTATCGGGGAGCCATGAACGCCGCCCCCGCCCCCGCCCCCGCCGCCCTCCCGACCGTCGACGCCGTCACCCTGAAGGCGACCCTGAAGGGCATGTACCGCGACTCCGCCTACCGCGGCGGCGCAGCGGTCGCCCGTCGCTACGGTGGCCAGGGCACCGTTACCGTGTACTCGGTGTGCCTGCCCGGCGGCCTGCGCTTCAAGGTCGACGCGTTCGGCGCCACCCCCGCGGACCGCACCGCGTGCGCAAAGGCTTGGGTCGAGCTCGAGCTGCTGCGCCGCGCCGGCGCCACCGACGCGCAGATCGCGGCCACATCCGCCGCCCGCGTCATCGCCGCCCGGGGCGCCGCTCGCCTGGCCCGGTAGGTCGGCTCGACCCGACTTGGGTGTCGTGCTTATTTTTCTTGACGCCCGTCGCCGACCCGAGTAGAGTCCTTTCCATGCCGACCGCCCCCGCCAAGTTCACCGCCCGTAACCTGCCCGCCCTCGAGAAGCTTGCCCGCGATTGCGGTCTCGAGTACAGCTTCCGCCACGATAGCAAGTGCTACTCGTTCGCCCCGAACGCGCTCGACGCCACTGGTGACTGGCCCGCCGCCAGCGACGAGGACCACGCCAAGCTCGAGCGCTTCGTCGCTGCGGCCGACGCGATGTTCGGCACCCGCGAATCGTTCTGCGCCTACAGCGCGCACCGCTTCGCCCGCGTCCGGCCGCAGGCCGCCGGGCAGGCCGCGTAATCGCGGACCGCTGGCCAGCTCGCGCGCCGTCCGGGCGCTGGCCGACGCGTGGATCGCCCGCAGCTTGACCACTTGACACCCACCGCCTCAACCTGTAGGATGCCACCCATGCCCACGAACACCCCGACCGGCCGCGTCAACCTGTCCCCCGCCGCCTCGCGCATGCTGGCCAAGATGACCGACGGCGCCTGGTTCCTCACGTTCTCGCGCAAGGCTGCGGCGAGCATCAGCGCCGCCCGCGAGCTGCACGACGCCGGGCTAGCAGTGCTTTCTGGCCACCACAACGGCGAGCTGCGGGTCGCCCTGCCGACGCTCACGCTGGACAACCACGAGCGGGCCAGCGTCGTCCTGAACACCACGCACCCCGAGTGGGGCGCCAAGCGCTTCACCCGCGACCCGTCGGCGCACGGGCACCACACGCACGGCACCGGCTCCAATAGTGCTGTCCTGTTCGCGTCCGACTTCGGGGGCTGGGTCGTCACCAGCTGGCTGCCGACGCCCGCCGAGATCGCCGCCGAGCACGCCGCCCACGAGGCATGGCTCGATGAGAACCGCCCGGGCTGGCGCGCTCGCCTCCCGGTGGGGAAGGCGTGAGCCGAGCGACCCGCGACCGCCGGCGACGTCGTGATCTGGGGTCGCGGGGTCGCTGCGTATCGCGTCGAGTCCATCGACGCGAACCGCGCCGTGCTTGACGTGTCGATCGAGGCCGGCTCCCGGTGGTTCCGCGACGTCACGGTCGAGCCGGACGGTCGATACCTGCTGCGGGTGCAGCTGTGCCGCCTGCGCGTGGTCTGGCGACCGGGTGCGCCGGGCAGGGTCAACCGCCGGCGCCGCTGAAGTGCGACGTGCGTGTCGTATTTATAACACTTGACCACCGCGCCGAAGGGGCGCATCCTCTGTTCATGCCTGCCGTCCAGACCACCCGCACCTTCGTCGCCATCGACCCCGCCACCGCGCTACATCTTCGCCCGGCGACCAGCACCGAGATTGCTGCGTTCACAGCCGCGAATCCGCGGACCGCTTTCGAGCGGCCGATCCGCGTCGGTGACGTGTTGATCGACTCGTACATGGGTCCGGGCGGGAGTCACACCCCGGGTCGGTTCCTGCCGTAACACGACGTGCGTGTCGTATTTATAATGCTTGACCCGCCCGGCGACCGGGCGTATCTTCTGGACATGCCGACCCCGACCAAGACCGCCAAGCCCTTCGCCGACCTCGACGCCGCGCTCGACCTCCTGTGCGCCGACGAGCTGTGCTCGACCATCGAGACCGCCACCGACGAGATCCGCAACGCGGAATCGGTCGAGTTTCTCGTCGACTTCGAGGCGAGCCTCGCCGTCGCCGAACAGGCGCTCGCCGAGGCGCTGAAGCGAGTCCGCAACCTGCGCGCCCGCGCCGTCGCTACCATCGGGGGCGAGTGATCTCGCGGACGCGCACGGGTGCGTGGATCGTGCGCGGCAACGGGTACCGTCGCCGCCGCTATCGCACGTATCGGCAAGCTCTCCTCGAGCATGCCAGGCGCATGGAGCCGCGCGTCGTCGCAGCCATGCGCGCTGGCGCCACCTGCCGCGAAGCCCTGGACCTCTGCACATGACCACACCCGTACCTGCACCTGCACCCGCACCCGCACCCGCACCATGGGCCCCGGCCCCGCCACCCGAGGC
>ERZ869925.1444-NODE-1444-length-10699-cov-3.748967_pt1 | contig 10699 bp, 15 predicted proteins | sample MGYA00579311_ERZ869925 | MGnify/ENA primary metagenome ERZ869925 (study PRJEB32216, sample SAMN09231817) | wastewater metagenome | place: USA: Maryland | collected 2016-07-30 | study: EMG produced TPA metagenomics assembly of the PRJNA472060 data set (Reclaimed...
GGCGTTCTTCGACGTGACGCTCACCAGTAAGGGGAGCAGCACGGGCACCGCCACGCTCAGCTTGCCCGTGTCGTCAACCGCCTACGGGGTGATGTCGATTGGCTACTTCGCCACGATGAACACCATCACGTCCCTCTTTGGCTACGTGGAAGCCAATACGAGCTATGCCGTGTTCCAGACCGGCGCGGCGGGCGGCTCGACCACGGTGAGTGATACCGAGTTCCAGAACGCGACCAGATTCATCGGTGTCGCGATCTATCCCGCATGAGGTGCTGAATGCCGACCCCTACTACTCCCCAAGCGCCTGACCCGAACGACCCCTTCGCCTCCTCTGGCGGCGGCGTCAAGCTCGCCTCTGGCGGCTGGGTGCCCTCGAATCACCCGCTGGCGCAGTCGTCGCCGGTCGCCTCGCCCAGTGCCAGCCCCTCCCCCACCGGAGGCGTGCAGACGGCACAGCAGGCCGTGCAGGCCCCAGCGACGGTCGGACAGACGCCCGCGCAAGGGTCTCAGACCTCGGTCGCCAACGCCTTTCAGCAGGCGATGGTGAACCGGCTCGCGCCCGGCCCGGTGTCGGCGCAGAGTCCCGAGATTGCGCCGGCCATCACCGCGAACAAGAACGTGGAACAGCGCGGGATGGAAAAGACGCGGGCGACCCTCGCGGAACGGGCGGCGTCGCAGGGCCTCGACCAGAACGCCTTCAACAGCCAGTTACTGGGCGCGCAGGGCGAAAGCACAGGCCGTCAGGCGTCGTTCGCGGGACAGCAGGTGTCGTCACTGGCCTCGCAGCGGGCACAGGAGCTGACCGCCGCGTTGGCGCTCGGCGGCAACATGCTGTCGGACATCGACAAGTCGAACCTCCAGCGGGAACTGGCGCAGTTGCAGGCGCAGGTCCAGCGCGAGGGCACGTCGGCCCAGGTTGGACTGGGACAAGGCGATTTGGCCTTGCGACAGATGCTCGGGACCGGGCAACTCAACCTCGGGCTACTCAACGCCCTCTTGGGCAATCAGCAGTTTGGGATCGGCCAAAACAATTCCGTGATGATGGGGCTGTTGCAGGCGCTCCAGTAGAGGTGACACATGGGACGCGGACCGTATCGACCTTCTAATCAGCCCGTGTCGGTGTCAAGTGTGCCGACGATCGGGACCACCACGAACCCCTACATGGACGCCACGATTGGGGCCATCACCAACCCCGGCATGGCGGGGCCGTCGATGGACGGCGCGATGTCGATGCCTGCCCCTGGGGTGCCTGGGGTCGCGGGAGGCTCCTACAAGCCCGGCAGTGACCAGCCGATGGATAATCTGATGGCTGGCGCAACATTGGGCGGAGGCACCCCTGGCGGATCGTCGTCCTCGCGTGGCGGCTATGACCCGAAGTTGCTGGAGCAGTTCGACGCCATCGGCAAGCAGAACGGCCGGCAGTGGCGCGATGACGAATACGCGCAGTGGCTGGGACCGAACGGCTACCTGATGAAGGACGACATCAACGGGCAGGGCGCGAAGATCGGCGCATGGTCCGGGGGTGAGATTGACCCCTACTGGCAGTGGCGCATCGGCACGCATGCGCGGGGCGACTACAACGGCGACAACCCGGCAGAACTCGGCGCGGGTGACGCGAACATGAACAAGGGCAAAGCGGGCGCGTCCACGGGCGGACAGTCGGCATTTGGCACGGGCGGCATCGACAGCCTGCTCAGCGGCGACCCGATGGCGCGCATTCAGGAAGCCCTTGGGAAGATCAACGGGCAGGGGCAGGTCAATCTGGACGCGCTCCTGAAGCAGTTGCAGGGGGTCTGAGATGGGACTCTACACGCCAGATACGCAACGGCTCACTGCTGAGCAGGCCACGCAACAGGGCTATCGCTACGTCAATGGCGAGTGGCGCAACGCGAAGGGTGACCGCTTCGGCGTGTTGCCGCAGCGTGACCCGAACCTGCTCATCACGAGCGAGGTGGGGCCGAAGCAGATTCTGGCGGCGGCGGGCACCATGATCGGCGGCGGGTTGGGCGCGAACGCGATGCTGGGGCCGTCTACGGCCTCTGGCGCGTCAGCGGCGACCAGTGCGGCCCCGACATGGGCGACCCCATCGATTCCCGGAGGCAGCATGAATTTCACGGACATCCTCAAGAAGATTGGCGACATCACCGGCATCGCACAGAACGTCGGGCAGGTCGCGGGCGGCGCGGCAGAGGCCAAGGCCAGCACGGAGCAGAACCAGGCCCTGCTCGACACCACGCGCAACAGCCAGTTGAACCAGCAATACGGGACACAGCAGGGCGCGGAGACGGACGCGGGCCGGTTGAACCTTGACCGGAACAAGTTCGACCTCGACAGCGAAGGCACGCGCATGAAGCGGGCGCTGATTGGCGCGTTGCTCGGGCAGGTCGGCTCGGCGCCACAGGGCAAGTTCTCGATTGGCGATGCTGCGCCTACGGCCGCGCTCATGGCCTCACGGGCGAAGGAGCAGGCGCTGGCCGGGAACACCTACCAGAACGGCACCGTGCTCACCCCGCCGACGCTCAGTCAGCCGAAGGCCGGGAGCGGGTCCGGGTTCCTGAACAATCTGGCGCTGTTCTCCAGCCTGCTCGGGGCGGGCGGGGCGAAGCCACCAGACCTCGGTGCGAAGCAGTAAGGGGGCGACATGGGAGCCACAGGATACGGCGCCGCGCAGGGACTGGAATCGGTCCTGTCACGGCTGTTTCAGGAAGCGCAGGCCAAGCAGCAGGCGCAAGAGGCGCAGGCTCGGATGGACTTGCAGCGGCAGGGTCTGGCACAGGACCAGTCGCAGTTTGAAGCCAACATGAACTTCAACCGCGACAAGTTCGCCTCCGACCAGCAGGACGCGGAGCGGACCTACAACCTGCAAGCGGGCAATATGGCCTTCACCGGCACGAAGTTCGCGCAGGACCGCATGGACACCGAGGCAGACCGTGAGCGGCAGTCGAACATGGACGCGGCCAACGCGGCATGGAAGGGCACGGAACTCGCCAACAGCAACAATCAGGCGGCGCTCGACCGTGCGGCGCAGGAGCGGATCGCAGGGATGCGTCAGGCGGGCAACAGCGCTGGCGCGTCGGCGCGCGACTCGGCGCAGAACGACATGATCGACAACGCGCTCCAGACCGTGAGCCTGCTCGAAAAGTCGCCCGGCTTCTCTGGGGCGATTGGTGCGCCTGCATTGAATCAGCCTGGGTCATGGCCGCGTGCGGTCGGCATGGACGCGCTGGCCGGGTCTGAGGCGGCTGGCGCAGACAGCTACATGAAGCAGCTTGTGGGACAGCTCACGCTGCCGAATCTGACCGTGATGCGCGGCATGGGCGCACTGTCTGACCGCGATATGCAGGTCATTCAAAGCGCTATGACCGCCCTCAACGCGAAGATTCCCGAGGCGCAGGCGCGCGTGGAGCTTGGGCGCATCAGAGACACGCTCAGTCAGGCGAAGGCGCGCATGCAAAACGGACAGTTGGGCGTGCCGAACATGCAGACGCCGACCGCTCCGGCCGGTGCGCCGCGTGTGCGCCGCTATAACCCCCAGACCGGCACGGTGGAATGATGACCGACCAGATCATCGACATCCCCGGCGTCGGTCAGGTCGCGTTCCCGTCATCCATGTCTGACATGGATGTCTCAAAGGCCGCGCAACGCCTGCACGCGGACGCGGCGGCGAAAGGCGCACGGCAACAGGAAGCCGACATCTACCGTGAGGCGGGCGTCGGTAAAGCGTCCCCGTCGATGCTGTCCTTAGCCGGCACGGCGGTCGGTCAGGGCCTTAAAGACCTCGTGACCGCGCCCGTGGCGATGGCGAAGTCGGTCGGGTCGGCCGCGATGGAAGGCGCACCTGGCGGGATTCCCGGCATGCTCGGCAACGTCGTCAAGCGGCTCGTGCTTGACCCGGCGATGGCGCAGGGCAGCAAGGCGATTGACGCGGTGAAGCAGGGCCGCTTCGTGGAAGCCGGTGGGCATGGCCTTGCGGCGCTCGTGCCGATGGTGGGGCCAGCGTCAGCGGACATTGGCGAGAAGCTCGGCACGGGCGACCCGGAGACGATGGCGCGTGGCGTGGGTGACCTCGGCGCGATGGCCGCAGCCCCGTCTGCAATGCGGCTGACTGGGCGGATGGCGACCGGCGTGGGGAATGCGCTGAAGTCTGGCGGGCGCTCAGCGTATCTGCGCGCCGCGAAGATTCCAGACGCCATCACGAAACGCACGACGACGTATCAGAAGACTGGTGGAGACATCGCGGCCGGGCAGGAAGAAATCGCCAATACCGTGCTCTCTCGTAACGCTGGGGCCATCACGGGCCGTAACGTGGCCGGACTGGCGAAGGCGAAGCGCGCAGCCAGCCAACAGATTGGCACGCTCGCCAACGACCCGAACGTGGCGATCCCTACCGCGCAGATCAAGGGCGCGTTAATGGACGAACTCCAGCAGATGGCGCGGGAAGCGGACCCGTCTATGACCACGGCCATGAACCGCGCCATTGAACTGGACTCCACAATGGGGCCAACGATTGCGGCATCAGACCTTCAGCCGATGGTCGTCGGCGCTGGCACGCGCAATGCTGGAAAGTTCTCACAACTCCAGCAGGGCGCTGGCACGTCGCGGATGGACTTGGCGTTTCGCAAGGCGGCACGGTCGGAACAGGACGCCGCGATTCCCGGACTCAAGCAGGCCAACGCGGAGTTCTCTCGGCTGAAGCCGGCCGTAGAAGCGCAGGCCAAGGCGCGTCAGCGCATCGCGAAGCATGACCCCATCAGCCTGACGCAGGCGGGCGTAGGCGGGATTGGGAGTGGCATTGGGTTCTTGGCGGGCGGCCCGACCGGCGCGGCCGTGGTGCCCGCCACGCTGGCCCTGCTCTCCTTTCTCCAGCGCGGCGGCCCCCTAAGCCGAATCGCGCAGGCCCTCTACAACACGGGCGGCAAGGCTCAAGGCGCAGGCGCGGCCCTCAGCGCCGCCGACCAGGCCGCACTTCTCGCGCAACTGCAACAGCAGGCGCAACCAGAACAGTGAGGGATGGATGGACATGAGTCTAACGCCTAGCGTTCGGAGACGACACCTTCCGCTTGCGTCCATGCAACAACGCAAAAATGGCCTGTTCAGCCGTTTGCCCGGCCTTACATCTCCGACGAAGGGAACCATAGTCAATGTCGTAGCGCACGGCCAATTGCGCCAGCGTCATCCGTTCACCTTTGTGCATCACATAGCGGCATTGACGCGTGTTATTGCTTTGCACGTAACGACTAGCCCATCGGCAATTCTCAGGCGAATAGGGGCCATCCACGTCAATACGGTCCAGCGTGTATCCCTTCGGGCGCGGCCCCATGTCGGACAAGAACTGCGCAAACGAATCCTTCCACGCGTCAACCATATAGATGCCGCGACCGCCGTAATACGGATAGTCGTGGTTGTTGGCGCTATAGCAGCGCAGCTTCGCAGAACGCCACGCCACATACTCTGGCGGATTCGCTCGATTCGCCGTCGCGCCGTGCGTGGTGAATCTGTGCGAGGAAGACTCTCGGGACAGGCATCCGCAACTCATGGACTGGCGGCTTCGGAGGTTGCCCGTAGACACTTCCTTCTCAACGCCACAAGCGCAGCGGCATACCCAATAGGTGTGTCGATGGGTTTCGGGGGCGCGTCTCAGCACGGTCCACCGAGTGTATGTGTGGCCCGTTAGGTCAATAAGCGTCGGCATATCGGACCGATTATATCATGACACTAACGCCAGAATTGTTCATTGTGTTCGCTGTTCCTGTTGTGACCTGCCTTGCGTGGCTGTTCCAACTTAAAGGGCGCGTGGATACCCACCAGGAATCAATAGCCGACGTCAAAGACGACCTTAGGTATATCCGTGAGCGTATTGATACGGCGCTCAACGGCAAGCACTAACCCATGCGGCCCATCGTCTTCATCGCCGGACGATTGCGCCACGCGGACCCCCGCCAGATGGCGGCGAACGTGCTCACGGCCCGGCACTATGCGATGGAGATTGCCAAGCTCGGTTGTGCCCCGTATTGCCCGCACGCCGCGATCGGCTTCGCCTTCCGGGCCATCCCTGAAGCCGACGCCAACGCGACGAACAACACGTTTCTGTTTCTCGCCCACGCCCTGTTTGCCCTGCCCTATGCGGAACGGTCGCTCGGCGCACGGCGGGAACTCAAGGTCGCGGTGCAGCGCGGACTGCCGGTGTTTCACCGGCTGGAGGACTTACAGGCATGGCGAAGGTCGCAGTAGCGACGGCGCGACGATGGGCGGTCACGGAGCACGCCCGGAACATCCACAAGATTACGGTTGACCTCGAGCGCGTGGGCGATGAGCAGCGCGTGCTCCTCATGTCTGATGTCCACTGGGACAACCCGAAGTGCAACCGTGAGCTTCTCACGCATCACTTGAGCCAAGCCAACGACTACGACGCGCCCATCATCGACGCGGGGGATTGGTTCTGCGCGATGCAGGGCAAATGGGACAAGCGGGCGAACAAGTCCGACCTCCGACCTGAGCACCAGAAGGCGAAGTATCTCGACTCCCTCATTGATACGGCGGCGGACTTCTGGCAACCGTGGAAGCACCTTCTAACGGTGCGCGGGCAGGGCAACCACGAGACAGCTATTCTCAAGAACCACGAAACTGATCTAACGCAGCGTGTGGTGGAACAACTCCGCACGAAGGGCGCGGAGCATATCGCCCTCGGCGGCTACTCAGGCTGGATCGTGTTTGACATGAACTACCAGGGACGCCGGAAGCCGGTGAAGCTCCACTATCATCACGGCCACGGCGGGGGCGGCGCGGTCACACGCGGCGTCATCCAGACGAACCGTCAGGCCGTGTATCTGGCCGACGCCGACATCGTGTTCACGGGGCACACCCATGACGCATGGCAGGTCCCGATCGCCCGCGTGCGGCTCAATCAGGACAACACGAAGCTGGAACACACCCGGCAGGTCCATGTGCGCGTGGCGGGCTACAAAGAGGAATACGGGGACGGCTACGGCGGCTGGCATGTCGAGCGCGGCGGGGCCCCGAAGCCTGTCGGCTCGGCGTGGCTCATCTTCCGGCTGGTCGCGTCGAATGGCAGTCGGTATCCGTATGTGGATTACGACATCGTGGAGGCCAAGTGAAGGCCCTGCGCTTTGTCGAAGTCCAGTGGAACGACGCGCACTCGACCGGCGCGGCCACGTTCGACGCGGCGATGCACCACAGGCCCTGCGTTATGTATACCCGTGGCTGGCTCGTGAAGCAGGACGAATCCGGCGTGTCTGTCGCCTGCGAACGCTACCAGGAAGACGGGCAGTGGTTCTATCGCGGCACGACTTACATCCCGGCAGGTATGGTGGTTAAGGTGTCTCGCCCGTAAGCTCCATCAGCATCGCCGCGTTGCAACGGATGGCGCTGAGGTGGTCTGTGCTCGTGTCTCCTGATGCGAACAGGAGCGCGTGCTCGATCATGTGGTTGGTGCGTTCCCGGATATACACGGGGTCATTACGGCCTTTTAGGTAATTGAGTTCCCCGTGCGCCGCTGCGCCTTCCGCCATGCGCTGGGCTTCGCGTTCTAGGGCGATGCGCGGGATCAGGTCGTAGCGCGGCTTCTGCTCAGAACTGCGTGCCCCTGACGGGGCCACGTAGCCATCCACCTCGCAGGAATGGCCGACATAGGTCTCACCGCACAACTCGCACTGCGCGTTGTGTCTCATCCTCGCTCCTTGAGGCGTCGAACAGCTTCGTCCCAGTCCTCGGGCGTGTCGATGGAGAGGGATTCGGCGGGGGGGGTGTGGAGGGGCAACGCTACGGCTCCGTAAATATCACCCCATATAGCTGGGCTTGTTCTTCTAAAGGCATACACGACGCCATCACGCTTATAGGTAGGTTTGCAGTCTTGGCGGCGAGCCGGGAACGCGCCAATGCACCCGCCGTTGTGGTCTTCTAGTTCTCCGGCGCTAATCGTCATGCTCCATTCCAGTGGATATGACGGCGACACGCTCACGACTGAATGCGCGGCTGTGCCTGCTTCCTCCAGCATCTGAATCGCCTTCTTCACCGTCTCCACCGTCCTGAGCGGGCTGGTGGGCTGCAACAACACGATGATCTCGTCGTTAGGGCCGGGCACGACAGACAGGGCGTGCCTAATGACATCGAGCATGCTGGCTTCTGGCGTGCAGAGGCCATCAGGCCGTCCGACAATGGTGAGGTGTTCGCGCTCGTCCCACCGCTCTGTCAGGCCAGACTGGCGGCGCGATGACATCACACCATCAGCCTTGTCGTGGTCGGTAGTGATGACGGTGCGGTCACACGAGTGGAAAGCGACGTGTTTCGCCAGCGCCACGCAGTTCATGCCGTCTGGTGCAATCGGCTTCCAGTTCTTGTCCGGAACTTCTGTGCTGTTCCGCTTTGCCGGGACGATCGCCAACGTCTGGCTCATCGCACCCACCGCTGCCGGAACGTCTTGCTCACGCCCGTCCGCATGACCTGCACTTCCCCCATCCAGTCCTTGATGCGCTTCAAGTCGTCCTGCGTTTTGTCGAAAACACAGTTGCGGCCTTCGCCGGGGAGGGAGACGTGGACCTCGATGAACGTGGACCCGTAATGGATCATGGAATAGCAGGCGGCTAGTCCCACGCAATGGTCCGACCATCCGGGCATCCATTCAACGCGGCGCATCGCCTCAAGCGGGGTTGGATAGAGTGGCACGGTCGCAAAGCGCACCGTGTCTTTGGGTAGACCAAGACAGTCGTTAATCCCCCACGGGAACGAGACATAGCACGGGTCGTCGGCTATGTCGTCTGCGGCCTGCCACCAGTCAGACATCGCTTCGGTGCTGGCAATTTTGATCCGGCCACACAACTGCGCGATGAAGAAGGCTGACGCCTTATCGAACACGCTGGCGAAATACTTCGCCCCTTGCGCCTCCGCGTGGGCCTTGAGTTCCCGGTGCGCGTCCTCGCTCAGCGCCGACTGCACCAGCCACGCCGCTTGTGGGTCAGCCGGGTTGACGGACGCGGGCAAATACGCCTGCGTCTTCACCAGATCCGCGCCCCCGGCCACCGCGTAGTCGATCAGCTTTTTGGCGAGGTCCACTGACCCGCCATGATTCGTCGCCAACTCGGCAATCAGTGTCACGCTTCCCCCTCACAAAGGCCCGCACCGCGTCCGCCATGCGCGCCCCGCCCTGCCCATCCCCATACAGGTCCGACGACGGATACCGCCCGTGCGCGACCTGCGCCTGAATCGCCTGCGTGATGGCCGGGATGAACAGGTCCACGTCCTGCACGTTCGCGGCCCGCTCCCGATGGACCTGCCGGTCCCCGATGTTCACCACGGGCACGCCGAGATACGCGCACTCCCGGATGCCTACGGAACTGTTCCCCACCAAACATGATGCCTGACACAATAGCCGAAGAAACCGCTCGGGCGGCAAGTTTCGCACCGTCCGCATCGGCACCCGTCCCCGGCTCATGCGAATCGCCTTGCTGCTCGCGTTCGCCCCGGCCTCGTTCCCCGGCCAGAACACGATCACAGGCAGGCCCACCGCCTCACAGGCCAGCAACGTCGCGCCCATCTCATGGAAGGCGTCATCCGCGCTCGTGCTCACCGGATGCTGGAGCACGACCAGGAACGGCTGGGACAGGTCAAGGGCATCCCCGTCCCCGCCCAGTTCGTCCAGCGTGACCGCTGGGGCCGTCTGGGCCTGTGCCGCCACGTCGATACTCGGACAGCCCGTGACGATGGCCTCATGGCCTCTCATGGCCTTCACACGCGCCTGTGCGGCTGGTGTGGACACCAGATGGCAGTCGGCTAACTGGGTAATCCCGTCCCGCACCCGGTCGTCAATGGAGCCAGTCTGCTCCCCCCCCTGCAAATGGATGAGTGGGAGCTCCAGATACCGGGCCGCCATTGCCGCCCCGAGCACTTCATGCCGATCGGCGTGGACAATCACGGCATCCGGGGCCAGTTCGCGGAGCTTCCCGGCCAGATCCAGCATCAGGAGCGCGGTGGACCGGGCCGTGGTTTCCAGCGTCTCGCCTTCGAGGACGGAATAGGTCAGGACCACTTCACGGCAGTCCTGCCGGATGAGGTCTACAACGGCCCCGTAACGCTCTAGGAGCGCCGACCCGGCCACAAGCACCGTCACACGGCAGTCCGTCTCAAGTGCCTGGATGAGCGTCCTGAGACGGGCGTAGGAGGGGCGGGCGGTGACGACGATGACTAGGTGGGCGGCGTTACTCATCAATCCCGCTCTGCTTTCAGCGCGATAGCTCTCAGTAGTTCGTGGCTCCGATAGAGATCCTTCACCCCGAGCGTGCGTCCATCCGCATACACCTGCCCCGACATCACCGTGGACGCGGCTTGTGCCTGCGATGGGGAAAGAATGTCTCTGAAGTCATGGCGCGTCGGCTCCGTCCCCACGGCTGGCGCGGGCTTTCTGAAGCTGAATGACCCGTGGCACTTCGGACACGACTCCCACCAGTCTGCTGCGAACTTGGACGGCCACGCGAACTCACACCACTGGCAACGTAGATTGTGAGTTACCGGCTCCGTCTCCCCCAGCGTGTCGAGGCAGCGGGCGAGTTCGGCAGCGCAACAACGCACGGCAGCAGCCGCATACTCGCCCTCGAGAGTCTCAGGATATGTCGCCTGCTCATGTCCCCATTTCGTCACCAGCGCCCGCAGGGGGGAGAGATCCGTGGGGGTCATGGCTTGGGCTCCT
>ERZ869925.1445-NODE-1445-length-10695-cov-5.406391_pt1 | contig 10695 bp, 10 predicted proteins | sample MGYA00579311_ERZ869925 | MGnify/ENA primary metagenome ERZ869925 (study PRJEB32216, sample SAMN09231817) | wastewater metagenome | place: USA: Maryland | collected 2016-07-30 | study: EMG produced TPA metagenomics assembly of the PRJNA472060 data set (Reclaimed...
TTCCGCGATCCAAGAGATTCGAGCAGATGCCTGAGTGATGGGTCTTTTAATCGTGCCCCAGACGTGCAGGCTACCAACCCGGCGCCGTGGTGGACGTGCTGGTGGCAAGCTCGGGCGCGCTCATCATCACGGTGACTGACGAGCCTGTGCTTGACCTCGACACCAGCAGGCTGCCGAAGGGGCTGGCACGACGGGCGATCTCCGATAGAGTGGTCCCATAGAAATCGGTGATATGATGGAACCACTTGTGCGGGTCAGCTCTATGGATTGGGCGAGGTCAGGGTGACACAACATACGCGCGAGGGATGGCGGTCACGCATTGTCGGCCACGGTGAGGAAGCACCCGATCAACTTCTTGCTAACCCGCTCAACTTCCGTGTGCACCCGAAGGCGCAGCAGGACGCGCTCGCTGGCGTGCTCGATGAAGTGGGTTGGGTGCAAGACGTGATCGTCAACCAGCGCACCGGCCATTTGATCGACGGGCATCTGCGCGTGAGTCTTGCCATCAGCAAGGATGAGCCGATGGTGCCCGTGGTCTACGTTGACCTGGACGAGCACGAGGAACGCCTGATCCTGGCGACCATCGACCCTTTGTCAGCAATGGCCGCGACGGACTCCGTGAAGCTTGACGAACTGCTCCGCGAGGTCATCACGGGCGACGCTGCCGTGCAGGCGATGCTTTCCGATCTTGCGGAGTCGGCCGGCATCCTGAACAAGCCACCAGCCACCGAAGACCCAGGCGCGCAGATCGACCGCGCCGAAGAACTCAGGCAGAAGTGGGGCACTGAGCGCGGTCAACTGTGGACGATTGGCCGCCACCGTCTGCTCTGCGGCGACAGCACCAGCGCCGAGGACGTGGCGCGGCTGATGGGAGGCGAACGGGCACAGGGATCGTTTACGTCCCCTCCGTATGCCGAGCAACGCAAAGAACGCTATCAGGGGGTTCCGGCATCTGAGTACGTCGAATGGTGGGACGGTATCCAGTCCTGCGTGCGCTCAATCCTCAAGGCAGATGGGTCGTTCTTCGTCAACATCAAGCCGCATTGCGAAGATGGGGAACGGGTGCTTTACGTCGTTGACCTGCTGCTGGCGATGCGTCGTCATTGGGGGTGGCGATTCGTGGATGAGTTGTGCTGGATACGCCCAGGACTTCCGGGGCACTGGCCGAACCGCCTGCGAAACGAATGGGAGCCGGTCTACCAGTTCGGCATATCGACGGATATCAAATTCCGACCTGAGCATGCCGGGCGAGTGTCGTCTGATGTTCCGCGCGGCAAAGGCGGGTTGGCGAAGTCAACAGGCGGCAACTGGACGTTGGCTGACGGTATGCCGACTGAGAAGGGCATCGCCCAACCGGGGAACGTCATTCGCGCGGCCCGTCGAGACGAGGAGCCACTAGAGCACGCCGCCGCATTCCCGGTCGCGTTGCCGTCGTTTTTCCTCCTGGCCTATTCGGACGACGGAGATATCTGGTTTGAGCCGTTCTCTGGCTCGGGCACCACGCTGGTAGCCGCTGAGCAGACTGGCCGCATCGGTTACGGCATGGAACTAGAGCCGAAGTACGTCGCCGTCGCCCTGGAGCGGCTGGCAGGCATGGGGCTAGAGCCGAGGCTGAGCGATGGCTGATGTCCGCGAGCAGGCGTGGCCGGCAGACTGGATGCCTGCCTTCCTGCTGGCCCTACGCAACAGCGCCAACGTCCGCGCGTCCTGTCAGGCCGCCGGCATCAGCCGCAAGGAGGCGTACAAGCGCCGTGGCACGTCTGCCCGATTCCGCGAGGCGTGGGACGAGGCCATCGAGGATGCCCTGGACGTACTCGAAGCCGTCGCCTTCCAGCGGGCAAAGGCGTCGTCCGACTTCCTACTCTGGCGGCTGCTCGCCTCGCGCCGCCGCGATGTCTACGGTGATCGCGTTGTCAACGAGCACCAGGGGCCAGAGGGCGGGCCTCTGGTCTTCACCATCGCCATTGACCGCAAGGACGCAGACGATGCCAGCGGTAGCTGAACGCGCGCCGCAACTGGTCTACCACCGGCCATGGATGTACCCGAAGCAGGAATCCGCCATCTTCGCGCCTGAGCGCATCAGCATCATCGAGGCCTCGACCAAGAGCGGGAAGACTGTGGGATGCATGGTCTGGCTGGCCGAGCGCGCCATGCAGAGCCGCGCTGGCCGCAACCACTGGTGGGTCGCTCCGATCTACGCTCAGGCCAAGATCGCCTTCCGCCGCTTGAAGCGGGGGCTGCCGGCCCGGGTCTACCACGCCAACGAATCCGAGCTAACCCTGACCCTGGCGAACGGCGCCATCATCTGGTTCAAGGGCGCCGACAAGCCTGACAGCCTCTATGGCGAGGATGTCTACAGCGCCGTGATCGATGAGGCGTCACGCTGCAAGGAGGAATCCTGGCACGCCGTGCGCTCCACCCTCACCCAGACGCGCGGGCAGCTGCGCATCATCGGCAACGTCAAGGGGCGGAAGAACTGGGCGTATCGGTTGGCGCGGCGCGCTGAGGCCGGCGAGCCAGGAATGCACTACGCCAAGATCACCGCGCACGATGCGGTCGCTGGTGGAGTGCTGGACGCTCAGGAGATCGAGGACGCCCGTCGCGATCTGCCTGAGAACGTCTTCCAGGAACTGTACATGGCTGAGGCGTCCGACGACGGCGGCAACCCCTTCGGCGTGGCGGCCATCCAGGCGTGCATCGCGCCACTCTCTGCGGCCGATCCGCTCGTCTGGGGATGGGATCTGGCCAAGTCGCAGGACTGGACGGTGGGCATCGGCCTGGACGTGGCCGGCGCTACCTGCCGCTTCGACCGCTGGCAGGGGCCGTGGGAGGTTACCACGGACAGCATCATCGCCAGAACGGGCCGAACGCGGGCGCTGGTGGACTCGACCGGCGTCGGTGATCCGATTCTGGAGCGGCTCCAAAAGGGGCGACCCTGGTTTGAGGGCTACCAGTTCACCAGCCCGAGCAAGCAGCGGCTGATGGAAGGCCTGGCGGTGGCTATCCAGCGGCGAGAGGTGACCTTCCCCGAAGGCCCGATCAGCGCCGAGCTTGAAGCCTTCGAGTACGTGTACACGCGGACCGGCGTCCGCTACTCCGCGCCAGAGGGGATGCACGACGACTGCGTCTGTGCTCTGGCGCTAGCGGTGTACCAGCGGCAACTACAGCCGCCACCAGCGGCGTCAGCGAGCGCCGACGTGCCGACAGGCAGCTACCACGCCGACAGGCGCAGGAGGTTCTGACGATGGGCTGGTCTGATTTCTGGAACAACCTCCTCTCTGGCGGCGCGACCGTCGTGCAGGAATCGACACTCCCCGGCCTCGACTACGCTGATCCTGACATCGACCTTCCTGGCAATCAGAACGCCCAGAACTGGCGCCGCCTCACGCAGTCAAAGTCCGATCTCTCGCCGCTCACCCAGGAGCGGATGCAGGAGATGGCGCTCTACCTCTCCGACCGCAACCCACTGGCGAAGGGCATCATCGACGTGATGACTGCCTTCGTGGTGGGCGAGGGCTTCACGGTCACCAGCAAGGATGACAACACCCGAAAGGCCATCGATCGCTTCTGGGACGACGGCCAGAACGACATGGCCCAGCGGGTGGAGGAGTTCACCCGCGAGCTTGCCATCTTCGGGGAACAGCTTGTGCTGGCGTTCGTCAACGACGTGAGCGGACGGGTAGCGCTGGTCAGTGTCGATCCGCGCACCATCCGATCCGTTCTGCCGCACCCGATGGCGACCGACCGCCCCTACGCCGTGGGCCTGGCCGACGAGGAGCGGCCGGGCGAACGACGCTGGGTCAAGATCATCACCGAGGATGACGACCCGAACTCGGACACCTTCGGCAAACTGGTGGGCGCCGCTGAGAGCGAATCTCTCATGATCGGCCAGAACCAGTCTCGGCCGTTCTACCAGCCCCCTGTAGCCGAGACAGGCAGCCGTCTGGCTGGCTGCTTCTTCTTCCCAATCAACAAGCCACGGTCTGCCATGCGCGGGCGGTCTGACCTGCTGCCGGTGGCGGACTTCGTGGACCTCTACGACCGCCTGATGTTCGACGAGTCGGAGCGGATGTCGTTCATCCGCACGTTCGTGTGGGACGTCAAGGTGACGGGCGCCTCGCCCGAGGAACTGGTAGCGAAGGCGCTCAACGATCCGCCACCGAAGCCCGGCAGCGTGAAGTACCACAACGAGTCAGAGGAGTGGAACGCTGTATCTCCTGACCTGAACAGTGCGGACAGCGCGATCACGGCTGACATGCTGCTGGCGTTGGTGGCGACCGGGGTGGGGCTGCCGAAGCTCTGGCTCAACGGCTCGATGGACATCAACCGCGCCACGGCGCAGGAGAGTGCTGACCCGGCTCTCAAGCGCCTGACCATGCGCCAGAAGATGGTCCGCCGCGCTATCGAGCGCATGGTGCGCTTTGCCCTGGACACGGCCGTGACGGCGGGCGCTCTGGCTGATGAGGGAGACGCTGGAATCGAGTTCACGGTGTCAGCAGCCGAGATGAGCAGCCGCGACCTGGAGCGGGCCTCTCGCAGCCTCCAGACCACCGTGCAGGCGCTGGGAATGGCTGACGCCGCGAACTGGGTGGACGACCGCACCGCGCAAGAGGCCGTGGTGCTGATGCTCGGGCAGCTGGGGCTAGACGTGGATCTTGACGAGTTGCGCCAGCGGATCGAGGACCAGAAGGAAGAGGACGCGGAGAACGATCAGTACGAGCTGCCGCCGTACCTCGGGATGGGCAAGAACCCGGGCAGTGATGCGCTCGGGCAGGCGATGAAGGATGGCGGCGCAGGCAAGGAAGCGCCGCAGACGGCAGCACAGGCGGCGCAGGCCTCAGGGCCGGCGGCGTAGGGGAAGGATCTGGGACGATGGCGGTCTATATCGAGTGGGAGTGCGACGAGGACGGATGTCCTGAGACGGTCAAGATGAAGACCGTCGCAGAGTTTGGCGGCGGCATTCCCGACACAGATCGGTGGACTCCGCCAGGAATGCGGTGGGTATCGCTTGATCCGCAACGCTACCCCAAAGGCCGGATGCTCTGCGACAAGCACTATCGGCGCGATATGGACGCCTACCACAAGGCCAACCCGGGGGCAACGTGGGTAGCGTGAGTGAGCGCCCACTACTGACCGTCATCACGCCCACCTGGCAGCGACACGATCTCCTGATCGGCTGCATTGAGGACGTGAAGGCGCAGACCTACCCGAACGTGGAACACATCATCGTGAGTGACGGCCCTGACCCAGGGCTGCGGCAGGCGCTCTGGCAGGCCGGCCACCGTCCAGCGGACGTGTTCACCGATGGCGGGCCGACGCGGCTGCAGCTGACGCACCTGGGCCGCAACTGGTCAACCTTCCTGCCGAACAACTTCGGCATCGGGCCGATTGTGGCCGGCCTGCTGCTGGCAAGAGGTGAATACGTCGCGGTCTGGTGCGATGACGAGCGCGCGGAGCCGCATCACCTGACGGCGATGATTGACCTGCTGGAAGCGACCCGCGCTGACTTCGCCTATCCGGTGGTGCAGTTCTATCGGAACGGGCAGTCACCCTTTGAGGGCTACCAGATCGCCAGTGATCCGCCAGTGCACGGCCAGTTCACCCACTACGTGGCGCGGGTGACGGCGCTTCAGAAGGCGATGCCACGGTGGGGCGCACACCCTGTTGACTGGACGCTGTGCGAGGCGTGGATGGCGCAGGGCGCAACCTGGGCCATGCTGCCAGAGGTGACGTTCAGTCACCGCGCTGACCACTAGGAGGGGCCATGCTAGAGACCGAAGTGCGCCCGGTGGCAGAGGTTGCCGCGCCGTCCATCACGGCCGTCTACATGCGGTGCTGCGCCGCCTGGGAAGAGGATGACGAGACGGTGGACTGGGGCAGCCTCGAAGGGCCGGGCTACCTCCACTGGGGCCGGGATGAGTGTCGGCTATGAGCCTGACACTCCTGGAGGCCAGCCGGCGCACGGACCCTCAGCGCGAGCTACGGTCGGAGATGGTGCGCGTCTGGTCGCAGCTGGAGGCCATCGACCGCGCCGCCGCGATCCGCGTGCTCAACGCGGTAGCCGAGATGCGCCGCGAGATCCTGGACCAGCTGGCCGCGCTACCGACCGTCACGATTGACGAGCATGACAGCTTCGAGGCAACCTCGCTGCGCACGATGGCCTCCGACCTGGAAGCAGCAGCCGCACGCTTTGAGCAGCGCTACAGCCTTGCGCTGGGTGAGGACATGCGAGCGGCGGCGCAGTACGCTGACGAGGCGCATAGGGCCGCCCTGACACAACTGGCGCGCTCGTCAGGCGTGCCCCAGTCGTTCATCACCCTGACCCCGTTCGGCCTGTCAGACGCGCAGATGGAGGCCGCCATCCTCCTGAACAACAGCGCGATCAAGAACGTGAGTCAGGCGACGGTGGCGCGGGTGAACGCCGAGATACAGCGGGTGGTCTTCGGCGGGCAGTCTCGCTGGGAGGCTGTCCAGAACATCAGAGACGCGCTCGGGACCACCGGCAAGGATCTGGGCGCCCTGACCCAGCGGGCCATCACCATCGAGCGCACGGCCGTCATGCAGGCGTTCAACATCGCGGCAGATCACAGCTACCGCCAGGCGCTCGAAGAACTGCCAGACCTGCAGGTCGAATGGGTAACGGCCAAGGACAAGCGGGTGGACCCGCTGTGCGTGGCGCTGAACGGCAAGCGCAAGGAGCCGCGGGGAACGTTCCCCGGCGGGATCATCGCGCCGCCTCGGCATCCGCGCTGCCGCTGCCGCACGGTGGCCTACCTGCCGGCCTGGGACGGGAAGTGAGCACAGTAGCAACAGCCGCAACGCCCTGGCTGACGGTCCGCTGCCCATGCGGCAGGAACACGCTGGGTGAGGTGCGCGGGGCCGGCGGCGAGGTCCGGCGCGTCTGCCCGAAGTGTCGCGGATGGTGGATTGTGGACTGTGCTACAGGCCGTGCCCATCCTGACCCATCACAGGAACCTATTGACGCATCATCGACCCATAGATGATATTGATACCTGACACGTAGCGCGCCGCTTGCCGGCCGCCGCGCCCCTACAGCGGGCCAGTCCTACGGATGGACTGGCCTTTCTCGTTTGGGGGCGCAACACGATGGCACGAGGCAAGCACAAGCGGCTCCGCCTGATCAGGGAGTCTGCCCCTGTCGCGGAGGCGGTCGCCCTCTCCCTCGAAGAGATCGGCGAGCAGATCCGCGCCAAGCTCAACCCGCCCACCTTCAACGGTGAGATGGACTACACCCGGCACTGCTGGGTGCGCTCCACCTATGACGACCGCGTCATCGTTGAGAAGCAGGGCAAGCTCTGGGAAGTGCCCTACACCATCGACGGCGCCGAGATCACGCTCGGTGAGCCGGCCGAGGTGGTTGTGGCCTACCAGCGGATCGCTGAGTCGGGCACCCTGACCATCACCTACGAACGGGTCTCCTCCCATCCCGCCCAGAAGAGGGCTGACCCGGGCAAGCCCGGCGCGCCGGTGGAGATCAGCGAGTCGTCTGTCCGCATCCTCGAAGCCAAGAAGGGCGAGGAGGCGAAGGGCAACGCCTGGGACGTGCTGCTCATCAAGGCCGGCACCAGCGGTAACGCCCGTCACTACCCTGCCGCCATGCTGGAGGCCAGCGTCCCACTCTTCGAGGGTGTCAAGGCGTATGCCGATCATCCCTCGAAGGAAGAGACCAGGAACCGCCCTGAGCGGTCCATCCGCGACGTGGTGGGCTGGTTTGAGGGCGTGCGCTGGGACAGCGAAGAGCAGGGCATTCGAGGCACGTTCCGCATCACCGAGGCGGCCGACTGGCTGCGACAGACGCTCAAGAGCGCCTGGGACGCCGGGAAGACCGATCTCCTGGGGTTCAGCATCAATGCGCTGGGCCGCGTGGGCGCCAAGCGGTCGGACAACTCAACCCTGATCGAGGCCATCGAGAAGGTGGTCTCCACTGATGTCGTCACCAGTCCCGGAGCCGGCGGGCGCTTGCTCGGGGTGCTCGAATCGGAGCGCAGCGCGGAGGACACGATGGATCCCGAAGAGATCAAGCGACTGATTCAGGAGGCGATGGCGGCCGGGCTGACCGGGCTACAGGCTCAGTTGACTGAGGCCCTCGCCGCGCTGACGGCTGCCCCTGCTGCTGCCGCTACTGCGGTTACCGAGGCCGCGCCGGCTCAGACCGCCGAACTGACGGCGCTGACTGAGGCGCTGGCCGAGATCAAGAAGGCCAACCGCCTGTCCGCCATCGGCACGCGGATCGACGCTGCCAAGCTGCCCAACGCTCACGCGGCTCGGCTGAAGACCCGCATCCTCGAATCCGCTGCGCGGCGCGATGTCGATGACGCCGAGATCGACGCGGCCATCCAGGACGTGCGCGACATCATCGCGGAGTCTGGCCCGGCCCGCCCGGCCTGGCTGTCCTCGATGACGGCTGGCGACTCGGCGCACGATCAGATGCGGAAGGCGTTGGTCGGCTGGTTCACCGGCGAGCCTGTGGACGGCGTGCGGCCGGTCCGCGATCTGCGTGAGTCGTTCGCGCTCTGGAAGGGCGTCGGGTACCTGGACGTCGAGCCCATCCAGTTCTTCCGCGAGGGCTTTGTGGGGGGCTACGACAACGCGGCTGACCACAAGCGGATCACGGAGTCTCTGGGCACGTCTGACTGGGCACAGGTCTTCGCGGACGTGTTCTACCTCCAGATGATCAAGGAGTACGCCTCTTCGCCAGACTACGACAACTGGCGAAAGGTCGTCTCCGACATCGAGTCTGTGCCCGACTTCCGTACCCGTCACTGGACGCGGGTGGGCGGGTACGGCGATCTGGTCGCCGTCGCTGAGAAGGGCACCTATCAGCCGATCACCAGCCCTGGTGATGAAGAGGTCGCATACGCGGTCGGCAAGTACGGCGGCATCGAGGACATCACCATGGAGATGATCCTCGGGGACCGGCTGGCCCAGGTCCGGAGCGCGCCGCGCCGCATGGCCTACGCTGCCTCACGCACGCTCTACAAGTTCGTCATGACCATGGTCACCACGCAGAACCCGACCATGGACTACGACTCGGTTGCGCTGTACGACTCGGCGCACGCCAACACCGGCACCACGGCGCTCACGGTCTCGGGCGTAGATGCGGTGACGGTGGCGATGCGATCTCAGACCGCCTTCGGACAGTCTCAGGAGATCCTCGGCACGCGCAACAAGCCGCGATACCTGATCGTGCCGAACGAACTCGAGGGCCGCGCGCTCCGCATCACCAATCCGTCCGACGCCTACGCCTATGCGGTGGCGACGCCGGCCGACACCGAGACGGTCATGGACCCCCACCGCTTCAAGGGCGCCGGGCTGGAAGTGATCGTCTACGACCAGCTGACCGACGCAACGGACTGGTGGGTGGTGGCCGACCCGACGAAGGTGCCGACCATCGTGATGGGCTTCCTGAACGGGCGGACTGAGCCGGAGTTGTTCACCCAGGACCAGCCGAACGTGGGCAGCATGTTCACGGCTGACAAGGTGTCCTACAAGGTTCGCCACATCTTCGGCGGCGAGGTGCAGGAGCACCGTTCCTTCTACCGCCAGGTGGTCTCTGGCTCCTAACGCCTGACTCGTGGGGCGGGCGGCAGGCCCGCCCCTTCACTCCTGAAGGGAGCATCGCATCATGGGTCAGTCCTTTCTGGCGGACATCCCCGGCAACCACTTCGTCGCCAATCTCGGCAGCGTGGCGGCCATCGCCTCCAACGGCGCCAATGCCAAGCCCGGCGCTATCGGGTTCGTGGCGCCGGCCAACCTCCGCATCCTCTCGGCCTGGAAGCACAACCTCTCGGCTTCCGAGGTTACGGTGGGCACCGCCACGAGTTCGGCCAGCTACCGCGCGCACTACCTCGCCAACGGTGGATCGGCAGGCACGGCGACCACGCGGATGGCGACGCTGTTGGCAACGGCCTCGGCGGCGGCCTCCGGCCTGCGGGCGTTCTCAGTGGACAGCACCGTGACCGTGGCGGCGGGGGAACACATCCACTACTCACAGGCCACGGTGGGCGCGGCGACCGCTGACGGGACAGACGCGGCAGCTTGCGCGATTCAGATCGCCTACCAGCTTATCTGAGGCCTGCTCTGAGGAGGGCAACATCTTGGGACGCATCAATCCGCTCATCGCTATCGGTATCCCGACGTGGGGCAAGGTCTCGATCACCTGGAGCCGAGCGTACCGCCATCTGGGCGGGCCGCTCGGCTCTACGTGTGTCGAGCTTGACCCTGTGGTGGGCCGGCCGATTGCCGAGGCGCGCAACACGCTGATGGCCCAGGCTATCGCGGCTGGCGCCGAGTTCCTGTACATGCACGGTGACGACGTGCTGGCTCCTGGCAACACCCTCTCAGCCATGCTGACGCGGTTCCGTAACGATCCTGAACTGACGTTGCTGACCGGTGTGTACTGGACGCGCGAGTGGCCGACCAGCCCCTACCTCTGGCGCGGGATGCAGAAGGGGCCATTCCTGGACTGGAAGCACGGCGAGCTGGTGCAGGTTGACTACGCCGGCTGCGATGCGCTGATGATCCGCCTGACCGACAAGATCAAAGCGCTGGGGCCGGACTGGTTCTCGACCACCTGGCTCTGGGAGCCAGAGCAGTCAGCACCGTCCGACATGGCAACCGAGGACTTCTACTTCTACACGCGCTGTCGAGACGCCGGCATCAAGCTCTGGGCCG
>ERZ869925.1446-NODE-1446-length-10694-cov-6.103581_pt1 | contig 10694 bp, 23 predicted proteins | sample MGYA00579311_ERZ869925 | MGnify/ENA primary metagenome ERZ869925 (study PRJEB32216, sample SAMN09231817) | wastewater metagenome | place: USA: Maryland | collected 2016-07-30 | study: EMG produced TPA metagenomics assembly of the PRJNA472060 data set (Reclaimed...
CACGTTGATAAGGTTGTTAGATACTTCGCCTTGCTTGTTGGTGTAGTTACGAATTGAAACGAAAGATACACCTGTAATAGACTTTTCAGTAGCTTTTTTCAAGTTTGCGATAACTTGGAGTGCTTTTAGAGAAACTTCGATTGTGTTCATAATGCGGTTTTTTTATTTGTTGATTGATTAATTTAACACTGCAAAGATAGAAAGGTTTTTGTTACGTTCCAAATTTTATTTGTTAAAAAACGTTAATTTTTTATCTTCAATAAGTTCTACAAAGATACCAATGTTTAACGCTGCAAAGCATAAGCCCATTAAGGATTTCATTAAATAGCTTTCAGTGTAGTATGCAATGAAGCAAATATCTGCTAAAGTGAAAAGATATAGTGATATTCTGAAGATGCTCAATTTTTTCATGTTGTTTTAATTTGATAGGGCAAAGATAAGAAGATATTTGTTTCAATCCAAATTTATTTTACGATTGTTGATAACTTTGAAAATTGTTAATAACCTAGAGTTTATTGTAGGTTGGAGTATACTCTCCTACTTTCGCAGCCCGTTCGTTTGATTTGAACGGGACAAAGATAAGGAGGATTTTTCAATCCTCCAAATTTATTTTGTTAAAATTTAGCTTTTTTCATTTATTTCACGATAACCAACAAGACGAACATTTTCACGCGCCAAACGTTCCAAATTACGTTTATATTTTTTTGTTCTGTGTGGTTTTTTGCAGCGAATGATACCGACTGAAATATGATGACCTTCCGCATTTTCATAGTAAAACTGCCATAAACGTGCCATGTTGTATTGATTTTAATTAGAGTACAAATATAGAACAAAAAAATAACCCCTGCAAATTTTGCAAGGGTTTTTTTATTTTTTTTAGTGGCGTTTACACTTCATATACTTGCCGCGTTCGTTGTTCTTTTTGAACTTTGCATTTTTGGCGCTGTGGGCTTTGTAGTTGTAGCCTTTTGAGTGGCTTGAGTTTGAGCAGCTTCCTAGAGTCAAAGTAAGGAAAGCGATGATAACCCACCCTAGTAATACAAGTCCGATGTTTTTTGCGATGCGATTTTTCATACCTTTGTTTTTTGATTGTTTAACGATGCAAATATATAAAAGGTTTTAATACAAACCAAATTAATTTTTACAAATTTCCATTGGTTCAAACATTGGCATCTTCACACCTTCAATGGTAACCATTTTAAGACCTACCAATACTTCAATGTGATTAGGTGCTATTTCGTTAAGCATCATTTGTATGTCGCGTCTTGCGCATTCAATGAGTAGTTGTTCCATTTTGTTATTGATTTTATAGGACAAATATAGAACAAAAAAATAACCCCTGCAAATTTTGCAAGGGTTTTTTTATTTTTTTTTAGCGTCTCATCCAACCGCATCCACCATTTGAGCGTTGGATATGCTTTTTGTAAAAAAAGTTGTGCCTTGCTTGTTTGGTTCTGGCTTTTTGATAGTCGTAGCCTCTTTTTGGACGTTTGTCAGTTGTTTCGGCTTTTGCCTCGATTGAAACGAATGACAGGGCGAAAATTGCCAACAGGAAGAAAATAACTTTTTTCATTTGAATTATGTATTGATTAGTTATGCAAATTTATGAAGAAAAAAATAAACCACCAAATTTTCAGTGGTTTATTTTCATTTTTTTTTATAGGCTTAAACAACCTGCATTTTTAGAGTCGTATATGGTACGTCCTTTTAGTTGTTGGCGTTGTTGCTTAGCCATTTCCAAACGAGCGATTTGAGATGCTTCGATTTCGCTTTTGCCGTTGTTGATTTCGCGTTGAAAGATTTGATTGTATGACATAACTTTAAATTTTTGTTGGTTGATTAATTTAACGATACAAAGATAAGGAGGTTTTTTCAATTCTCCAAATCTTTTTTCATTTTTTTTAGTACTCGATTGTTTCGGTTGTTGTTGGTGTGCTGAAAGACACATAACCCATATATGTTTTACCTTTGTAGGTGTAGTGGCTCAATCCTGAGTCCATACCATTGTATTCTTTGGCTTCCACCAAGTGTCCACCGATGTAACCTTTTCTAACTGTGAGTGTATTTGCCATTGTTGTATTGATTTGATGGGACAAAGATAAGGGGCTTTCGCCCCCAATCCAAATTTTATTTGTTAAAATTTGTTAATTGTTTCCGTATGCTGGAATCTTTTCTACTTTCTCATCAATGAACTCATTTAACACGTCACAATAGATACCTTCAAATTTTGCCTTTTCAACCCATTTATTATTTAATAGGCGAACGGTATAGGTATCATCCCAACCCAAAGTAATTAATACGATACCTTTGTGGTGGTGTCCTGAAACTTTAAAAGATAGTGCTTTATTTGCAAAGATTGTGGGTGAATTGAAACCCCATGAAAATAGTTTAATTTTATTTAAACCAACCCATTGAAGAGTTTCTCTAGGGTCAAAATCTCTTTGTGCTGCTGCTTTTACGATTGCAATTTTGTCGATTGAAGATAGTGCCATTGTTGTATTGATTTGATGAAGCAAATATAAAACGATTTTTTGAGATATGCAAATTTATCTTATTAAAGTTATGAACAAAAAAATGTTGATAACTACATGAAAATAAATTTGGATTGTATGGATATTCTTTTTATCTTTGTGGTGTTCAATTAAGGACGGGTCGGCTTGGGTGCTGGGAGAGTATACTCCATGCTACCTTTTATTTTTTTTTATATATAAAAAAACCCTTTCGGGTTTAATATTTACAGAAGAATTCACCACCACTTGTTCGCGTTCCTTTACATTTGCGTTTTAAAATATTTTCATTTGGGTAGTAATGAAGCAGTAGCAATGCGCTGAATTGTTCGCGCCCACCTCGTTTATTAATACGTTCGTGAAGCGATAAATTACGTTCTAAACCTTGCATAAGTTGCGCACGGGTTAAATCCGATATAACGCTTTCGAGTTGAATGTTAATAAATGTATTCATGTTGTATTGATTTGATAGGTCAAAGATAAAACAATTTTGTGGAATATGCAAATTTATTTTGGTGTACTTATCAACATTTTTTGTTAATAACTAAATTTGGATTGGTAGGATATTCTTTCTATATTTGCAGCATCAAATCAATACAACGTATGACACCATTTCAACAAGCCGTACAACAAGTACGCGAAGGCAACCTACAAGCACCTAGTGTTTCAATGGGTAGCAAGGCATTGGATTACTTTGCCTATCAAATCAATGTCCACCATTTCAACCTTAAACTGATGGCTAAGGGTATGAAGTTCAGAGGTATCACCTTCACCCAGTTGAAAAACTACTATGGGTTGAAGGGTCGCAGTGCCAAAGATTGTCTAGCGCAGTTTGAGCAAATCCTAGCGGATTTCAAGGAAGGGAAAATTTAACAAAAGAAATTTGGGGAATCATTAGGATTCCCCATTTTTTTGTTTTATCTTTGTCGGGTCAATGCAGGGCTGGCTGAAAAGTCAGGAGAGTATACTCCAACCTGCCTTATATTTTTTTTATGCGACAAATACCGCGACATGATGTCGCGATACGTGTCGATGTGTCGAAGACCAAGGTCTTCTTAGACCGATGTACACAATTGTGTACGTTTGGGGCTTAGTAGTATCTAAGCCCTTGTTCGTATAATTTTTATTCTCACAAATCTACCAAATAATCATCAGTTAAACAAATAGGACAACCCCAATATGTTTCGTTATCAAAATTAGGTTGTAAGTCCGAACCTTTTATATATTGCATATCAAGTTCTTTTCCTGTTAATTCATATTCATTCGCACCGATTTGTGGATTTTGGTCGATTAAAACAGAATTACAATTATTACATTTACACAAATTAGCTGTTACCATGTTGTATTGTTTTGATGGTACAAAAATAAGGAGAATATTTCTATTCTCCAAATTTATTTTATTAATTTACATAAAAATTATTTCACCATTCCATTGTGGGTGTGAATACATTTCGAGGCATAGATAGCAATCGTAACCTCTTTCTTCAAGGTCGTCAATATATTGGTCGTATTGATTTGCAAGAATTGTAACAACTGTTCCTTTATCGTAGATACGAACAGGTGAAGTGTCGGTTTTATCTTCATGGTTTGTATCCCATGTGCCATTGATAAAAATTGTAACTAATTGATTCATGTTGTTTGATTTTGATTAGAGTACAAAGATAAGGAGAATATTTCTATTCTCCAAATTTATTTTAATCAACGATACCATTTTTTCCATAGTACATATTGAAACGTGTGGGTTCTGATAAAGATTTATACCATTCCATGTATTCTTCTTCAAGTGCTTTATCTTTGAATTTAAAGTAGCTACCATTGCAATAGCGTAAACTATTATTTCTTTTGTAAAACTCGTTGAAGATATCTTCTTTGGAACCTTTGATTGTTACTTCGTTTGTGATAACAGATTTTGTATCTAAAAACGTAAAACCCGATTCAGTTACAACGGTTTCATTTCTTGGGTTCCAATATTCTAAAACTGCTTCCATATTAGTGAATGATTACGGTGTAACGGTCTTTGATTTCGTGGTCGATGTCCAAGGCTTTGAGTTTGGTTGAGATTGAATCAACGTCCATGTCGTCAATTTTCCAACCTTTGCCAGCTACCAAGCGTCCATCTTCGAATTGGAGTTTGTCAGCTGCTTTGAGCATTCGCATCCAATTTGTTTTGCTTTTTGGGTCTTTTCTGAGAAGTTGTGTTGCCATATGTTTTAAATTTGATAAGACAAAGATAAGGAGAATATTTCTATTCTCCAAATTTATTTTCAATTATTTTGACAATTGAGTTCCGTATGCCCAATGTCCGTTATCCAAATCAACCACAAGTTGTCTTGTATTGGCTGCATCCCAATCAATCTTGTTAATTGGTCTACCTTCTTTACAACCCATTCGACACCATTCCATTCCAGTTACTTTAGCGGGTTGAGCTGGAGCTGTACCGAATGAACCTCTCCAATTTACGGTGTCACCCACTTTTAAAAAATTTGAAGCCATGTTGTATTGTTTTTGATTTGAGTACAAAGATAAGGAGGATTTTTCAATCCTCCAAATTTATTTTTAGTTTACTTGAAAAAGTTTTGATAAAAAGGTTTAAGTATTACACGTTTACCTGAGAACCCTGCATTATATGTTTTTAAATGTTTTTTGATTCCTTCATCATCATTAATAAAACAAACGGAATCCCAATATCCATTTGATTTTAGTTCCTTAATAACACTGTCATTAGTATTTTCAACTACAATTGGACTACCATCTTTTTTAAGGTAATAACCAAAATATTTAGGACTACGTTTAACCGTTTCTAGGTTATTCTCAATTTGAATTACTTTTTGCATTGTTGTATTGATTTGATGAAGCAAAGATATGGAGGATTTTTCAATCCTCCAAATTTATTTTCAATTATCTTCGTTTAGGCAATCTTCACAAGCATGACATGAGAAGCAATAAGAACAACCACAGCCATTTTCAGAGTTGCCACAGTCGCAGCAATTGAACATGGTTCCACAGTTATACTTTCCGTTTGTTGCCCTGTATGTGGTACACATCTTAGTAGAAGTTTTTGAGTTCGCGTTTGAATGCTTGACGGTTGTAGTCCTTTTTGGTTTTATGCACCTTGTTGGTGAATTTTGGGATACGGAATTCGATTTCTGCATCGCGTCTAGCTTTGCGGTCGATTTTCAGGAGTACATCCTTCTCGATTCGGATTGTTTCTTTTTTCATTGTCGTATTGATTTGATAGGACAAAGATAAGGAGAATATTTCTATTCTCCAAATATTTTTTGATAAAGTTTCATATCTTCTCCACACAAAAAAACACCTTCTGCATCATTTACGCTTACTGATTTGATATTGGCGTTGTATTTCAGCTCTCTTTTCTTTCTTTCAATAAACTCCAACACTTTTAGTAGTTGGTAGCTCTTAAAGGTTTCGGTTTGAAGTTCACCTACTTCATTTAGTTCCATATCCAAATATTTGTAGGTGAGCGTTGTTATAGGCTGTTTGGCTGAAAGCTCTTTGATGTAGTCAAGTTCAGTGATAAACTTGTCATAGAACTTTTGACTGGCAGTACCGATAGAGATTGTTCTATCTGCTAGGTATGCACCTGATGCTGTCATTTCAAGGTTATGGTTAACCATGTAGTTGTATATGCGAACAAGCATATCTGATACAGCGGCTGAATATTTCATTTCCATGTTGATTGTTGTTTGATGAAGCAAAGATAAGGAGAATATTTCTATTCTCCAAATTTATTATCGACCAATTTTAAATTCGTAAATTGACGTTCTTTGGCTCATGTAACGTTCAATTTTATCTGCAATGAAAGAATATTCTTTCCTTATTTCATCAATGGTTGTGTTATCACCAAAAAACAACCCTTCTCCCCTATGTGAAAACACATCCGAAGAATAACCCACAAACGTCAGTTTTTGAATAAAATTAGGCTTGAATGATTCGCTTTTAATGTACCACAGATAAATACGTGAATTGCAATCCCATACTTTTTCCAATGTACCGAACAAATGGTTTGATGCCATGTTCAACATCAGTTCAAAATCTGCTTTCTTATTAAATTTGTGTATCATGTTGATTGTTGTTTGATGATGCAAATATAAAACAAAAATCCCACACTACCAAAAATAATGTGGGATTTTATTTATCAAATCAACTCAACTTAAAATTTCTTTTAGTTCCTGAATTGGTTTATGGTTCGTATAAAAACCATCAACGAGTTCAGATGTCATCCAATGATATGGCATTCCATCTTGTTCTTTGTAGATTCGCCAAACATGGAAATTACCTTTTACAAAGCTAACAGCATCGTGTGGTACGTTCTCGATACTGGTTCGTTTGTGCATTTTGTCTTTATAGCTGAATTCAACCTTAAAGCCATTGGCTTCCATTTGAGGAATCATGTTAAGGTCTTCCCTTCCACATTCCTCCCATTTGGTCGGTCTAACGTATTTATTGCTTGTTTCCATGATGCAAAGATAAGACAAATATTTTAATCTACCAAAAAAATGGAGAATATTTCTACTCTCCATTTTCATCAATCAATCAACAAGGGACTACTTGAACGTAGTCGGCTATGTCTTTCAAGTCTATTCGCTCTCGATTGCTTCTTGAGTAATATCCTTGTTTTTCGTATCGTTTAACGAAATCTTTTATTTCGTTTTCAATTTCATCTTCTTTGTATTCGTATTTATCCATTCGGATGTCAAAACCATCGGGGGATAAGATTCTGAATGTTGGCACGTTATTCATCTGACAAAAACGAATTTCTTTGATTTCGCTTCCATCTTCAAGTTTGATACCATCAATGATGTCAATGTAGAATGGGTACAAATCTTGCGCATCACCACTTTCCAAATCAGTGGTTTCAATTACTACCGCATCGTTATCATCCAAATCTTTGATTGCTTCACGAAGCTGACCAATCGAATAAATCTTTTGCATAATGTTGTTTGTTGATTAGAGTGCAAAGATAAGGAGAATTTTTCAATTCTCCAAATCTTTTTTGAATTATTCTTCTGTGTATTCTTTTGTCACATCAACCCCTTCTGTTTCCAAGTAATCAATCACTTCCAACCCTTCTGCTTTGGGCAAAAAGTTTTCAACTCCAGTTTTATCTTCTTCATAAAAACAAGCGACTGATTTGCTTACCACATCGCTTTCATCATAAAGGTCTGTGTCATACTCGACAACAAAGGTCATACTAATTTTAGCGTATTTTAATTTTCCCATATCATTTATTGATTATGGTACAAAGATAAGGAGAATTTTTCAATTCTCCAAATCTTTATTGAAGATTTTTAGCTCAATAGGTCTTCACAAGAACCTATGAATAAACCAACCTCGTGGTTTACGCTACCACCCTCTTCGATTTCATCCAACATAAGTCGGTACAAATCGTTAACCTCTTCTTTGAATTGTGGGTGTTTTGCGATGAACTCTTGTGCGAATTTTCTTGCGTATGCTTTATCCATGATGTATATGATTTGATTATTGTGATGCAAATATAAGAAGGATTTTTCAATTCTCCAAATCTTTATTGGAGAATTTTTATGTAATCACCTTTTCTTAAAACCAACTCAACACTTTTAGCAAAGCTATAACCCATAACTTCGGTTACTACTTCAAAGACTACGAATGTACCTTTGTTTGTTGTTATTTTGGTTTTGATTAACTCAGGTACTGAGTTAAGATATGAATATACCTTAGCGGCAAATTCACCCGTAAATGATACCATGTGGTCGCCTTTTGAATTTCTTACTTCTAGTTCCATGTTGTATTAATTTGATGATGCAAAGATAAGAAGGATTTTTCAATCCTCCAAATTTATTTCAAAATAAAATATGAAACTATTGATATTCCGATAATCCAACCCAATAGAAACCCCATTGTGCAAAGCAATATCAAAACACTTTCTTTGCTTGGTTTAAAGTTCTTATTGCTTTTGCTATTCATGATTGTCCATGAAGCTGTTAAAGCACCGATGTATGCAGATATGTTATTCATAGTGCAAAAATAAAAAGAAAAAGGTTTGTTTCCAAACCTTTTTGCAATTTTTTTATGCCTTGGATTCAATCCAACGTCTGAACCCAATAACAACGTCACCTTGGCTCCAATTTTCAGGGTCGGCAGTTTCACACACATCTTCATAGATATGCTGTACAATGTCCTCAAAATTGCTTGGAATGTCCATACCAATCTGTGATACGATGTCGATGAATTGTTTTTCGATTTCATCTTTCTTTTCAACGCTCCAGTTAGGTGTATCCAAATACTTGACAATACAAATTTCATCATTTTCGGTACACCATGAACCATTGCTGTGAACAATGATTTTTTCACCTTCTTCAAGTATATTTAAGAACGTTCCAGCCAATAAGACGTGCATACTTGGATGCATTTTACCATAGGCATTTACATGGTCAGGTGTTTCGATAACATGACATTCTTTTTTTTGTTTAGCCCCTCCGATGTAAGGGAATGATACGATTGCTTTTCTCATTGTTGTATTGATTTGATGAAGCAAAGATAAGGAGAACTTTTCAATTCTCCAAATCTTTTTGCAATTATTTTCTAAGAATTTTGTTCCACCAATATTCTATGTGCATGATGAAAGCTATAAATCTTTTTGTACCTTTGTTCATTACTTCAAGATTAACCCGTCAATGATTAGCACTCGGTCGTATTTCAAGATGATTGTATCTTTGCGAATGGAAGAATTCAATAAATCGTAAGCATCTGATAGCTTGTCATATTCATCTTCTGAAAGGTCGGAGTACTCCAATTCATTTTCAAACTTTTCAAGCTTTTTTTTGCTATCTTTGCCTTTGGCAACCATAGCGTGGTATAGCTTTGCCAAATCTTCTTTGGTGTCTGATGGACTACCTGCGATGATGTCCATACGTTGGTGTGTAACACTTGAGTAATCATTCTCGGTGTGTCCTACACCTGTGGTTTCTGATTTTAATCCGATTAGTAACATTGTTGTATTGATTTGATGATGCAAATATAAAACAAAGTTTTTAATCTACCAAATTTATTTTACATAGTATTCACAATTTCTCCCACCACAAAGCCCAGGCCAAACCTTATACACGATTTTCTCCCTTACCAATCGTTGCAAAACATTATATGTTTCATCATAGTCACCCCCAGCAACATTGTGTATTTCCTTATATGAAAAAGGTTTGTTTGAATTTTCTTTTAGAAAACTAATAATATTAAGACGAACATCCATTGTAATATTGTTTTGATGATGCAAAGATAAAACAAAAAACCCACACTACCAAAAATAATGTGGGTTTTTTCAAGTTTGTTTATTAAAAATATTTTATTCTGTTTCCCCTATTGGGGTGGTGGTCTACTTCGCATACCCGTAGGTTTTAAGTGTTAGTAATTCCGTGAACAATAATGTTGTAGATAACTAGAGCGATAAAAGCGGCTAGTATTGTTACCATAAAGGTAATGGTTCTTTTTCTAACAAACAAATATTTTATCATTTTTTCTTTGTTTTTTCGTAGTAAGGCATCATCCAATATACTGGGAAACCCAATACATCAACACCTATCTGAATTGGTTTATACTTGATTACTACCATGATTGATTTATTTTGTTATGCAAAGATAAGGAGAACTTTTCAATTCTCCAAATCTTTATTGATTATTTTTTGATGCTTTTGAATTTGGATTGATAATTTTTTTATTCCAATCAGTATGAACGATATACTCAACTCCATTAAAATCAATCACATATTCAATAGATTGATTACTACCGTTTATGTCACATGGATATGAAGTAATGATGTCACCATTTTGGTAAACTTCTTTGTTGGTAGGTTTTTTCTTTGTCATAGTTGTATTGATTTGATGAAACAAAGATAAGGAGAACTTTTCAGTTCTCCAAATCTTTTTGAAACTTTTTTGTTAAAAGTTTGGGTTCAATACCCACTCCAATTTATACACTGGGTTGTAACGTCCACCCGAACAAGGTCCACATGATGAACTACCATACTTCAAATTTTGTGTCATTTTGTGGCGCTTATGGATTTTACCACAAGTTTTGCATTCAGCAATATAACGACTTTCAGGTGTTTCAACAACCTTGCTAGAATAACAACGTTGTCCATCACAACCAATTTCGATTGCTTTCCTTCTCCAAACATAGTCATGTCCATGCCCA
>ERZ869925.1447-NODE-1447-length-10693-cov-5.068152_pt1 | contig 10693 bp, 20 predicted proteins | sample MGYA00579311_ERZ869925 | MGnify/ENA primary metagenome ERZ869925 (study PRJEB32216, sample SAMN09231817) | wastewater metagenome | place: USA: Maryland | collected 2016-07-30 | study: EMG produced TPA metagenomics assembly of the PRJNA472060 data set (Reclaimed...
AAGGATACAACAGTAACATTTCAGGATGCCGGTGATGGAATCCATCTTGGTGGAAATGGACAAAGGAAATTTGCTAATTGGGTAATAAATCACTTAAATCAATAATAATGAAATATATAATTCCAACAGTTTTTATTACAATTATGTGGATTTTTTTAATTACTGGAATCCTTAATACTATCCCAACACCTAAAATAGAAAATGGGGATATTCTTAAAAATTGTGTAATTGATACGATGTATGTTACAGAATCCCCATCTACAATTGAATATGGAAAACGATATAATTACAAGACAAGTTGTGATGAGGTTATTTTAACCAAGAGAAAGGATGTATATTCAATTGGTGATACAATAACATATATCTATAAAAAAAGATAAAGTTATTACAACCATATATTTATATATTAAATAGGTTGTATGAAAGAATGTAAAAATTGTGGTAATGATATTCCCAACAGAAATGTCTATTGTAATAATTTGTGTCAAAACGATTACGAAAACAAACAAAGATTGACTGAATGGCTAAATGATAAAAATGTTTTTAGAAAAGGATGTACTTCAATGCCATCTTGGATGCGTAGATATTTGTTAGATGAAGCCAATAATAAATGTAATGAATGTGGATGGTGTGAAAAAAATCCATTTACAAATACAATACCATTAGATATAGACCATATTGATGGGGATGCTTACAACAATGTTAAGGAAAATCTTAGAGTATTATGTCCAAATTGTCACTCGTTAAAAAAAACATTCAAAAATACAGGTAATAGAAAATCAACTAGATTTAGTAGAAAAATGCCGACATAGCTCAGCTGGCCAGAGCGGCTCATTTGTAATGAGCGGGTCGTGGGTTCGAATCCCTCTGTCGGCTCAAATATTTTTCAAAATTATTCCACTATTGTTGTGTGAATTAAAAACTCTTCTTATATTTGTGAACACTAAAACGGAAACACAATGGCAAAAGAGAAAAAAACAATCTAAGTTGAGTTTATTAAAAACTTTGCAAATCTACAATTAGCAAATCCAAATAACTCAATTCAAGCGAAACTTGGAGTAATTGCGATGTTAGAAAAGGTTTTAAGTGAAGCAAATGCTTACAAAGGTTATATGTATTTGTCTTTAGGTCTCAACAATACACCACCTGAATTTGGAAGTGAGGGATGGGCATCAAGAAAGTATTTCTAATGGTTGTGACACCTAGTAATTCACAAGTAGTGGTTGACACTTTGAATGTTACCTGACTTTGGAGTTTTGAAGAGTAAAACCAGAAATCTTCTAAAAAAAAAACTTACAACTATGGCACTGATTTATTTAGTTATTGATAGATCTGATAAGATTCCAATTTTAACAGCATCTACACGTGAAAAGGCGAAAGAACTCTTGGATGAGTTTATGGGATTACCTCCATACTTTGAAGACAAGGATGTGGAATATTTGGGTTATTTTCCTTACAATTGTAAATGGCCTGACATATACGAGGGGGACTTTAAGTATAGAGATGGGGAAGATATACAGGTATTCAGTTTGTATTGTATGGAATTAGATAAATTGAATTAGTAATATAGTCCTGTGGCGGAATTTTGGTAGACGCAACGACAAGTGTCAAAATGGGGCGATGTATAGGAGTCCAAGTATATGACATACAGGTTCGAATCCTGTCAGGACAACAAGGAGTAAGAGATACTCTGTGGTCTTTTATCCAAGACCCATTTAACAATGGATAGGTTCAACTTGGACAACCTGAATGCCAAATCGTGGGAATAAAGGCAGGTAGCAGAGCCTCCCAGTAGCTTGACTAATTTTAAGAGGGATGACCCACAGGTTTATTGAAAGCAAGAAAACCGATATATCTACTCACTTGGAATCTCAGAGTGGGGAAATTTGCACCCATAGTTAAAAGGATATAACCTATCTCTTCTAAAGATATATTCCTAGTTCGAGTCTAGGTGGGTGTACAAACTATAAAAAAACATAAACAATGAAAAACATTTTATTTTCTCTATTTTTTATTTTACCATTAGTCTTATTTGGTCAATTAGGAAAAACACCATCTGAAATCGAGAAATCATTAGGAGAAAAACATTTGACAGAAATAGTCGAGGAATTTGTTAACTACTCTTATGATTTTCAATTTCAATATGAAGGTAAAATATTGATTGAAAGATATACTTTTAGATTTGAGAAAATAAATGGAGACTATATTTGTACCAGTTGGGCAATTTCAAGACCAATTGAAACATATAATCAAACTTATTGGGAATTAGAGGATTATTTCAAAATGAATGATTCTGTTTATATCTGTGAGATTGACAAATCTACAATGAACATTAATTTGTTTAGGGATAATGGGTATTATTTAATAAACGTCACATATAAAAAATAAAAAATGAAATTCAAAGTAGGAGATAAAGTTTTCAAACCAAAAGGTTACAAATTTCCAGGTATTGTTGTTGCAGTATTTCAAACCACATCTGGTGATGTAAGAGTTGTTGCAGAATTAATCGATAATGGAATGTTACACATTTTTAGTGAAAGTCAGTTAGAACTTGATAATAACTAAATTAAAATTTAATATTGAAATGAAAAAAACCCCGATTCAAAATGTTATTGACAAAGTTGAGAAACTTGTAAGACAAAGTGAGGTTGGAACTGAAGAAAGAAGAAAGTTAAATCTTGTAATTTCTTATCTTTGGGATGAACTTGACAATGAAAGAAAAACTTTGGTTGATGTTTTTGAGGAAAGTAAAAAAGAACATAAGACTGAAATAACAGGAAACATGTGGGTGAATAAACATTTTATGGATTACGAAAAATTTTTATGATGAAAAACGAAAATCAAGGTAAAACACAAGAACAAATCAAACTATCTTATCAAATTTTTACTGGTTCAATGTTAGGACTAATAGTTTTAGGATTAATATATTTGATCAAACTAGGATTTAGTTTGTAAGTTATGGTCGGGTGATGAAATTGGTTATACATGCAAGACTTAAAATCTTGTGGTCAGTAAGACCGTGCGGGTTCGAGTCCCGCTCCGACTACTAAAGGTTCTATAACTCAATCGGTTAGAGTACCCGACTCATAATCGGTAGGTTCTAGGTTCAAGTCCTAGTAGAACCACAATTGCCCAAGTGGTGGAATGGTAGACACGTTCGGCTTAGACCCGGATTCCATTGAAGGAGTGAGAGTTCGAATCTCTCCTTGGGTACAATATTTTTTCACTTATTATTGAATCAATCAAATGAAAGACATTGTAAAAACTTTTTTATTCCTCAATTTAATATTCTATACTTTGGGAGTATATCATTTTAATACTATCAATATTTTCAAATTTGATGAGATTGAAAGTATATTAAATCAATATTCTGATAGTGATAATGCGGTCAAATTTTTAATAAGTTGTGAGTTGGTGTTACTATTTATTTCATTTCTATTAAAGAAAATTACAAGTATGTTATATGTTTTTTTGGGTTTTTTGTTACTAATGTATTTATTGGGGTTTTTAAATCCTGAACAATAATATATTTATGATTATGAAAAAGATTTTAACTTTTATTTTTATCACCTTTCTAATTTCATCTTGTAATCTCCTATACAGAGAGAATTGTGCTTCATATTCTCGTGCTAGTTTAAGACACAAAACAAAAAGTCCCAATCTAAAAAAAAAGGGTAAATCTTATTCCTTACCAAGATATATGAGAAATAGGGATTAAACTAAATTACCATATTTTTGGAAAAAAATTTCGGGCATTTTTTCATGATTGTAAGAATTACCAACTTTTTCAGATTCACCAGAATTTTCCATTTTTGCTAATACTTTTTTCACATTTGGATAACCAGTCCAATTTTCTGAACGACTAATCATCTTTACATTCGAAGGTAAACTAGTTCTTTCTGAAGTTATATATGGGTCAATTAATCCTATGAATTTGTATTTTCCTGAATCTAATGCACGTAATGTATTAGAACCACCACCTGAGAATCCACTAACTGAATCAATTTTGGCATTTGGATTTATTTTTTTTAGCTCGTTCTCCACTGACTCAATTGATAATTCTTTGTCAGCATAAACAACATTCCTTTTTATATATTGTTTTCCTTCATCGTACATAAACTTTGCACCATATTGACTACTAGGATACCCCCCATATATCAAAGCATATGTTTCAGATGTGTTATCTTTAGTATCAATTATTATGTTGTCTTTTTTTATAGTTTGTAAACTATCTTTTTCAACTTTTTTAATTGTGGGGCTTTTGACTCCACTTTGACCTGTAACTTTAAAAGTGAAATCAAGATGTACTGCATTATTGTCAGGTTCTCGAACCACATTTTTTACACCTGAGTTTGATTGTTTTGATAATTTTTCCGCTTTTGTTGCTAAATTTTCATCGTAAGGAACAACATCAATTGAAAATCCTGGTATATGATTGCTCATTACTTTTCCCCTTTCTCTATCTCTTTCTTTTAGGTAATCAGCGTATTCTTGTTGTGTCATTTGTCCACTTTTGAACAAATCCCATTTTTTTACTAAATCACAATTTTTATTTCCTCTACAATACCAATTGATTATATTTTTTCTACTATTTTGTTTATTAACTCTTGCCTGATCTTCATAAGTTCTCAAAGTACTTGAAACTGTAATTTCTGATTTACCAATATCTTTGGCAATACTTTTTAATAATGTTTCAGCATCCTTATTCAATGGTATAGCGTTAGGATAATATTTAATATTAACTGACTGATAATTTGGGTTTACATAATAACCACCAGGTTCAATTTCATAGGTTGTATCAAGTGTGGTATCTACCATAGTATCGTTTTCTGAGTCACTCTCAGATTCTTCTTCACCCCCAGTTGCGGCCAATCTTAAAATCCTTTCAAGTGGACTTTCTTGTTCTTGTATTTTTTGATACTTTGATTGTAAAAAGTTATATTGTGATTCAGAAATAATAATTTTCATTTTTAATTCTTTTTTTAATAAATAGTTTAGATTGATAATTAAAATTTTTTTCCATATAATGAAATATATAAAAGGAAAATTAAATGGAACCAAAAATACTTAAAAAAGATACCAATGTTACTTACTATTTTCCCCACGGAAATAACGAACCATATTGTGTTACCTTCATAAAATCTGGTTGGAAGGGGCAATATCATGTGATATCTGAGTGGGGTGATTCTGGTGACTTTACACACAGATTGATGAGTCCGATTCAAATAATAGATTTGTATCACATTGATGCTAACGATTTACCTTTAAATGACCAAGTATATTGTGTAACTAAACAAGAGATTTTGAATCATCCAAATGATTATGATTTAGGTGAATTTGTTAGGAGAAAAATTTCTTAATCCGAATAGTTTGTTTATCTTTGTATGAAACAAAATAGTTATGAAAAAGGAGAACAAAATAAAAACAACAATTGACGCCATAGGAAATGGTGCTCGTTTGGTTTATTTAGAAAAAAATCCACATGGGTTTTCATCTATCACAAAAGTTCATAAAACGATTAAACAATATACTAGAAAAGATAAACGAAATGAAATACAAAATTTACTTGGACGATGAAAGAACTCCAAATGACAAAGATTGGGTAATAGTTAGAAATTATGGTCAATTTATCAAAAAAATATCCGATATTGGATTGGAGAATATTGATATGATTTCGTTTGATCATGATTTGGGTGAAACTGCCGTTGAAGAATACTATACAAATGTAATGAATAAAGGTATATTAGATTATGATAACATTGAAGAAAAAACAGGATATGACGCAGCTAAATGGTTGGTTGGGCACTATATGGATAATTTTACAACTCCGTTTCCTCAAGTATATGTTCACTCCGCTAATCCTGTGGGAGCTGCTAATATTGTTAATTATATTAATGGTTTCCTAAAACATATGGATAAGGAACAAACTGCAAAACTGAAAGTACATCCGTTCACCATTAAAGATAAATAAATGAACATCTTTTTTTTGGATTATGATGTTGTCAAATGTGCCAAATACCATTGTGACAAACATGTTGTTAAAATGATTTTGGAAACAGCACAATTACTTTGTTCGGCACATCACATTACAAATTCAAAGTTGGAAATCCCCTACAAACTTTCACACAAAAACCACCCCTGTTCAATATGGGTTAGAGAGTCGTTATCTAACTATTTCTATCTATGTGAACTGGGGTTGGAATTGTGTAAGGAATACACTTATCGTTATGGAAAACGTCACAAATCACAAGAGGTTATTGAGTGGTGTGTCACAAATTTTGTCAACATTTGTGACAAAGGTTTTACTGAACCACCCAAAGCTATGCCTAATGAATATAAAGTAAAATCTGTAATTGAAAGTTATAGGAATTATTATATTGGTGCAAAAAAATCTTTTGTTTCTTGGAAGAATCGTGATATTCCCTATTGGTTTTGTGAAGAGAATCGCTTACAATTAGTATAAAAATTATGACAGAGGAAAAATTTAATGAATTGAAAACTCTAAAAGATAAAATTAATCAATTAGAGATAAGGTTATTAACTATTAATAGTTTGTTAGAATCTAAAAACCTTAATATGGAAATCAAGGGGACATCCACTTGTCACTTCAAAATTAATAGATTTATCAATATTGATGGTGATGATTATATTAAAACCATTTTAGATTCCGAAAGAAAAACAACTGAATTTAATTTATCACAATTAAAACAAGAATTCGAAAATAAATAATTATGAAAACATTCAATCAAGCCATGACAGCCATTTTGATGACTCTTTTCTTCATTGTTATATGGAGGGTAAGAAAAAAAAGAAGAGCATGATGTTTAAAAAATATATTGGTATTATAGTTTTGGTTTTTGGACTTATTTCATTATTAGGTATATTTTGGTTCACAGGTGTAATCAAAAATCCATTTAAGAAAAATGAACTAAGAATTGAAAACACAAACATATTAGTTGACGATATAAAAATAATATCTCAACTTTTCACTTCATCATACTATACTGAAATAGTTGTTGATTCAATTAAAAAAACACCAGGTATATTCTCAGACTATAATCATCAATTAGTTGTTGTAGCACGAGGAACATCTTATATTGGTACAGATTTATCACAACTCGACACATCAAATATTGTAATTAGTAAAGAAGATGACAAAATAAATTGTACTCTGATACTACCATCTGCAAAAATATTTAACACGGTCGTTAATCCATCTGGATTCAGTATTTTTATTGATAGTAAAGGATTTACTCCTGACGAGGTTCAATCAACTAAGAACAAGGCCTTACTTGAAATTGAGAGGGATGTTTTAAACAATGGGATGTTGGAAAAAGCTAACGAACGAACTAAAAAATTATTTACAGACTTATTGATTGGAATGGGGTTTTCTAAAGTTACAATTATCATCAAATGAGAAAATTATTAATATTGACAGTAATCTTTTTTATTTCTTGTACCAAAGAAAAAAATCTTCCTAATGAAGACCAAATCCTTAATAAGGTGAGTGAAATGTCTACATTGGGTACGGTTGAGTATAATCTAACTAAGATTATTCAAGTTGATGATAAACAATGGTATTCTATTGGTCCTAGAAAAATATTATTGGGTTGTAAAGCATATGTAAAAGCTGGTATAGATTTTAGACAAATTAAGATAGTTGAAATCAATGATAGTTTGAAGAGTATTAAAGTTGAAATTCCCGAACCAAAAATATTAATAGTTAGTATTCCTCCAAATGAAATTAAAGTAATTAATACTAATATTGGAATGTTTAGAGGTAATTTTACAAACCTGGAATTAAACGACATACAAAAACAAGCCGAAGAAGATATCAATAATAAAATACAAGATTTGAATATTTTATTTGATGCTAAAAAAAATGGTAAGTTATTTTTACAAAACTTTTTTAGAAATCTAGGTTTCCAACGAATTACAATAATTGATAATAATTTTATTATACCCCCTATAAACTAGTATGAAAGAGAAATTAACTAAGTTCCAAATTGAAACTTTAAATAAAATACAACCAATCATAAAAACGAATCCATATAAGTTAGAATTAACTTATGATGATGAACTAATATTAATTCAGACTATCGGATCAAATGAATTTATCACAACCATTTTCCCTAAAAACGAAATTTCATTTTTACAAAAAAAAGAAAATGGAAAAATTGATTTAGTTTTCTTCAGTAAGGATAAAACTGAAGATTATATTAAAATTATATCTAATTTATTTAAGTAGAAAAAATTTTTTTCAAAAAACCCCATTTTAATTTTGATATTAGGATGGGGTTTTTTATCTTTGTAAGACAATAAAATGAAATAGAAATGGGAACAAATTACTACAGAATACCAAGTGTTGATGAAATGGAAAAAAGAAAACAAGAGTTGATTGACAATATCAACTCCTTGGATATTTCACCATGGTCAATTGAAAGAAAATTTGTAACAAACCAAAAGGAAAATGATTGGGATACTTATTCAATTTGGGATTTGTTCACCGAAAATACAAGTATTCATTTAGGTAAGCGTAGTAGTGGATGGAAATTTTTATGGAACTTTCATCAAAACAAATTCTACTCTAACAAAGAAGAGTTATTTAATTTCATAAGAATTGGTAGAGTTGTAGATGAATATGGTGATGAAATGGAAGTTGAGGAATTTATCACAATGGCATTAGAGTGGGGACAACCAAATGGTTTAGATAGTGAAACATATCGTAAAGAACATCCTCGTCAATATCACTACGATTTCGAAGAAAAAGAAAAATATATTGATGGGTTGAGAGTTTCACCACATACTGATTTTTGTTAACAATTAAAAATATAAAAAACTATGGCAAAGAGATTATCATACGAAGAAAAGAAAGAAAAACTAATGGTTGATATAATCAACAAAATGTTCGAAATAGCAGGACATAATGTTACTTTTGATGATATCAAAGACCGAAAGGATGACTGGTATAATCAGTGGACTATGACTGAAGAACAATATGAAAAATGGAGAAAGTGGGGTACTAAACAAATCAAAAAACTTACCAAGTTAACTGATGTTTATGCTAACAGACAAATGGCTATGATTGGATTAAATTATGGTCTTAAATTTGAAAAATTAGGTGACTCAGTAAGTAATTCCGAAAATTAATTATATCTTTGTCTTGTTAATTATTTTTGGATATAAAAACAAATCAATTATGAATAAAGACATCATATCATACCCAAGTATTTTCATAGAAGATGTAAATATTACTATTATATTTAAAGAAAATGAAAATTACAATGATGTAAAAAATATTTTTGAGAAATATGGATTTGGTTTTTATTATCCGAAACTTAAAACAATTATCATCGATGGTGAAGTTTTTGTTAATTCTGAACTTACCTTTGACGATTTGAGATTTGTTGAAGCCCACGAGATTGCACATTTAAAATTAGGACATAATGGGGGTGATAGATATGACGAAGATGAAATTGATGCTGATATTTTAGCTTATGGTTTGTTAAAAGAAAAAGGTCTATCAACAGAAAGATTAGTCCAAACCTTTGAAGAAAGACATAGTGTAAAATTTTCTGATGTGTTAGTAGTTGGATAGTTTTTCAAAATATATATTTAAAGCTCGACTTAAGTTGAGCTTTTTTTATTTAATCAATATTTATATATACAAATCAACTACCAAAAATTGTATCAAATGTCTTCAGATATTATTGTTGCGTTTATTACAGGGGTTATGGGGCCTGTGACATTGTTATATACAAAAAACTTAATAGAAAAAAGAAAGAAAAAACCAGATATGGTTCAAGAAGCCCTCAAAGTAGGTGAACTTGTTATGTCAAAAATAGAAAATATTAGAGAAGAATTTCATTGTGACAGAGTTTGGATTACTCAATTTCATAATGGTGGAAATTTTTACCCAACTGGAAAATCAATAGCTAAGTTTAGTATGATTTACGAAACAGTTAGCCCAAATACAACATCTAAACAAAATAACTTTAAAAACTTACCAGTTAATCTTTTTACTAAATCAATTAATCAATTGTTCGAAAAAGATATAATTGAAATAAGTGACTTCAAGGATGAAACAATTGCTACTTACGGATTAAAGTATATCGCTGAAGAAACTGGATGTAAATCTCAATATATTTTTGCTATTAAGACATTAGACAACAAATTTATAGGAACTTTGGGTGTTGATTATACTAAAAGAAAAACAAAATTAGATGCCGAAACAATAAATCAACTATCCGTACATGCTGCCACGTTAGGTGGGGTATTAATGAATCACTTAAGTCAATAAAAATGAAAAATTTAACATTTAAACCAACTGACAAAATCAAGTTTAACACTAATGATAGTTACATCGATAGTCTTTCAACTTATTTAGATAAAATTTTAAAGTATTGGTTAGAAAACTTCAAAGAAAAAACGTTAAATCTTTCAAAAAAATCAGACGATAGTTTATTAATTACAACTGATTCTAATAATAGAGATTCATTAAATTCTTTATATAATACACTTAAACCAGCAGCTAATTTAAAAGATATTGAAATAAAGGAAATTATTAATGGTTATGAGGTAAAATGGATTTCCCAAGCAAAACCAGAACAAGAAAAAAGTAAAGAAACCAAAAAGGATGCCCAATTACCAGCTATCGCAAAATCATCTTCTGGTGAAAATATAATAAAAGGTT
>ERZ869925.1450-NODE-1450-length-10673-cov-4.674232_pt1 | contig 10673 bp, 14 predicted proteins | sample MGYA00579311_ERZ869925 | MGnify/ENA primary metagenome ERZ869925 (study PRJEB32216, sample SAMN09231817) | wastewater metagenome | place: USA: Maryland | collected 2016-07-30 | study: EMG produced TPA metagenomics assembly of the PRJNA472060 data set (Reclaimed...
CGCATCAACCCGAAAAACTTTGCGGCGTACTGGGAGGCCAACCACGTCAACCTGGTGTTTCTCAGCAACGAAATCATGCCGGTGGTGTTGGAAGAGGATGACCGCAGGCACTGCGTCATACACACGCCGCCGAAGCTCGAAAAGGAATACTACGACGCGGTGCTCAGGGAGATTGCCGAAGGCGGCGTGGAGGCGCTGCACGACCACCTGCTCGGCCTGGACCTTGGCGACTTCGGCCCGAGCTCGCTGCCGCCCCTCACCGTCGCCAAAGTTGAGCTGATCGACCTCGCGAAGGATTCCCCCGAGCGATTCTTTGACGCCCTGGTCGCAAAGGAGATTCGCGGCCTGGAGCCCATGATCGGGCTGTCGGAAGACTGGCACGAAATCTACAAGCTCTGGTGCAGGCGCGTTGGCCTGCGCGCCGCGCCGTGCCCGCGATTCGTTCGCAAGCTGCGCGAACTGCGCGGCGTGGTGAGCCGAAAGAAGCGCTATCGATTCGCCGGCTATGACGCGTCCAGGCCGGACCCGCAACACGCATTCATGTTCCTGGGCGATGGCACCTGCCCAGACGGGGAAGATGAAAAGCGCTGGCTCGCCCAACAACAGGTTGAACTGGCAGGTCAGCTCGCCGACTACCGTGAATCGTTCAAGGAATCATCCAAGGCGGGTGTCGGATGAACCGCCCGCTGTTCCGATTGTGCCGATTGTTCCGCATGCGTTGTTCCGCATCAAACCCAGTGAAAATGGGCGCTGTGCTGCATGGGACGCATCCGGCCTTACACGGGCGCGCGGGCGCGCGTAGTGAAAGCGCCGGCGCCCCATCGCACGCTCGCGCACCTCGCGCACACGTAGGCGGATGCGTCCCATGCGTCACAGCGTCACATATCGGCCACAATCAAAGGCTTGCGGCTGTGACGCATCCTGTGACGCATCCGCGCCGCGCCATTCATGCGTCACAGGTGTTTTTTTTCGCGCGCGCGCAACCACTCCCCTTGCCATCGCCTGAAAAAATGGAGGTGGTGGGGTGAGCCAGGCGGAGACCATCGGCAGCTTCGCCGCCTTTGCGCGCTGGCTTGGCGTCGCCAAGTCGCGAATCACCGAGCTACACCAAGCCGAGCGCCTGGCGCTGACGCCGGATGGGCGGCGTGTGCGCTTCGAGGCCAGTAAGGCCCGCATCGCAGAAACCGAATCACCCTCCCACGATGGCGTGCGTGCTCGCCACGCCGCCGCGCGGGAAGCAACCGCGGGGCAGGGTGCGGCGCCAGGCCCGGATGCTCCAGTGTCGCCCGCTGCCGCCGACGATGAGGCCGCTGATGGCGACCCGGAATACCCGCCGGATTCCCACAGCCGCCGCCGCGCCAAAGCCCTGGCCGACAAGGAAGAGGCGGCGGCGCGCAAGGCCGTGCGAGACGAGCAGATCGAGCTTGGCCAACTGCTGCGCACGGCGGACGTGGAAGCGGCCCTGTCGGATGCGGCAACCACCCTGCGCAGTGCGCTGGAAGCGCTGCCCTATGACCTGGCGCCCGAACTGGCGCCCATCACCGACGAAGGCCAGTTGCGCGCCAAGCTGGTCGAAGCGATCGAGGCAACCCTGGCCGAGCTTTCCCGGCGGTTCGGAGCGATGGCCAGGCGGGAGGCCGCATGATTCCCGCCGCCGCCCCGCGCCTTGCCGGCATCCTGTCGCGCAGCCTTGCGCCGAGGGTTCCGCTCACCGTCTCGCAATGGGCGGATGCCGAACGGTATCTGAGCAGCAAGGGCAGCGCGAAGCCCGGCAAGTGGGGGACCGATCGCAACCCGCCATTGCGCGAGATCATGGATTGCCTGTCGGTTCGCAGCGCCGTGCATGACGTGGTGGCCATGATGCCGATCCAGTCCGGCAAAACCGATGGTGTGGCGGTGAACGTTGTCGGCTACACCATGGACCACGCGCCCGGCCCCATCATGGTGGCGTTGCCGGGCGAGGTGTCGCAGAAAAAGTGGATCGCGCAGAAATTCAACCCGGCTCTTGAGGTCACGCCGGCCATGCAGCGGGCACTGACCACGCTGGCCTCGCGTGATGCCGCCAACCAGCGCGATTTCAAGGATTTCCACGGCGGCCAGCTCTACATCGAACACGGCGGCAGCCCGCAGCGATTGAAGTCGACCACGGTACGCACGCTCATCGTCGACGAGCTGGACGAATTCGCGGCCAACCTCAAAAGCGGCGATGACCCCGTGGCCATGCTCGATGGCCGCACCTCCGCATTCCCGGCCACGCACAAGCGGCTCTACATCAGCACGCCGGGCATCGAGGGCGTATCGCGCATCAAGCAGCTCTACCAGGCCAGCGACCAGCGCCGCTACTACGTGCCATGCCCGCACTGCGGGCACGAACAGCCGCTGGAATGGGCGGGCCTGCACTGGAACCCGGACGGCACCCAGTGCTGGTATGTGTGCAGAGAGTGCGGCGCCTGCATCGATGAGCACCACAAAACGCAGATGATCCGCGCCGGCCGATGGGTGGCCGAAAACCCCGGGCCAGCCATGCGCGGCTACACGCTCAACGGTCTGTATTACCAGTTCGGCCTCGGCCCGCGCTGGCTCGACCTGGTGCGCGAATGGCGCAGCGCACAAGGCGACCCGGCCAAGCTGAAAACCTTCATCAACGACCGCCTTGCCGAAACCTTCGAAGACCCCGCCATGCGCGCGGTCAAGCACAACCTCATTGCCGATCGCGCCGAGCCCGTGCCCATGCGCCCGCTGCCGGCGTGGGTGCTGGCTGTCACCGCGGGAATCGACACGCAAGACAACCGGCTGGCCGTGCACATCACCGGATGGGGGCGCGGCCTCGCCTCATGGACTATCGATTACGTGGAGCTGCCCGGCGACCCTGCCGAGGATCACGTGTGGCTGGCCCTGCAGGATCTTCTCCTGCGCCCGCTTGAACACAGCCTGGGTGGCGCCCTGCGCGTGGAAGCCTGCGCCATCGACATCGGCGGCCACCGCACCGAAGCGGTGAAAGCCTGGGTGCGCAAACGCATCATCCGCCGCACGCTGGCCATCTTCGGCGCCGTGCCCAACAACGCGCCGGTGCTGGGCAAGGGCAAGCTGCAAGACATCAACTGGCGCGGCCAGATGGACAAGCGCGGCGTGCACATCCACGCAGTCGGCACCGTCGCCATCAAGCACCTGCTCTACAGCCGCCTCAGCACCGATGCCGACAAGGCACCCGAAGCGCGACTGGTGCGATTCAGCGACGACCTCAGCGCCGACTACTTCGGCGGCCTCACCGCCGAAACCTACAACCCGGCGAAAAACCGATTCGAGAAACGCCGCGGTGCGCCACGCAACGAGCCGCTCGACACCTGGGTGTACAGCTACGCCGCCACCCACCACCCAGAGCTGCGCCTGCACCGCCACACCAAAGCCGACTGGGATGCGCGCGAAGCGCGGCTGCTCAAATCGGCGAACGGCGAGCATGCCGCCGCGAATGCTCAGGACGCCATAGAACAATCCGCGCTGTCGGCTCCACGCCCAGCCCAACCCGCCCGCAAAAAGCGCTGGGCAACCACCTGGTGATGCCAATGAACGAAAACACCGAAGATGTGATCAGTGACGTGATCGACCGGGTTGCCGCTGCAGCGAAAGTGCCGGAGGCGGTGGCCCGGCAAGTGGAGCGCGACGCGCGCACCTACTGGGGAGGGGAGCGGCCCTATATCCGCAAGGCCGGGGAATCGCCGCGCCGCGCCGCCGCGCATGAGCGCGCCGCCAGGGTGTTGGCAGACTTTCGTCGCGGCGAACATATTCGGCTGATTGCACGCCGCTACGAGCTGAGCGAGCGGCATGTGCGCAGGCTGCTGGGGATCCAGCAGCAGGCCGAGGAGCCGACGGATGATCCAACTATCGAACGCCCCGAAAAACGCCGCAAGCGCGGACACTCGTTTGCCTGATATGTCCGCGCCAGTCGCGACATGCTGCGATCATGCCCGCAGACATCCTGACCGAACCGCCCTCACAGATCACTGCGGGGGATACGCTCAAGTGGACACGCAGCCTCGCCGACTATCCGGCGAGCGCTGGGTGGACACTGCAGTACACCCTCGTATCGACCACGGCGGCGTACTCGATCACTGCCACCGCATCAGGCGATGACTACGCCATCACCGTGCCAGCGTCGACGACGACCGCGTGGGCGGCCGGACGCTACGCGCTGACCGAGTACGTTACCGACGGCACCGAGCGTTACACGCTGGCGACATCGACGGTGATGATCGCCGCCAACCTCGCCGCCGCATCGGCTGGCATCGACAACCGCACGCATGCGCGCAAGGTGCTCGACAGCATCGAGGCCTGGCTGGAAACACGCGCACCCGTGGCCGGGGAAATCCAGTTGGGCGAGCGCCGCATTCGGCAGTATGACCTTGCCGATCTGTTGGCCTTGCGTGATCGCTACCGCGCCGAAGTGCGCCGCGAAACCGCGCTGGCCGGTGGCACGCGCCTGCTGGTGAATCTGTAATGGCCGGGCTGATTGCGCGGCTGTGGCCACGCCGCCCGGCGGAAACCAAACATCGCCAGCGCGCCTTCGACGGCGCCAGGGTTGACCGGCTCACAGCCTCGTGGATCGCCACCAACACCAGCATCGACCAGGAGCTGCGCAGCGACCTTGACCGCTTGCGTGCGCGCTCGCGTGACCTGTTCAAGAACAACGAATACGCGGCCAAGTTCGGGCGCCTGGTGCGCAACAACATCGTCGGGCCCGAGGGCTTCATCCTGCACGCCCGCGCAACCGACCCCAGCGGCAAGCCAGACATTGCAGCCAATCGCGCGATCGAGCTTGCGTTCTGGGATTGGTGCAAGGCGCGACATTGCGACGTGATCGGCCGCCGCGCGTTTGTCGACGTCGTGCGCATGGCGGTGGTGTCGATGGCGCGCGATGGTGAGTTCCTGATTCGTCGCGTGCGTGGCCGTGGAAAGTTCGGATACCAGTTGCAGCCGCTGAATGTGGATCGCCTGGATACCACGCTCAACCGCGCACCAAGCGCCGCGCAGAACGCGATCCTGATGGGCGTGGAAGTGGACTCGGCCCGCATGCCGATGGCGTACCACATCTGGACAGCCGATGTTTCTGCCGGATCGGTCGCGCGCCGCGAACGTGAGCGCGTGCCCGCCGATGACATCCTGCATGGGTTTGTCGGCCAGGAGGAAGAGCAAACGCGTGGCGTGCCGTGGCTGCACGCGGCCATGCGCATCCTCAATGACCTCAAGGGCTACCGCGAAGCGGCCGTCATTGCCGCCCGGGTTGGCGCTTCGAAAATGGGCATGTACATCGCGCCCGATGGCGTGCCGCCCAACGGCGAAGAGGGCAGCGACGGCAACTTCACCACCGACGCCACGCCAGGGCAGTTCGATGTCGCGCCACCCGGCTACGACTTCAAAACCTACGACCCCACCTATCCGCACGACCAGTTCGATGCGTTTTGCAAAGGCACCTTGCGCGGCATCGCCAGCGCCGCCGGCGTGGCTTATACCTCGCTCGCCAACGACCTGACCGACGTCAACTTCTCATCGATCCGCTCCGGCGTGCTCGATGAGCGTGACGAGTGGATGGTGCTGCAAAACATCGTCATCAACCAGCTGCTGGTGCCGATCTACGAAGACTGGCTCGACCAGGCGCTGATGCGCGGCATGATCCGCATGCCCAACGGCTCGGCCTTGCCCGCCGCCAAGCGCGACAAGTTCGCCGATCACATCTGGCAGGCGCGCCGCTGGCAGTGGGTAGATCCGATGAAAGACATCAACGCCGCGATCCTTGCCATCGGCAACGGGCTGGCCAGCCCGCAACAGATCGCAATGCAAACCGGCCGCGACATCGAGGATGTGCTCGACGACCTCGCCGACTTCATGGCGCTGGCCAAATCCAAGGGAATCACCCTTCCGTACTTCGGGCAGATGCAAGGCGAGCCCGACACCACCGACGCGCGGACATGAGTTTGCCTGATATGTCCGCCATGAAGGATGCAAAGTGAAGCCATGACGAAACCCATCCCCAAGGATCTTCGCGCCGGCGCCAAGTCCAATCGCGAGCTCTCGATCGAGATGCGCGCCGATTCGGTTGACGCCGATCAACGCACGATCGAGCTCGCGTTTTCCAGCGAGACACCGGTCGACCGCTGGTTTGGGCGCGAGATTCTGGACCACAACCCCAAAAGCATCCGCCTCGACCGCATGAAGCGCGGCGGGGCGTTGCTGGTTGACCACGACACGCGCGATCAGGTCGGCGTGCTCCAGTCGGTAAGGATCGACGCGGACCGGGTAGGCCGCGCCGTCATGCGCTTTGGAAAAAGCGCCCGAGCCCAGGAGATTTTCCAGGACGTCATCGACGAAATCCGCACCAACGTATCGGTCGCCTACCGCGTCCATGCCGCCGTGCTCGAGTCGACCGATGACGGCGTGGAGACCTATCGCATCACCGACTGGGAGCCTTACGAGATCAGCCTCGTGAGCGTGCCCGCCGACGTGGCCGTCGGCGTGGGGCGCAGCGAGGAAGCCGAATCGCCGCTCCCGACCACTGAACCGGATTCACCTGCCCAAGAGGTAAGAGCAATGTCTACCGAAAACACCCCCGCGCCGGACAATTCCGCCGCCATCACCGCAGCCGCCAACGCCGCTTCCGGCGTCGAGCGTCAGCGCGCCGAATCCATCCTCGCCATCGGCGAGCAGTACGGCGACAAGTTCCCGAACGTGCGCAAGCTCGCCATTGACGCTGCCCGCACCGGCATGGGCGTCGAAGAGTTCCGCGCCAAGGCGATCGACGCCATGGCCAACGCACCGACCACCACCGCCGAAATCGGCATGGACAAGAAAGACACCACGCGCTACAGCATCATGCGCGCCCTGCATTACCTGGCCAACCCCGGCGACAAGCGCGCCCGCGAAGCAGCGGCGTTCGAAATCGAATGCAGCGAAGCGGCAGCCAAGCGCAATGGCAAGGCATCGCAAGGCCTCATGGTTCCGTATGATGTGCTCAAGCGCGATCTGACCGTCGGCACCGCCACCGCAGGTGGCCACACCGTCGCCACCGATCTGCTCTCGGGTGACTTCATCGAGCTGCTGCGCAACGCCATCATGCTGCCCGGCATGGGCGCCCGCGTGTTGACCGGCCTGGTTGGCAACATCGCCATTCCGCGCCAGACCGGCGCCGCAACCGCCTACTGGGTCGCCGAGTCGGGTGCGCCGACGGAAAGCCAGCAAGCGTTCAACCAGCTCACGATGTCGCCGAAAACCGTGGGCGCCTACACCGACATCAGCCGCAAGCTGCTGTTGCAGTCGAGCATCGACGTGGAATCGTTTGTGCAAAGTGACCTTGCCCGCGTGTTGGGCTTGGCGATCCAGGCTGCAGCGATCCAGGGCGGCGGCTCCAACGAGCCGACCGGCATCCTCGGCACCGCCGGCATCGGCAGCGTTGCGGGCGGCACCAACGGCTTGGCGCCGACCTGGGCGCACATCATTGAGCTGGAGACCGACGTGTCGGTGGCCAACGCGGACATTGGCTCGCTGGCCTACCTCACCAATGCCAAGGTGCGCGGCAAGCTCAAGGGCACCGAGAAGTTCTCGGGCACCAACGGCAACCCGGTCTGGGCCGACGGCAACACGCCGCTCAACGGCTACGCCGCCGCGGTCACGAACGCCGTACCGAGCAACCTCACCAAGGGCAGCAGCTCGGGCGTGTGCTCGGCGATCATCTTCGGCAACTTCGCCGACCTGGTGATCGGCATGTGGGGCGGGCTTGACCTCACCGTCGACCCGTACAGCAACAGCACCAGCGGCACCGTGCGCGTGGTCGCCCTGCAGGATGTCGATGTGGCTGTGCGCCACGCCGAATCCTTCAGCGCGATGCTGGATGCACTGACCGCGTAACCCCCACCGCGCGGCGGTTCACGCCGCCGCGCGTTCTGCGGATCAGCAGCCATGCTCGCACGCGACGGCAGGAAGGACATGACAGAAGACCAGAAAAAAGACCGGCGCGTCTATTGGGAGCGCAGGCTCCAGTCAGTTTTGATTTCTGGTGGCATGTGCATGCTGCTGTGGTGGATTCCTACCGGTGTCGAAGCCTTGCGCAAGCTCGATCGCATCGACGAGCGAACCCAAATGAACACCATCGCCATCAGCGGCGCCTACTCCGCTGATGACGCAGCGAAAGATGTGCGGGCGATAAATTCGCGCATTGATGCCACCTCGCGTGAGATTGGGGAACTTGGCGAACGCATGGCTGCAGTCGAGAGCCGAAAGAATCCGCAAACCAGCGGGAGCCGACGCTGATGCCCGGCACAAAGGCCCGCATCATCGGCGGATCTGTCGCGGCCATTGCGGCCATGGCTGCGCCGATGGGCGCCTATTACGAGGGGGTGTTCCCGATCGGATACGCCGATCCTGTTGGCATCCCCACCGACTGTGTCGGCGAAACCGGGCCGGATGTTGCCATCGGCAAACAGCGGTTCACGTTCGATGAATGCGTGGCGCGCTACGAGCCGCGCCTGCAACGCAACTGGACGCACGGCCTGGCCGCGTGCATTACGCGCGATGTGACCGTACCGCAAGGCGCGGCGCTGGTGTCCTGGGCCGACAACGTGGGCATCCACGCGGCATGCACCAGCACGCTGGTGCGCATGCTGAATGTCGGTGCGCCGCCGGTGCTGTGGTGCGCACAACTAACGCGGTGGAACAAGGCCACCTATCTCGGCGCAAAGATCGTTCTGCCAGGGCTCACCAAGCGCCGGGCCAGTGAGCGCGCCATGTGCGAAGGCGATGTGGATGCGTGGAGGGCGGCGGCATGACGACATCCGACGACACCGGGCGCCTTGGGTTGGCTATGCTGATTGTCCTGTGCGTGGTGGCCATGCGCGCGTTTGATCAGATCGACGGCGCGCAGTTCACGCAGAACCTGCAGTGGATCATCTCGGCGTATTTCCTTGAGCGCATCGGATCTACGGTGACCGGCAGCGTATCGGCGGTGGCCGTCGAGCGTGCCAAGGCGAGCGCATCGTGATGCGCATCGAGCTGTGCGATGGCCTGGACTTGCGCTGCTGCGTCACCTGTGCGCGCAACGTCGACAACAACCCGGGCGAATACCCGGAGCGCACCATCAAGCCCGCGGCCGATCCGCCGCGCTGCGCGGATTGGAAGGCCATTCCGATGCGCGCCATCGATGCGTCGCACGGGAGGTTGTGATGGGTGCATTTTTTGGCTGCATCGTCGGTATCGCGGCCTGTCTTTTGGCCGTGCTGTGGTGGTATGCCAACGGAGGCGATGACCTGTGACGCGCATCTATATCTTGCTTGGCTGCTTGGCTCTGGTGTTTGGCGCGGCGTGGTTCATCGACCACAGCGCCTACAAGCGCGGCATGGCCGAGGGCAACCGCAAAGCCGAGCTTGCGCAAGGTGCGCTGCTGGCAGCCATCGACATCAACACCAGCGGCGCCGAGGTCATCGACCGGTTGCGCGCATCGCTGAAATCGTGCATCGACGACAACGCCCGCGATGTGCGCACCGCGCGGGCAGCATCCGAAGCGGCGCGTGCCGATGCGGATCGTATCGCCGCCGAGCTTGCCGAGCAGAACGCGCGACGCATTGCGCAGCACTCCGGCGAGTGCCGATCATGGGCCGAGCAAGCGGCGTGTGGGAGCGTGCAGTGAGCCCCGACTACTCCAATGCCGGGCTGGACGTGCCGCCGGTGGTTCCCATGCACGATACCGGCCGCGTGGCCGTGTTCGTCGGCGTGGGTTATCGCATGCTCACCATCGCGCAGGCCCGCGCCCTGGCCGAACGCCTCACGCGCATCAGCGCGCAGGTGGAAAGCGTATCGCGCACGCTTGCATCGAGCATGGCGCTGTGCGTTTTCCTGCTGCTCGCCGGCTGCGCATCAGCACCCAAGGTGATCACGCGCACGGTAACCGTGGATGTGCCGGTGGCAACGCGCGCACCGATCCCGGGCGACCTGATTGCGCCATGCCGCGTCGCCGAGCCCGACCCCGCCTGCTGGCGCGACACGCGCCGCGAATTCTGCAACGGGCAACTTGTCGGAATTCGCGACATGTACCGCGCCGCACTCGCCACCTGCGATGCGCGCATGACGCAACTGCGCGCGCTGGATTCCAAAGGAGGCACGCCATGAGCTGCTCGACCGGGCGCCTCGTATCCCGCGCAGGCAAGACCATGCGCTTTCAATTCCTGTTCCGCGACAAAGCCACCCAGGTGGCCGAATCGCTCGCCGGCCTCAAGGGCCGCATGACGTTCCGCTTGACACCGACCTCGGCCACCTCGCTGCTCGATCTGACCAACGGTGCGGGCGTCACCGTACAGCCCAGCGCGCAGACCGGCGTTGTCGCCATCGAACTGACCGTTGCACAAAGCCGACTGCTGGCGCCCGGCAACCTGCGCACCGAATGCGTGGGTGGGCTGGAGCTCTATGACGACTCCGTTTCGCCGGAGTCGGTCGAGTACTCCGAAGTGATTGGCCTTGTGATGCTGCCGGACTTGACGCCATGACGACCGAAGTTGTCATCGAAGTCGAGGTGACGGAGATCATCGTCGAGACCAACGGTGCGCGCGGGCCTGCCGGTAGCGCGGGTGCCGCAGGGCCTCAAGGCCCACAAGGGCCCGCCGGTGCGGATGGTGCGCAAGGCCCTCAAGGTCCCG
>ERZ869925.1451-NODE-1451-length-10672-cov-17.113026_pt1 | contig 10672 bp, 16 predicted proteins | sample MGYA00579311_ERZ869925 | MGnify/ENA primary metagenome ERZ869925 (study PRJEB32216, sample SAMN09231817) | wastewater metagenome | place: USA: Maryland | collected 2016-07-30 | study: EMG produced TPA metagenomics assembly of the PRJNA472060 data set (Reclaimed...
AAGCTGGCCCCCAAGCTGGCCCCCTGTTTTTTCTTTTGCAAAAACCTCCATAAATTTAATCGCCATCATAGCCTCACGCGGCGAGCGCAAAATAATAAGCAACGGTTTTTTCTTGCCAATCACTTTATAAGCAGCCTCAATCGCGCTTTCTAATTTTTCACGATCAATGCGTTTTGGTGACGTGGCAATGTTCAGATATTCTTTTCTAAAAACTGGCAAATACGCTTCTTGTTCAGGCGTAAGCTTTTGTATTTTGTGGTCAGTCACTTTAATTTCCTCTCAATCACAGTTATGCCACGGACAAAGCCCTTAGCCTTGGGGTAGCGTTCTTCCAGTTCATTCATTACAGCCTTACGCACAGCCTTCTTATCGTCTGCGTGGCCATCGAAAAGCACGGTCAAATTCAAGCACCATTGCAAATCCTTGTTCTTGAAATCCACGCGCACTTTCATAGCGACAACCCGATCAGCATTAAAACCAAGGCGACAAGGGCGAGGTTAATGTTGGTCATTTCAAAACCTCTTGCAGCATATCAACATGCAGCGGCTCAATAACGACTTTTTCCCGCGACACAGGATAATCAAACTCATCGCCGCTATAGGCCATGACAAACATATCCATCTTTAAATTCGATTGCTTGCTCATGATCGGTTGCGGCTGCGTCCACCACACCGCAAAGCCAAAAATGATAGCGGTGAAAATTGAAAAGCACGTTCCAAATCCGTTGATAAAGTTTCTCATGTCCGTTCTCCTTTATCCCTGTTATGCCCTTTTTTCGGGTTACTGTCAACAAGAGATTGTAAAAAGTTTGAATACCATTTTCGAACGGGGCTTTCCCCCATTTCCCACATTTCTATGGTACGCTCTTTACATTTTTCGTATTCCTGCGCCTTCTTTGCCATCATGGAACGCGATAAGCCCAAATCCTCGCGTATCTTTCGGATTTGTTTCGGGGTTAATGTTTTGTTCATCACTCCCCTCCCAAGCTATCACGCGAAAATTCCTCAATTCCGCCATCCTTGTAATGATCGGCAATTACGGCATCATCCGCTTCTTTTTGCGTCTTGTATTTGACGACAGCCGTATGACCGCTTGGCAGTTGCTCATGGACGATATACTCGCCTGTCATTAAGTCTTTTCCCACATAGGTCTTCATTTCCAACTCCAGTTTGGTTTTACAGGTTTAAAGCCCAAGAATTTATATCCATCCCATACAGGCTTTTGCATCAAAGCGTTGTCATTGGATGCGTTCCGCATAACGTCATAGTATTGCTTAATCATTTTCATTCCCTCATATCGTTTGTGACTTCCAGAGCATAGGCATCAGCGTTTTCTTTCGCCTCGCCGCTTTCGTAGTATTCCGCTAGCTCCTTTTCGTATATTTCCAGATCATCCATAAATTCCGCCATGTTTGCATTAAAGACATCAATAAACCAAACCTTGTCATTACCCATGACATTGTTCATTTCAATATGGCGCAATGCCCTTGATAATTCTGTGAAGTGGTGTTTTGCGGCTTGGATGGATTTCATGGTTGCTCTCCTTTAAAAGCACAATGCCCGAAAAAAGGGATTGTGTCAACAACTATTTTAATCAAACAAAACATTTTTTATCGTGTAGTATTTTCCATCTTTGATTGCCGTAATTGTTTTTGGTTTCGGCCAGTTTATTTGTAAAGCATCCTCTAATGTAATGGCATCATTTACGCCCCGCAAATTCGCCCACTTCATCGCTTTTTTATACGGTGTAGAATTTATCGAATGATTAAAAAACACCCATTCGCGTATCTGGCCAGACATTGTATTATATATAACCATCATTGAATCTGGTTTTCCGTCTTTTCCTTTATGATGTTTATACTGTACGGAAAACACTGGATATTCGATTGGAACGATCTGCGTCGATAGTACCGCCGAATCGCTTGGCTTTACGTCAATGTTTAATTGATTTGGCGGAAATTCATGTCCGCAAGCTGGACATATTCGTATCGCGGCATAAACTGGCTCAAAGCAGTTTGGACATTGCTTTAATGGTGCCTCGCCTTCTCCTGAAGATAAATCTTTTGCTTTTCCCCGTATTTTATCTATAGGGCCGTGACGATCTAAATTTCGCCCGAAGTCAAGCAAAAGGCAATTTTCTTTATTTGGAAATAATCTCATTCCACGGCCACAAATCTGAACCCATAATCCTTCTGATTGTGTCGGCCTCATACAAGCAATCATATCAAGCCTTGGATTGTTATAACCAGTGGTAAAAATCATATTATTGACCAAGCATTTTAAACGCCCTGCCTTGTGATCTTCAACGGCCTTACGTCTATCTTCTTTTTTCGTGCGCTCGGTCACGCACCTTGCATCAATACCCATAGAAATAAGCGTGTCGGTAATGTGCTGTGCGTGTGCGTTTCCAGCAGCAAATACCAGCCACGAATGTCTATCCGAGCCAAACGCCACAATCTCGCCGCAACATGCCAGCGTCAATTCATCTGTATCAACCGCACGCTCCAATGCACCAGCAACAAACTCTCCCCCACGCTTTTGCACGCCATTGGTTTTCAAATGCGTTTGTACGGGGGCAGATACAATTTCGCATAGGTATCCGTCTTTAATGGCATCAATAACAGAATACTCATAAGAAATTCCATGAAATGTATGGGGAACTAGATTGCCACTATCAAGGCGATAATCAGTAGCGGTTAGCCCCATAATTTGAACATTGGGATTGATGGCCTTAGCATCGGCAAAAAATTGTCCCCACATAGATTCGGATTTGCGGGAAATTGTGTGGCACTCATCAACAATAATGATGTCCGTGCGACCAATAACACTAGACTTATTGTAAACTGATTGTATTCCACAAAATAGAATTTGCTTATATGCTTCCTTGCGTTTTAAACCGGATGAGTATATCCCGCACGGACATTCAGGCCATATTTCAAGAATTTCATCATAGTCTTGTTTTACTAACTCTTGTGAGTGAGTACATACCGCAATTCTAACATAAGGACAGTCAGCAATTATTGTTCTGCATAATTCAGAAATTATTAAACTTTTTCCACAACCAGTCGGAATGACTAAAATACCTTTTTCTTTTCCGCATGAAACATAATCAAGAATCTTTTCTATTGCGCTCTTTTGATAATGCCTTAGTTTCATGATTTTAAATACTCAATCGCAGACAATAAATATGAAACATTATCTTTAAATAAACCCAAACCTTGATTACATTTTGAACACAAAATTCCTCTTACCTTCATGGTGGAATGACAATGGTCTATATGGAATGTTTTGTAGTTGTAATCTGATTCGCAAATTTTACATTTATAATTTTGGCTTTTTATAAGATTTTCATGTTCTTCCTTTGATAACCCGTATATTCTTTCTATTCTACTTTCTCTGCTTCTTTCTTTCCTTTTCGCGCACGACTCTTTATGACAGTCAACGCAATTATTGTTACCAGTGTATCTTAGGTAATGCCCATTTTTGCATGGCCGTGATGGTTTATAAGTTCTTTCACCAGATTCTACTGCCTTTTTCCTAGTGAAATTAGCCAACGCGGACTCGCTAAAACCTTTAAATTCTTCACCTTTAATTTTTGCGTTTTGAATGAATGTGCATTGAACGCACCTTCCGCCCCCTGTGTATCTGGGAGAGTTATGATTATGAGGACAAAGCTTGTCATTGTAAAAATATCTACAATTTATTGCTTCCGCTTCCGCTCTAGTTTTGGGAAGCTTTTCAATTTCAAGCCAATACGGAGTTAAGCGCATATCTTTAATCTTCATCCCCAGCACTCCCCATAAAACGGACACATTTTGCAACGCCAGTAATTCTTCCCACCACTTCTATTCGGCGGTTCAATACTATCGGCTATGCGCTTTGCCTTGGCCAATAAAGCCTCTGCAAATTCATGATTGGCTGGCGTTTTAATTGTTATTAATTCGCGTCCACCAGCATCGGAACAAATCAGTAAATGGTTATCCAATCCAGCAAAATAACAATATGTCATGGCTTGCGCATAATAATCTTCGTTCCAAAGTTGTAAGACATTATTTTCTAAATTTTTGTCTTTAAGATTAACCAACGTGCTAAATTTTTTGCTCGCCTTAATCTCCAAAACATACGTCACGCCATCCATGCGAATGATACCGTCATAATGTCCTTGATACTTACCATCTAATGCGCTAAAGCCGAATTGCTCTCCATTGCTATCATGCGTCCAAAGTTCAATGTTTGGCACTTTGCGCAACCAAGAAATAATGCGCTCCTCGACACTATGACCATCGGCAAAACGCCGCAAAGATAAAGCGTCATACGTTTCTTTTTGTCCTTTGAAACGCTTCCATATTTTTAAGCTACACTCATCGCCGATAGATGATGCGCCTATGTAATTGCGTATATCTTTCTCTTGCGACAAAATAGCTTTGTCGATTTCAGCGAGTAAATCCATGTGAATCTCCTAAAAATAAGTGGGGTCTTTCCCTCCTGTCAGAGCAACTGTGCTTTAACGTCGAACTTGCTTGCTCATCCCCGACGATAGACACGCTGGAAAGGAAACGTGGCTATTTAGCCCATGGCATTTTCTTTGCGCCTGTGTCAGCGGCTGGAGTTGCTGGCGCGGCAGCTTGCGCTGTTGCACCACCAAATGGCATATACTTCTTAATCTGGTTTTGGTCTGCGCTTGGCTTCTCAACACCATCTTTGACGTATGTACCCTCGCCCTTTTTCACAGCAACATGGCCAATCAATTTTTTACCATGTAACTCTGAACTGTCACTTACTTTGACCAATCCGCACGCCTGAACAATCTTTGCAAGCGTCTGGAAAGAAATCTCGACGGCTTTTTCGTTATTGTTTTTGATATTCAAACGCTCTCTTAATTGCTTGCCATCGTGTGTGGAACCAACAACCTGCATTGTGAACACCAACTGAATACCGTCGTTTTTAACAGGCTTCATTTCGCTATCAATAATTTGTAGCGTGTAATCGCCTTCTGGTAGCAATTCGTATTCGGAAATTTCTACTTCCGAAGCATCAAATGCCTGTCCTAAAAATTCTTGTAAGTTACCCGTCATAGTCTATTCTCCTTTGGTTTGGTTAAAATACGGTATGTGACTTGCAATGGTTGCCCAATAGGAACCGTCCTTATCGAACGGTATTTCACTGGGTAATCCAAAGCGGTTTCCAGCAACAAATGCGGGACGTTCTTCGGAAAACAATGCTCTATCCCCCGAACCAACGGCACGCGCTCTTTTGCTAAAACCTTCTTGCTCTTTTTTAATGCCAACAACGTGATTGGCAAATAAAATAATATCGCTATGCTCCATCAACATTGCCGATGCCTTTTCGTGCATCTTGATTTGATAGCGGTCATAGGAATCTGTTTCTGGGTTTTCAAATCGCTTAATATGACCATGGGCAATCTGAATAATCATCATGCCGCGATTGTCACGGAGATAATTTATGCAGTCTATATATTGCTTCCATAGGTCAAGGGCGAACAAATAGCCTTTGCCGTAGCCAATATCCTCAAGCGACTTGACGTTTTTCTCTGCACACACTTGTTTGTGAATTAGCTTTTCCAGCCAATCCGTACTATCTACAACCAAAGTTTGGTAGTCGTGCGTTTCGGTGGCAAGTTCGCCAAGAAATTGAAGTACCTGTGTAAACGATTCCGCAAGTGGAAAGGCTGGCGCGTCGATTGCATCTAATCCATCCTCCGTTTGAATAAAAATTGGTTTTGGCGCGAGCGAGCCAAATGTGGACTTCCCAACCTTTGGTGGCCCATAAATCAATATGCGTGGTGGTTTGTGTGTGCGTTTTTCGATTGATAGTGTCATTCATTCCTCCATAAATTCAAACGTTATCTTCGGTTCTTTCTCTGTTCGCGCTGTATCAAAAACATCTTTCAAATCCTGTGACCAGTCTTTGTAAGCGTTTTCTGAAACGGTATATTCTTCTTTGCGCCGGATATAAAGAGAGGGGTCGGCACCATCACTTTTAATTTGTTCATACAGCTTTGCCAAGGCATCGCTGTCCCAATTTATATTCTTGGCTTTTACAATCTTCATTTTGACTGTATCCAGTTCGCGTTGAACCGTGCCATAATCATTAACCAATGGTTTAATCCTGCGTTCGATTTCAGCCTTAATCAAATCAAGGGCGGCCTTGTGCTTTTTGTGCAACTCGAAGGCACGCTTATAATTATATTCAAGCTGTATCATTGACAGCTTTTGTGGGTCTACCTCAATTTCCATGTTCTTTCCTTTCCTAAACACTAAAACTAAAATAGCACAATAAAAAAAGATTGCAATAGTTTTTTTATATGATACACTAAAAAAATATATGGAGGTTTTTATGACAGATAAAACAATGAACACAAAAGACGTAGCCGAATATCTTGGCGTTTCTGCAAATACGGTACGGCTTTGGCGCGGCCTTGATCGTGGCCCCAAATTTTCATCGCGTGGTTACAAATCATACGTTTACAAGCGTGAGGACGTAGTAGAATTTGCAAAGAAAATGGGTTATGTCACAGAATAAAGAACCATCTGACTGGACATATCTCAATCAATCGGAATATGCTTGTGCGCTGGCCTCTATTAAAGAGGCTGGCGAATATATTGAAAGCATCGAAAAAACCGACCTTGCGGAATATACCAAAGAGGAATTTGAAACGCTTGTTTTGGTTATATGTAATGCTATGAAGGCTCACGGCGTTATTCCTTTCTAATATACCACTCTGCTGGCCTCCCAATCTGATTGGTTTTTATTTCGCGCTCTATCAAATCGGCCAAAAGAAGCGTCTTTATCATTTCATCAAACTGGAACGATGAGTGCTTTCTAAATTTACGCATTAATTCAGTTTTGGTTGCTCTCATACCGTCTTTGGATTCCAGATAAATCAACAGTTCTTGGCAATCTTTCTCAAATTGGTTTTCGCTCAAATTACTCTTGACGCTATCGAATAGCTGCATGTACCGCTCATTCACATATTCGCACGCCCATTGCATATCCGCATCCCCCACAATATCCGTATTGGGGTCACGGGATAATGCGCATATCAAGGCCAATCGGTGCGCCATTTCAGCAGCGCGGCCAAATAGCCCGTCCAATCCGGCTGGCTCATAACGAATCATGGTTTCGACAATTTTGGCCTCGAATTTATTGTGAATGTCCCATGCTGGCTGGCTTATGGTTATGGTTATGGGATTTGAAAAATCTGCACTTGTTTCAATCGGTGTTTGCTTTAACCCGCGCCTTTGAACAGCCAATAACCAATCCTTAATCGCATCCGGCACTTCAAATTGATCGACCTTTTTACGCATACCAATTTGCACCTGCGAAACGCTCACCAGAAAGCGATTAAGAAAACCAGAATGAATGTCTTTTGAATTAACATTATCAAAGAACGTGCTGGGCGTTGTTATCCCGACCAGCGTTAGGGCAGGGTTGCATACTTTGCGCTCGTTCATGTCCTTTTCTTTGGTTGTCATGGCCGAATAGTTTTTGGCCAAAAGTACGTCATGCACGCGGCCTATGGCTTGCATGAGATAGCTATTTGCCTCTTTTTGATTGCTCGAACCCTTGGCGTTTGCCGCTTCCAGATACATACCAAATTCATCTATAACCGACACGCAGCGCGGCTTGCGTAGCAATTCCGTCATAACCCCGCCCGAAGACGTAAATCCATCCCCGATAACATGGTTGTCCATATTCACGGAACGCAATATACGGTTTATTAGCGTTTTGCAATGTTCCTTGCCCGTGGCGGTTTTGCCTACGTTTAGAAGGTAAATGGACGCAAAGTTTTCGTTGTCCGTTTTAAAATTCCGCCCACAGACAACCGAACCAATGGCAAGGGCTGTTTGTATGGCAAATCCTTTTTGCTCATATCCGCTTGTCGCATTGTAATAATCATAAATTAAACCCAATGCTCCTTGTGGACGTTTAGAATCTTCTAATATATCTGCTTTTCGCTTTTTGGGCTGTTTAATCGACAAGGATTCATTGATATAAGCCCCGATGTCATGTCCTTCCAAGGCCATATCGTTAAAATCCGTCCCATCCGTCTTTGGGGATATAACGCGCAATCCAAGGGCATCGGCGGCCTGTTTTGCCTTAACCATACCAGTATTGGTTTCACCGTGCTTATCATCGTCGGCGCATATAACCAGATTCGTGGCCGGATATTCGCTTTTAAGCGTGCTACACGTTGCGAATAGATTGCCAGCATCAAAGGCCACGGCCACAGGATAACCCGTTGCCTCGTATATGCTGGCCCCCGTGCTATAGCCTTCGCACACTAGCAATTTATCGCCTTGCATATCGCCAAGGATAAAATAGCCCTTGGTACTATGGCGTTCAAATTTCTTTGTTCCATCCGGCGCGATTGTTTGCAATCCGACCAATTTTCCGCCATTGGCCATTGGGATAAGCAATTTATCCCCCCATAGTTTTATCCCGTGCGGTTTAACTTTCTTTCGCGCCAAATAGGGGTGATTTTCCATCGCTTCGGGCATATTTTGCCAAATCTTAAGAAATTCGCCTTGCGCGTGTTCCTTGGCTCGCCTGTCCTCCTCGTCACGGATTCGCCTTGCAGCGTCAATCGAATCCATGAAGGCTTTGCGCTGCTTATCGTCCATATAGTCTTGCGATACGCTAGACCATGTTTGTTTATCGCCTTCATGCCATGACCCAAAGGACAAAACCCCCAAATTGTCATATTCGTTATATATACACCATCCGCCCATGCCGCGTTTGTCGCCCTTGGCCATGTCGTGGCTATCGGGAAAGCGCATGAGTTTGCCCGCCTGTAAGAATGGCGGTTTATAGCCAAGCGACGTTAAGTGTTGCCATGCGGCAACGCTTGGGGGTTCATTGGATTGTGGGCGGATATTGCCCGCGTATTTTGTCGCATCAAAGCCATTGGGGAAAAAATCAGTAAGACTTGCCATTTGTGCACCTTAAAAGTGAATGGTATGAATAGAATGAAAAAAATGTCAATGAAATACCCCGCCACGGATTCATGGCGGGGCAATGGTATTTAAACGCGAATCGGCATAAGCACGGCGATTCGATTGCCAAGGTCAAACCGTACAGGCTCGTGGGCATATTTTGGGCTTGTTAGCGCATCGGCCCCGTCTAATCCGATATCAATCAAATAATCAAGATTAAACCCTATCCCCTCAGGCCCAAAATTTAAGGCCGTATCCCATGACTTGCTATATTCACGGGCCATGACGCGCATTTTATTACCTTCGAATTTCATAGTCGCGCCATGTTTTCCGCCGTTAGCCTTGTGCAATGCCTTGGCCTCTTTTTCGATTGCCTTTAATTCTGGCAAGCTATAAACGCCAATCTTTGAATGGTCTTTAGGTATGACACGATTATAATCGGGGAATGTCCCATCAATCAAGGCCCCCGCTATTTCGTACGCGCCGACTTTGGTTTTAAATTTGTTTTCCGTAAATTCTATAATTATTAATTCCTTTGTTTTTTGTTCCTTGGCCATGGCCAGAATATAGTTTACAGAGGCACGGGGTAAAATAAGGTTCCCCCGCTGCAATCCTGTATCATTCTTTACCATATGCAATCTATGACCATCCGTTGCAACAATGCCATGGCCGTCAAAGTGAATTCCATTAAGATAATATCTTACTTCTTCCATACTCATCGCCCTTGAGACATAATCCAAATCATCAATTTCAACGGTACATTGCCCTACCTTTTCGCCCATGTTTAAAAGCTCTGGAAAATCTTCCATTGGAATTTCACTTTTTAGCCATACTCCAGCCTTTACGCCTTTTGCGTCATAAAGCCCGTCTTGCTTGTCGCATGGGTACGATATTTGATTACCCAAATCAAAAGCCGTAGCCATACCATTTTGCACTTTAATTGTGTTTAATACTGGAATCCGTGATTTTTGGTTAGCGTGTTTAATAAGTGTTTTCATTTTATGTTTTCCTTTCCATATATTAATGATACGTAAACCCGTATCCATAAGCCCCCTATATTCTAAGGGGCTTAAAGTAGGGGTTTAAACGGCGCGTGAATATCCATTTAACCAAGAATGGCCAAGGTCATAGCATTCGCGCTTTGTTGCGCCTGATACGATAACGCGCACGCCGCCACCTTCGTTAACCATCTCATGTAATGCGTAAACGCCAAGGCATGAATAAACGTGTATATTGCCTATTTGTGCTTTACTCCTGTCATGCGTCATGATTGCGACTCCACAATTCTGAGTTGGTGAGCATCGCCGCATTCGTATACGGTCATATTTAAGCCATCTTCTGATATTGACGAGTCTCCACCGCGTTCTGAATCCGCATCGTAGTTTTGCGCAAATTCAACAAGCATGTTTTTTGCCGTTTCCAATTCGGCTATGTTTTTGTGAATTGTATAAAAGGCTGTCGCTGGGGTTTTTTTCTGAATTAAATAAGTCATGGTTTATTTTCCTTTTCTATTGGTTGTTTATTTTAACGCCGTTCACATATACAACTGGCCAAAAGATAGGCCGTTTTACAGCGTATATTTCGGGTTTTTTGTTGTCGTTCATTTTATGCTCTCCTGTCGGCCGTAGGATTAATTGCTCGCGCTATTGCGTTTGCTGCAACCGTATCAACTACTCTATAAAGCAAGGTATTGTTTATACGGTGGTCACGGGAAAA
>ERZ869925.1453-NODE-1453-length-10665-cov-3.153346_pt1 | contig 10665 bp, 19 predicted proteins | sample MGYA00579311_ERZ869925 | MGnify/ENA primary metagenome ERZ869925 (study PRJEB32216, sample SAMN09231817) | wastewater metagenome | place: USA: Maryland | collected 2016-07-30 | study: EMG produced TPA metagenomics assembly of the PRJNA472060 data set (Reclaimed...
CTAGGCATCTACTCTGGAAAGCATAAGATGGTCCCCCAGTTGAGAGGACCATCATAAAGGCAGTTAGGATTGTAACAATATATTTCTTCATTCCTAGATTTTAACACATCTATTTTAAGTGTCAACTAGCTAAAGCTAATTCCCTCTTGGCTAGCTCTCTTAGTAGAGCTTCCATTCTATTTCTAATGTCATCTAGTGACTGGCTGTTATTGTAGATCACAGTACCGGACAGTGCTCTATAGGTTTCAGCAGAGAGTATCATCTCGTTCTCTAAGTAGTGGTCATCCACCCAGGGATTAGGTACCCAGCCCCGGAACTTCCTTGGAACATCCTCTGCATGGATTAGGTGGGGAGTAGCCCCCCGCGAAAGTCCAAACTCTAACTCTTCTATTGCCCTTAGGTCGTCTATTACGTAGTTGCCGGGGTAGGCATCTAGCATTGTAAATAGTCCTCTAGCATATCTATAAGAGTCCTTTGCCCGCTGTTCGTCTGCAAACTGTACAACATCTGGACGATAGAAGTCCTTCTTAGTTACATCATGCAACCATTCAATAGGTACATTGTACTGGTTAGAGAAGTCTTCTTTGATAATGTCTCCAAAGGCTACTTGTTTATATGTAGGGTTTAGAGAGACTAAAGCCTCCGCCGCCGTTGACTTCCCAGACTTGGTTCTACCTGCAAACATGATTATTGACACAATTCTACTCCTTTGTACTTGTCTAACTCTTCTTCCCTGATATAAAACTGCTCATACTCAGAAGCCCAGCAAATAGAATTTACCTGCTTCAAGAAGAACATACTATCACTATCTATACCGTCATAGTTACAAACACCTGCCCTCCAGGCTAGTTCTTTTACAGCTAATTCTTCAGTAGAGCAAATACCTACTAGAGAGCTAGGATCAACCCCTGTAGAGTTCTTATAGGTGTGCATAATACAATAGACTCTGGTCATCCTATCCTCTATCTTAGATATTTTCTAAGTTACTGGCTACTCAAATAATTCCATCATTTCTTTCTGAGGGCAAGTCCCTGCCACCTGTTCCGCTAGGCTCTTTGTTTGGTTAGTTACAAACTCTAGGTTCTTATAAGTCCCTCCGCTGGAGGGCCAGTTTAATTTAGGTGGTAAGTCCCAAGCATGGGCTGTATCAAACCCTACCACTACGTAAGTATCTTTCTGCCCTATTTGGTCTAGCCTTCCATGGTATGTCACTCCTCCATGGACCTCAAAAGGTCCATCCCAGGTACAGTCCAAACCCCAAGCACTACTACTTTCAGGCAGTTCTACATAACCATTAAGTGATCCCACAGGCCCGCGCAGGATTGTACATCTAAGCCCACAGTGAGTAAACTCTACTTTGTCTGGTTCATTATCCCACTCATTCATACTACTACCCAGTTCCTTAATGTTCCTGTGATTGTTTTCAGTTGTTTCCTAGTTATAAATAGAGCCCTGAACTTTTCTCTATCTATTCTATGTATTGTTTTTCTTTTTGCAACATAAAATATTCTTACCTTCTTAGGGAGAAGTCCCTGCCGCCGGACTTGAAGGTACTGGTTAATAACCCTAGGCTTTTTCTGTGTTTTCTTTCTTGGCATCAGTTAATCCTTCAAACCACTCAGGGAATAAGGTCAAGGCTTCTAAAACGTTCTCTCTAGCAGAGTGTAAGTTAAATCCTTGACTGTGGCATCCTGGAACTTCTTTAATACTGGCGCAATACCAGCCGTCCACGTCAAGTTCATACTCTATAGTGAATTCAATTTTCTCTGTTAACACTTTCATAAGAATTTACTCTTGATGCTAGGTGGTATAAGTAGCACACTTTGCATTGGTAGGATATTAGGTCATGACCTTTTAACTCTAGTAGGTATTCAGCCATAGCCTCCGCCTGCTCTTGAGTGTTATAAGGTCTTTTGTTTAAACAGCCTCGGAAGAGGTCTGCACTAGTTATCCTGGCCATCCTTATTGTGCTTCTTACATAGTGGGTATGTACAAGAGGATTCCTCCCCAGCCAGGAAAGCATCACGTTCCTTCTTGGCATGAGTTAACAATAGCATAGTCTTCTCTTCAAGTAAAGTATCAAATGGTCTATAGTGTTCTAGATAACAATTATTCCCTTTCGAGGGGATGAATGGATTAAAGTAAACCACCCCTACCCACTTCGGATCTAGAACTCCCATATGTTTTAGAGCTAGGGCTCCCATGCAGCTCTGGGTTAGGTGTGTCTCTTCTGGTAGTTTTTTCTTGTAAGAATCCCAGGCCCCGCCTTCCATTCGCTGAGGGATTTTAATATCTAGTACTGCTGGCTCTTGCCTATACTTAATAACTAGGTCAACCCTGCCGCTCAGCTCCCAAGGCTCCCAGAAGAAAGGCCACTCCGGCCACTCCTTCTCTAACTTCTCATTCTCTTTCTGGGTAGGGAAGGTAGGCTTAGGCCATAGTAGTTCTGGTATAGCCACTGCCCACTTCTGTAAGAGGGTGTGCATACCGTTACCTATCTCCATGTACTGTATGGAGTCTGCTTCATTAGGTTTCCTGCCGCCAGCTGCCTCCCTAATGCCTTCGTAAGGGCATCCTGAGAAGGTTAACCACCCACTGCTAGGGTTTATATGCTCTGACCATTTGAAGTTCTCTGAGCGCTCAAGGCTAATCCTCGCCCACTCTCTCCGTATCATTGGAATCAGAAAGTTCCCTTCTTCCCGGTCCTTGAGCATATTTTTCAGAAATGTTTTTGACATAGTAGGTTATCTGTATTAGGTAGACTGTAGTAAACGTTAGTATAAGAAGCAGGGAGGGAAACATCTTCCCTCCACATAAGAAAACCATAAAGGTAAAAATTAGTAAGTCAACTAGCATCTGTAAGCCTTAGGAATACCTTCCTAGGTATTAGTATGTACTCAGTAAGCCTGCCCTGGTCTTCAAAGGCTAAGTCAAAGCGGGGGGTTCTACTGACCATCATTGCTTCCTTCTCTAGCTTCTTAAGGTCTATAAGCTTTAGGGAGTAGGAGGCATTGGTGGTATGTTTCTTCTGTATTAAGTACTCCGGGGTTTTGGTATCTTCTTTCTCCCTACCCGCGCCGGAGAGGGGAATACCTATTTCATCTTTTTCCCTGAGCTTTTCATACTTCCTACCTTTGTCTTGTGGAGTTGTCATAGACTACCTATAAATACAATGCAGGCGCAGGTAATAACCAAGGACATTAAGAATAGAACTACTAAGTCTTCACCACTCATTACTGGTCTTCCTCCTGCGCGGCCCAGGCCACACTTACTATAAGACAGAAAGTAACAAAGGCAAACAAAGGCCATAGTATAAATGTAAAGTAGGCTGTGTCATCCATTATTTCTTACGAAGCTCCACTATAGCAGCTTCTATATGGAAAAGAAGCCAGATAACGACACACAGTAGTACTTCAATCATTTTCTAGTTCATCCTTACTGCTCTTACTAGGTTTATCATTGTACAATTCTTTGTGTCTTGGATAGATTTCTTTCCAGAGTTTATCTTCGTACTCAGGATTCTCTAGTAAGTATTGCTCCGCCGCCGCTCTTCCTTGGATAGACTTACCATCTAGATTCCAGCGGGAAGTGCCTGACCTACTAATAATACCAAGATACTCAGCAAAGTCAAGACAATTTCTTTCATTTGCAAATCTTTTTTCTTCCAGCTCAAAGTCTACGTTAGTCTTGCGGAAGGGGAAGCCAAACTTATTCTTCTGTAAGAAGAAGATACAGCGCAGCTTATTGAAGATCTTATTACCAAAGAGCTTATGGTTTACTGGCTTATCTGTAGCATCTGGTGGGGCAGAGTTACACTCTATTCTTAGTTTGCAGTAGTGTTCTTTCTCCCTGCCGCCAGCTGTCTTAGTCTTGACCATCTGACCTATATTAAAGTTAGGTCCAATGGACTCAGAGACCTGGTTAACCATGAACAGGATAGCCCTGGCCTTGTTCGCTACCTTATGGTTCCCTAGGAAACGATTCATTAGCCTAGCCCGGATTGCTGGGGCTTCACTCTCCGAGAACTCCTTAAGCTCCCCTGCCTTCTTGCCGAACACTTGGTCCTCTACTACCAGAGCCTTGATTGAATCTACAACTGTTAGTTTGTAGTCCATGTCCTCTGATACTAGTTCGCATAGTAGGTTTAGACCTTCTTCTGCTGACTGTAGAGTTGCGTCTGGGTCAGGGTTGTAGTAAGTCCAGATAGTAATTCTGTCTAGGTCAATCCCTACCGACTCCCATCGTTCTGGATCAGGGTCTTCAGACAGGAGGGCAAAGACCTTGGCCTTCGGGTCCATCTTCATGATATTGGCGGCTAGGCCTTCCCACATAGCTGATTTACAACTAGCATTAGGGCCAAAGGCTTCTAGGGGAGTTCCCTCTGGGATTCCTGGCTCGCCTGTGATAGGATCAAACCTCCCTACGGAGAGGTTAAAAGCCTTGATAGAGGTAGGATAACACCGTTCTTTCTTGGTGTGGTTTAAGAGTTCCCTGCCGCTTCTGGCATTCTCATTTTTTGACATTCTTGCTTGATACCTAGTAAGTTTAAGACTTCTTCTATACTATCAGAACTAGTATCAGAAGTCAAGCAAAACATCTCAATTTGTTTACGAAAGTCTTTCTCTTTTAGGAGGTCGTTGTATAGTCCTGAGAAGACTATATGGTCTGAGAACTCTACTGCAAACTCATCCCAGGATAGGTACATGCAGTAGTCTTCTCCTGAGTACCTGGCGCGGGGACCATCCCAGAGGGCTACAGGACGTATTAGAAGAAGGTTATTAGAGGGCTTACCTTTGTAAGTTTCCTGAGCCAGGGGGTGGTTTCCCCATTCACTAGCTAATAGTACTTCACATATAAATAGTATAGAACTAAAGCCTACCGCCCCGGTCATGCCCTTATACTCTATAGCCTTCCGGCGGGTAAGGTCTTCTACATGAAGGGCTAGAGGGTAGAGGCTGGTTAGGAATTCATTTTGCCGATTGGTTAGTTTCATACCATCTATTTTATCTGGAATATACGACGAATTCTATTTACGTCCTTTTTGACTTACTTAAAGGCAGCTTCAGGTAGTCCTCTATACAGTCTATAATTCCTTAGTTACCTATCAATCCGGTATAATTTAGTTATATAGTACTAGAAGGTGTAGTTAATGTCAAAGCGGTTTAAACGAACAAAAGAACAATATGAGAATTTTAAAAGGCAGGTAGTGGAGGAATTAGAGCTTATCGGGGAGGGTAAAGCGGTAGCGCAGAAATTAGGGTGCAATGTTTCTGACGTATCATGGGTGATTACCACACTTAATCTTCACCACTTAATAAGTAAATGCAGATCTATAGAGCCTGTAGAGGAAATTCCTGAACTAGAACTGGCCTATCTGCTTGGCCTTATAGCCACAGACGGATGCTTGGCCAGTGACAAGACACAAAGAGTGCAGATAGGGCTAGTAGAGGAAGACCGAGATACAGTATACTGGGTTGCCTCTAAGTTGTCTACTAATAAATTACCCTCCTACAGGCCACTTCCGCCTACAGATACTTTTGGCGTACAGGGTAGTTATACCTTTGGTGCAAAGTGCCCAAGATTTTATCAGCAGTGTAAGGATTTTGGCCTTACCCCTAAAAAGACTCATACACTAGATGTGAACTTAGAAGGAAAGTCTGATGAGTTCCTATGGTACTTCCTGCGCGGGGTTATAGATGGAGACGGCTGTGTCTATACTCCAACAAGGGAGAAAGAGCGTCGTAGCAATGCTTGTGTGCAGATTGCTAGTGCTAGTAAAGTATTTCTAAAGAAGATACAACTCTACTTTGGAGGAACTATCTCTCTAACGACCAAGGAATCAGAGAACAAATCTAACCTATGGGGCCTTTACTTTAAGGGTAACTTAGCTAAGACCCTTATTAAACACCTTCCTCAGGAGGATTACATGATGAGTAGAAAGACTAATAAGATGAACATTCTTACAGACATTCCCATCAGTCATATAACTTCCAGGTCTACTCTCAAGGGCATTATATGGGATAACCTGGAGAAATACCCGCAGCCTAAGAATTGGAAAATGAGGTATAGAGAGATAGAAAATCCTGTTGTCTCATTTAATCAGGTTAAGCATAGGATTTTTGACTATGGTTGGTCAGAAGATGATGCCTTGTTCACCCCTACTGGGACTATAGCCAACAGGCAAAAATTCCCTAACAAGAAGAGTAAGGAACCTGGGCGAGGACTCTCACACAAGCAAATTCAAGAACTAAGTGAAAGCCCTCTTGAGGATGGGGTAGGCTAGGTTATAGGCATCCTCTAGTATAGCCTGCCGGGCCTTACCTCCAAAGCTAAAATCGAGTATATCCCAGGAGGGAGGGACCGGCGGCTGAACTACAACAACCTCTACATGGTGAAGGTCTGGCGAGGCTTCTTGTACCTGGTTGATAAGTTCTACAGTTATGAGTTCACGGTCCATTACATATTCCTGCGGGATGCTCATAGACAGACTGAAAGCGTCTATAATACTATTAATGGGCTTGCCTTTTTGCGGAAGGACCGGACGTAGAACTATAATGGTGTCTGCACCTTTTCTAATACAATCTTGAACTGATGTGTTCATTACCATTCCGCCGTCATAAAGCCAGCTTTTTCCCCAAGGCACAGGATCAAATGCCATTGGTATTGAGGCAGAAGCTAGTATAAAACTTACCATATCATCTTTTACAGGCATTTCCCTAATGTCTAAAGTAAGTGGTTGCCAGTTGGTATAGTCAGTAGTGTTTACATAGCAAGGTTTAGGATTAGCTTTGACTTTGCTATAGTCAAGATACTTGTCTATAGTCTTTCTAAGTGGTCTGGAAGAGAGAACCGCCCTCTTCTTGGTGAAGGGGTTAACTGCCCCCAGTAGGTTTAGGGAGTATATATCTGATGCCTTAATCTCTGACCAAAGTTTCTCCAGTAAGTCCGTATTACCCTCCTGATGGAAGATAGCACCGTTAATGGCTCCCACAGAGGTTCCAGAAATGAAATCATAGTCTATTCCTAGGTCTACCATTGCTTTCAGGTAGCCTACAGTGCTATATCCTCTACTTCCACCCCCAGGTAGGCACAGAGCTACTTTACCTTTAGACATAGAAGCTCCTTTTATTTAGGGAGCCAGTCTTTGAAGGCCCCGAACAGTGCTAGTAAGACCCCAGGCGGGGCCACATATTTTCCAATTTCCAGTACCTTACTATGTCCGTCTACTTTCTTATCTATTGTATGGATAAGTTGTAGGTTTCCATATTGGTAGGTGTCAATCTTGACTGAGAGGGCATCTAGCCTTGTCTCTAGTCTTTCCAATTGATGCTCTATACTTTCGTAGTTGGGCTGAGTCATGCCTACCGCTCCTGTTACTTCTTAGCGGCTATCTGCTTTTTGACATCCTGGCCTACTGTATGAGCGCCGAAGGCGGAAAGCACAGTAGTTACAAAGGCTACTACTTCTTGAGTATTGACCTGCCCCAGGTGTCCTTGTGACCAGGCAGTGAGAAGAGTGGCGGCTAGGGAGAGTCCCATAACTAAGAGCTGTACCCATTTAACTTGGGCTGGGTCCTTTGCAGCTGTGTCTAAACTCGCAAAGAAGTCTCTAAGCTTTGCTACTAGAAGGGATACGACAAGGCCCTGGATGGCCGGGTTACTGGCTAACTGGTCAAAAATCATTTTTAAAAGTGCATCCATTAAGCCTGTATCTCCTTAGTAACTCTAGTAATTTTATCTTTCTTAACGTGGACACGCTCTTTAACCACCTGCGCCTGCTCTGCATCACTACAATAACGGCTTACAGCCCACTGCACAGAACTCCTAGGAGCACCTATCTCTTTAGCCAGCTGGGCTATACTCTTAGTCTTGAGCTGTTCTAGAACCCACGTCTTATCTAGAAGCTGCTCGTATTTTATCGGGGTCGGGGACATAGATGTTAACCTTAGGTATCTGAATAAGTAAATTTTACCTAAGACAGATGAGACTACTCTGAGTCCCTTGGAAATTCTGGGGGCATTTCGTCTATAGGTGCTCTAGTAATTATTACGTTAAATATATCCTGCCCGCGCTTTAGCATGAGTAGGACCTTTGTGCCAGGGGTGCCCTTAATCTCCCCACCTCTTACACCATCTACCTTGAGAATAGTATCGTCTTTCTTCAGTCCTGCCCGCTCTGCTGGCGTTCCATGGAAGACTTCTGTGACTCTAATCGGCGGGCAGGTTGTAGCCATAATACCTATATACCCAGGCTTACCTATGTTACTTACGTACCCTTGTAGTACTAATCCTAGGAAAGTCCCTACCACTAGACCCTTAAACATCTTTTAGCACCTCCAGCTTACCTTCAGCTAACCAATAGCCCAATCCTTTCTTGAGGCGGTTATAGTCAGCCTTAGTAGCGCAAGTGGCGCAGCAGTTTAGGCATAGGTAAGGATAGACCTGCCCACCCCTCTGAACTGGAAGCTTTACAAGTACCATCTTCTGGTCTGTTCCTAGATCCCCATTACACCCTACGCATAGGTCAACTACCAGAACAGCGGCGGCTAGGTCATTAACCAGCTGAGCTGTAATAGAGCTACTATTTTGGTTTGCTTCCATCATCTAGATACCCTTGTATAAGTGCTTTAAAGTCAGGCCAGGGAAATGCAGGTCCTGGATCTTCGTGAGTTGACCCGAAGTGCTCTCTTAGGAGTTTATCGTTATGTCCTATAACGTTTGTCAGGGGTATCTTATGTTTTAGCATTAGGGTAGCTGTAAGCTCCGCCGCCGCCTTCAGCTCTGCATCTGTCCACCAGTGCTTAAGGGTTTTACAATCCCCCTTCACTCCTAGTGACATATCTTCTAGTTCTATATTCAGGGATTGGGGATTGAAGTCTCCTGCCGCCCATGCCTTTAGGTCATCCTTAACCATACAGGTGATCTCCCCCTTCTTACTTACTAGATAGTGGGCAGAGACTCGACTCTTAGGGTTTTGAAACCAGAAAATAGTCCCAGATTTGCCTTGCTGGCCATAATAGCCCTGCATTGCGTGGATCACGATATGAGTTATCTTAGTTCCGTTTCGAGAGGACTTGCAGGCGGCTGGTACATACGGGAGATAGTCCAATTTAATCATAAGCCTGCGCCTCTCTATGTCTGTTGTAATTCTAACTACTAGAAAGAGCAGCCCAGGGGAGGGACCGCTCTTTACTAGCTTTTCCGGGGAAGGGAAACTTTATGTATCTATAATATCAGAGCCTGGCATTTTGTCAAGTACTTTGTTTAAACTCTCTAACTCGGATGTCACCTTAAGATGCTGTTCTTTGACTTTATCTAGGAGGCTTTCTAGAGGGGCTCCATCTCCTATATTATTACATAGTACTTGAGCAATACCTCCCATGTAGAAATACTCGCTGCAATGGGTGAAGCCATCCTCTTTTGCATCCTTGTATATGTCCACAAGCTGTTCATAGTATGATGGTCTTCCATAGTTTGCTGCATACATATCTACACCATAGGCACCCTTACTAGACTTGTTCATTAATCTACTCCTCTAGAGCCTTGGACTCCTGACTGATTCATATAGCGGCTTGTGGACTTCTCGTTGTAGGGGACCTGCGCCGGGCAGTGCTTATAGAAGATAAGCTGTCCTATTTTCATACCTGAGTCTAAAACAATTGGATGTTTTCCATGGTTGGCTACTTCTATAACAAGGTCTCCCTCCCAGCCAGGGTCAATCCAGGCCCCATAGCTACTATTATCAATCCCTAGGCGGGCCAAAGAGCTTTTCCCTTTTAAAGTTGCAGAGATGTCAGAGGGTAAGCCTATGTGCTCTGCTAGAGTAGAGAGTACCATGTCTCCGGGCTGGAGGATGAACCTATCCTCCCCCACCTCTTCTGTGATGAAGGTGCCTGGTTGTGTAGGCTGTATGTTTATATACCGTGGTTGTACCTGAGAGAACTTCTTACCCAGCCTCACGTCTAGGGAGGAAGGATTAATAAGAGACTCGTCGAAGGGACTTATCTTAAGAGTTCCTCTCTCTATCTCTGCTTTTATCTGAAAGTCCGTCAAAATCACAATTGGCACTCCACATAGTTATCTTTTTCAGCGTTTAATATGTCAGGGTCGCAAGGGCAGTCAACCTCTATTCCTTTGCAGTACGGACAGATTGAGACTGGGCAGGCTACCCGGTGGAGGGCTCCGGGTAGGGTATGACATCCCTCGCAGTCTGTAGTTCCCTCATGAGGTATTCTTTTATAATGCTTCCCGTATATAATAGTGGTTGGGACATTATCAAAGTAAAATAATAGGTCCTCCGGCGGCTTCTCTCCATTCTCGTCTAGGTGTTTCTTTTTCTTAGCTTTCCTAGACAAAGTAGCTCCTTACTGAGGTTTATGTTTTAATTTTAGCTTCTCTAGGAGGTTGGATACACAGTTGATTACATCTATAGCTGCATGTTCTTTAGGGTCTACAGGTTCCCAATCGCCCACCGCCTCAATGTCATCTAAGATATACAGGGTGGCGCGGGAGGTTGAGTCTTCAAGGTTGTGCTCTAACATCACTGAGGCGTAGTGGGTTGTCTTAGTCTCTTCTGGATGTTCTATAGGAATCCCAGCCTCACCACAGCAAGGACAGTGGCCTGTGCCTTCCATTCCCATCTCCAAGAGGGCACCCATCGCCTCATA
>ERZ869925.1456-NODE-1456-length-10652-cov-24.632443_pt1 | contig 10652 bp, 12 predicted proteins | sample MGYA00579311_ERZ869925 | MGnify/ENA primary metagenome ERZ869925 (study PRJEB32216, sample SAMN09231817) | wastewater metagenome | place: USA: Maryland | collected 2016-07-30 | study: EMG produced TPA metagenomics assembly of the PRJNA472060 data set (Reclaimed...
CATCCAAATTTTAAAGGAACATTTGAAGAGTTTATAAAACATTTTGAAGAACAATTTCAGGGAACAGATTATTCGTGGGAGAATTCAAACGAGTGGCAGATTGACCATATAGTTCCGTTATGTGCTGGAGGAGAACATACTATTTCCAACACAAGACCATTATGGACACAAGAGAATCTTTCTCGTCCCAAGCGAGGTGAGCGTAGCGAACTAAATGAACTTTAGTTCATTTATTTAACTTTTTAATATCCCTAATAATATAAATAAGAATGGCAACGGCAATTCCCAGTAGTATGACTTTTGAGATGTTGTCTCGTCTTCCACCGAACAGTTTCGTTCAGGTGTGGAAGGAGATTCGTCCATCTGTTGCTCCCTCTGATAATAAATATGTTATCCAGTCATCTGGTACTCAACGAGTTAACTTTGTTATTCGTGGTGCCCCTAATGAATTCCTATTGAATACTAACTGCTATTTGGCGGGGTCAGCATATACTCGTGCCACTGTTCTCACTAATTCTAACCCACAATCAACAGCGCTACCTCCAGATGGCATCGCATATTGCCGAAATAACGCACCAGTTATCTTGAATAAACCTATTCATTATTTCCAATCATCTCGTGAATCTTTTAATAGTGGTTCTCTTCCATTCTTGGATAATCAAGATACTGTCGCTTCTCACGAATATAATGAACTCCGTGCCTCTTTGACCCAACGTAATCAACCATTTGGTTTCGGTGAAGAAGTTTTAGAGGATTGTGATAGTTGGTTGGGTAGCGCTGAAGTTTATGAGGCAAAAGGAACTGCCTCTGTTCTGGAATCACTTGTAGCAAAATATAGTTCACCTTTCCGAGGAGTTTACAATAAAGATGGTACAACTTTCTCTGTCTTTACCGCTGGTAAAAATCAGGATTTCCGTGTTCCTTTGGGTGTGTATTCTAACTTGGTTAATTCTCATAGTGTTATTCCAATTGGTCTAATGAGTTCTTATTCAGTTAACGGTTGGCAATTGGATTTGGATATTACTAACCAGAGTGGTACTCAGGGGCGTGTCTTCCAACAGACTACATCATCCTTTACTATCGCTGGTGAAGTTCCAGTCCCAGTCACTGTCGCTAATCCCGCCACTGTATTGAATGACCTCCGTATTTATGCTTGTGTTATTCGTGTTTTGGACCCTTCAGTGATGGAAGCAGTATTGTCGCTTTATGAGAAACGTGAGATGGTGAATGTTGGTGGTGTTCAATTCCCTCTGTCTCTCCGATTGAACTCTCTGGGTTATCGCTTCTCTCGCTTCCCTCTCCAACCATCTCAGACTGATTATTATTTCCGTATCACTGGTACTGACCGTAGTGTGCGGGCAATTGCTTGGCGTGTATTTGACACAACTCGTGCTGAAGAAGGTATCTGGTCTTTGAAACATAAGGGTTCCGATAATTCCGTTGTGTGTCTAACTCGTTTGGAGACTATGATTGGAAGTGAACTACCTCATCCAGTTGTGGAAGATACTACACCACAGACTACCAATGTATCTAACTTTATTGCTTTGAATGTTAAACGAAGTGGTTCACTATTCTCTGCTCTGCCTTACTATCAAGAGGGTGTTAAACACGATGGTGATGCTTCGGATGTATGGATGCGTTACAACAACTCTCTGGAGACCTACGAGGGTGGTTTCGGAAGTGCCCCTTGTACACGTTACGCTCTGGCGCAGGGTCTTATCTCATTTGAGAATCTTGACCGTCGGGAAGGTGATTTCTCTGGTAGTTTCCAAGCATCTGGTAAGGACTTGACTAACGTTGGGGCAATTGAATTGCGTATGCGCTTCCAGAAGTTTGTGCCAAAGACTACTACTGTGCTACCAACCGATAGTACTATGGCGGATGGTTGCTCTTTTGGTCCGCTAACCGCTGATGAACAGAACCTCCAGATTGTCTTTGCTTATGTCTATGATTCTGTGATGGAAGTATCGCCTCAGGGCGTGATGGACATCACTAACGCTACGCTATAAAGTAGCATTATAGAATAATATATTTTAGTCTTCCATTAGAAAATGGATGAGTAAAAATAATTTAAAGAGCGACCGCTTCCAATGCTGTAGTTGCTTCCGAAGCAAAAGTTAATCCAGTGGTCGCCTCAGTTTCAGCGCTCACAGCACCTTCTATAGCGGAAGTCGCCGAATCACCAACAACGCCCTGAGGAATAGTTGCCATTTCTTGTCCCATACTTTCAACTTGGGAAACTTGCGCTGGCGCTCGGACATAAGTAGATGGTTGAATAGCACGTGAAGAACCTTGATAGTCTGTTCCTAATAGTCGTCTCGCTGTACGAGATGAAACAGCGGACGGAATTGATGCTTCTGAAGTTGCTGTGGTGTCATAACCATCCTCAAAACGACGACCACCCCGACGAACCCGACCCATCGCTTGTTGAACTCTCGCTTCACGATCCGCCATCATTTCACGAGTTGCCGTTGATTCACCAGACATAACTGTACCCATAGAACGACCACTTTGCGCTGTCTCCATACTTACCGATGTAGGTCTCTGTATAGTTGGTGCGGTTGATTCAGTACCCTCACCAAATGGTCGTGGTCCTCGTTGTGGAATTCTTCCCATCTCAATATATCGTTGCTGTACTTCTGGATCAGCATTACGGAATTGACGAGCGAAGTTACGTTGCGCTGTCGCTTCTCCCATAGGAACTGGTTCACGCATAACCGCACCACGTAACCTCATACGTTCTGCCTCCAATGCCTGTTGTGCTCTATTGTTTTGGAAGTCACTAAACCGATTCGCCATATTCTTAAAGATTCTATCCAAGACACCTTCTTGTTGGATAGGGACACGTGGTAGAGTATCATCCATACGAGACTGGAAGAACTCGTGTGCCATAGTTGCCCTTGATGGAGTCGCCCGAAGGAAGGTACCTTCCGCCATAGGAATTAGTGGTTGGGAAGAGGCACCCGATGCCATCAAATCAGAACCCATCGCTTCAGTTGGTGGGGCAAGCATACGATAATTTGCCAACTCCTCCATATCTGGAGTAACGGTAGTGGCAGGGCGAGGAATTACTCCTGTGTCCATAGTCTCTATTCTTCCTCCAGTATAAGTCGCTGGTCGTGGTTGATAAGTTGGTGGACGGAGAGTAGGAGGAACTTGTTCTGCTTCTACTTCCTTCTCACCTACTGATGGCGCTACTGGAGGTGCTGACGCTCCTTGTTCCTCCGGAATATACGGAACTTGAACGAATGGTGCTTCCCCCGCTGGAAGACGCAACGCTTGTCCTCCTCCCCCGCCTCCCCCTGTCCTCAACAGGGTGGCGAGATTTGGATTCATAGCGAACGACGTTTTCGCTCTTCGGTGCGACCTTCTGTGTGTTTTCGCTGATAGCATCCTTTATACTATTATTTGACGTAAAGTATTTGGCGTTGTTGATTAACTTGAGTTTTGCCTTTACCTTATGTTCTTCCTCCTTCAAACGTTTAGGGTCATAGTCAACTGCTGTAAGAACCTCGTTAATCTTTGATACCTCCTGTTCCGCCCTCTTTACTGATTTACGTGATAGACGTTCCAGAAACATCTCTCGCTTCTGTTCTATAGTGTACTGTGGTTGTAGACCCTTCTCACCCTTCTTAGGAATCTGTGTCTCCCTCTTAGGTTCTGGTTTAGGTTCTGGTCGCCTATTAGGTCGGGATACCTTCGGTTTTGGTTTTTCCTCAACTTTAACTGGTTCTGGTTTAATTTCAACTTTCGGTTGTTCTTTTTCTACAACTTTCACCTTTTTAGATACCTTACTGGATTTCTCTATCTCCTTCACTGGTTCAGGTTTAATCTCAACTGGAGCAGGTTTCTCAACCACTTTCTCTATAACTTTAGGTTTTTCCTCAACTCGTGGTATATTAATTGGTGTTTTAGGCGGTTGAGAAGTGCTACGACTCGGGGGTTCAACCCGAGCAAATGATAGATGGGGATACAATTTTTGTAGTGGCGTCGGACTAAACATTTTGTATATTATATTAATATATAAAATGTTGGAATTCTCTGTCTCTCGTCAACACAATCCTCTGGACCAAGTGGACCGTTCTAAGCGCTCCGATCGTTTCGCTCTCAAGGACATTGACCGTCTACCAACCAGTGTTGCCATCGTTGAAGGTAATACTTACGTTATTGCCTCTTGGGATAGTAATACATATATCAAGGCAGGTCCTGATAATACTTTTACTATTATTGACCAGTATGGTGATGTTCTACGAACTAATAAGGAATATGTGCTAATCAATCCTGAATATTAATATTTCGGTCAATAGATAATATAAATAGAGATGGCAACTAATGGTATCAATCCTACCGCTCAGGTACTCAATGTTAATTTTGCTTGTGTAACTTTAGATTCTAATATGGGTTACCCAAATATCTATCCACTAACTCAATTCACTGATAAAATTATAAGAGTTTGTGGTGGTATTGAAAAAGCATTGAAGACAGCAGTATTAGTATGTCCAGTAAGTACTCCGGGTACTGGTGTACCAAGTAAATTTCAATATGCTGAAACATCTGTTCTTTTAGTTCCTAAGACAACTATTAGCAACAATGATATGTCATACTTGTGGAAAAATAAAACTATTGAACGTTTTTATAATGGGGAAGGAGATGCCACTAATTCCGCTGGTACCTCTTGCGTCTTTACTTTTGATAAGATTCCTGAATTTCAGTTTACTGGAATTCATCTTCACGATAATCCTATGTCATTTGATATACCTCCTGACCGTGATATTACTACTTATCCGCCACCAGCGAGTAGAATCGGTATTGGAATTGATGCTCCTTGGGCAACTTTTGTTGTTAGTGGTTATGATTTAACTACACCAACTCCACCCGCTGTCTACCCTTATACACTTCAAATTGACGCTAATTGGTTAAATGATTTCTTTACTAAGTACGCTGATAAAGGAATTATTAGCAATTGTAAAATGACTTTTACTCCTAATGTTAACGGTGTTCAGACTGGTTCAAGTAGCGGTGGTCCTACTACACTTGGTGCTCTCTCTGACGTAACATTGGGACCTCTGCCAGTTCTCCACACAACCACTCGTTTGAGTTATGTCCCAACTTCCAGTAAATGGGAAAATGTTCCAGTGCTCCAACTACACGAGTGGCAATATAAATTGGGTTATGTTACTCCACCGGCAGAAGGCACCTTTAAGTTAAATAGTAACACTCTCGCTATCGCTACAGAACTCGCCATTCATAAAATTTCTCAGGCAAAATATCAGGATGATAACTGGTTGGTTAATGCTATTGACCCCTCTCGTAAGAACCTTATTCAGATTCAATTTAATACTTATACTTATATTTACCGTGTTAATGGTACTACTACTGATAACGGTACTTGGCGTGCCTATCCTATTGAGTATGTTGATGGTTGGGGTAATGCCATCCTACCAGACGATATTGTCGCATTCTCCATTATTGATGATACTCCAGTCTATGACGCAACTAATATTGGTAGTGGTCTCGGGGTCTTTGAACAAAAGACTGGACAGACTCTGGAATTCAAATGTATTGATACAGGAGTGGGTCTCGCCGCCAGTACCAGTGTAGGTAATGAGATTACTATTCAACTGTCTGCTGTGCTGGATGATTTGGGTGATGTTGATTTAACTGTACCTCCTGTTCTAAATCAAGTCTTACAGTATAATGGTGCTGATTGGGTCGCTGCTACTATTTCCACTGGTAGTCTTAATAACTTTACTGCTGTGGTTGACCCAACTGTTACGGATGATAGTAGTCTTGGATATACCGTTGGAAGTCAGTGGTTGAATACAGCAACCGACCAACTATGGTTCTGTGCTGATGCTTCTATTGGTGTAGCAGTATGGCGAATTAGTACTACTGAATACGAGGCGACCAGCGTGAGAACAAATACTACGGCAACAATCGGTGCTGGAGTGAGTAATGCGGTCGCTATCGGTAACAACGCCACAATTATCTCTGGTAATCAGTCCATTGTTATCGGGGTAGATGCTGGGGTTGATGGAGCAAACAGTGTAGGTATTGGTAGGTTGGTAGACATTCAAGCGGGTAGTTGTACGGCGGTCGGTTCTTACAGCGTTTGTACCACTACGCACGGTACGGCGTTAGGTCATCAAGCATCTTCTGGAGGTAATGGACATATCGCTCTGGGTGCTGGGGCGACCACTACCGCTACTGAAAAGTTGGCGTTGGGTTTCAACGGAAACAACAATGTTGCTGTTGGAACCCAGTTCGCTCGCCTTCCAGTGAGTATTGATGGTACCGCACGTAATCTTCTGATGCGGGATACTGATATTGCGCTGGATGGGTTAACCGATGTTCAGTATGGAGATACTTTAGCAACGGGTGCTATGTTATATTATGATGGAACAAAATGGACCAATAAACTTCCACGTTGGAGTATGCCCAAATTTGTTGAAACAGCGACTACTTTGAATGGTGTCACCAACATTCAAACTTTTACTTATTTTGGTGGTTTCCGTTATGATGGTTCCACTCAATCATTCGCTAATGTTGGGGCGCTTTTCAGTGGTACGGGTCCTGTTCATACACTACGTTATGCTATTTACAACAATAATGGTGGTAATGTTGTTGGTTCCACATTGAAAGCACAATCTACTACGCTAACAGCATTTACAAATGGAATTATCTCTCGTCCTTTAACGGCGGAAGTGGGACAGGACCTTATTTTTAGACACGGAAATACGTATTATTTCGTTATCTGTCTTGTTGGTGCTGGTACTGGTTCTCCACGTATCTGTCAACAAGGGACTGCCTATAACTTACATAATAGTTTCTATAATAGTGTCAATTACATCGCTGGTTTTCCCGCTACTTTGGGTGTGGCATCTACTGCTATTACTCAATATGCTAACTCGGTGGTGCTGACAACTTAATTTCTAATTCGGCAACTTTCTCTTCCAGCATAGCGAGTCGTGCCCAAATATCTGGCATACAGGTTTCGCTATAAATAAAACTTTCTGGAGTGGTAGGATTGGGAACGCTACCAAGTTGAACCACATAGAACTCTGGTAATGAAGTAGACATATATTAGTAATGAAAGTAATTATTAATATAATGCCGAAAGACCCAAAGTTAGAACGTGCTGGTGTAGAAGATTACAATAAACCTAAACGAACACCTAAACATCCGACTAAGTCTCACGTGGTTGTCGCAAAGGAAGGCAGTAAAACTAAACTGATTCGTTTCGGACAACAAGGTGTTAGTGGAGATAAGGGTGATACAGCGAGGAGTAGAGCATTCAAAGCGAGACACGCAAAGAACATTGCTAAAGGTAAAATGTCCGCTGCGTATTGGGCGGATAAAGTTAAATGGTAATTAACAGTCGCAAGGTTTACGTTTACTCTTGGGACATTTACATCTTGATTCTGATTTAATCTGTCCAGACTTAGTCTTGTAGTATAGCATCAGTTTGCGTCCCTTTCTCTTCTGTCCAAGTACTTTTGAACCCGCAGGAAGTGGCATCTATATAATTACGATACACTCTTGACATTATTCTTCGCTTATGATACTCTACAAAATCAGAACTACAGTAATGGAAGTCTGGATTTAGACATTGTTGTTTAAGACCTACAACGTTTTTATTATCACAGTAGTAGCAGTGAGTGCTCATCTATAATAATAAAAATATTGTTTCAATTTTATTTGCGTACACAGTTTGGTACTTGGCGCTTACCTTTACGCTTCATACCAACCATTTCATAACCTTTCCAACAAGGGTTCTTCATTTTACGCTTAGGTGGCATATACTAAGCGCTACAAGAAAGACAGATTCCCTTGTCATCCTCTACAGGACCCCGACATTCAAATGTGCCCTTTTTAGTCGGTGGAGATAGAGACATTGCCTTAGCGAGATGAGTCATACAGTAGTTGATACCGTTGTACTCAATGGTCAACTCTTTGGACTGGCACTCAAGATATTGACAAGGCATATTCTATATTAAAGACATTGCGAAATAATTGGTAGTTCCTCTCTAAAGATTTCTCGGATTTGATTAGCGATTTCACAGTGTTCCAGTTGAGTTCCATTACCAGTCCGTAGTTGAATGTAATGAAACCAATCCCTAATGTTTCCAGTCATATATAAACGAGTTGTCGTCGCTTGCGGAAGAATGAAGCGAGCACATTCTTTGGCGACTCCTTGTGACAACATCTCATTGTATAGTTCTTGAGTATCGTGAAACAGTTTCTCAATCTTGTGGTTGAAGTATGCTTTGGTTTCCGCAGATAAATCATCAATTGAATTTTGTCGGTTCTTAGAATCCTGACTGCGAAGACTTGGTGGATGGAGACGAAAGTCTAACTGTCCAGCGGTGGCATATCGTTGACTAAATTGCTGGAAGGTAAAAGACCTGTGGCGTAGCAATTGCGTAGCGATAGCAAGACTACAAGTAATTTCAACAGTGAGATGGGCGTGCTCAAAGATTGACCAGTGTTTATTACGAACACAATACTTAAGTAGACCAGCAAAATCATCTCTATCTTGTCCAGCGGGGTTACTAACTCGGGCACAATATGCGATAATCTTTTCAGCATTGGATGTTATACTAATGAGTCTCACAGACATTATAATAGATATTTGAATATTGCTTTTAAGTAGTTCCAGATTTGTTTAATAGATGTTCTTTTTACAATAGGATTGGGAGCAACTGCGGAGCGAGTATAGCGACAATGAGGGCAATTATAACCATCATAATCATAGGATTCTTCTGGTGGAAGTTTGCCACTTTGTCGGTGAAGTTCCTTGACACCCTCGTCAGTCTGGAGAAAGTGCCTTCTCGTCGCTTCTGTGGTGATGGTGGTAGTTGTTCGTTCGGAACCGTCCTCAGATAGAGAGGGTCCAACTTTGGAATTTCCTCCAGTTTGGGTTGTTGAGTGATAGATAAACTCGGTTTTCTCTGTGTCTGTACGCCTTCCATCCATATACTATTCAAGATTCATTTTGCTTGTTCCTTCTCCTGTGCTCGTTTCTGACATTCCTTATAGAGGTCAAATCCCTCTTTAGGATTCTCGGTCTTGAAGTTAGACTTAATACCAACGACAAAGTCCCGCCAGAACTTCTTCTTGTTTTCCGATAACTGGGAGAACAATGGTTCATTAGACATCCAGTTGCCTTTAGAATATTCAGACGCCCATCGTGAATAAGCGAGTTCAGTAAGGTTTGCCAATCCTGCTTCTTCCATTATATTACATATACATATTAATTGGAGATGGGGGTTTCTTTTTATAAATCTCTTCACAGTTAGCGATGACATAGAGTAGATGGTCAATAGTTATCTTATGTCTCTCGTCTTCATCATTCAGATGTCCAAAGAACGCTGATAGTTTAGGTAAGACATCCATACGTTTACGCATCGCACAGTAGTTAGTTAGTTGAACTACCATATTTAGTACTGTAGCGTGGGAATACTCGCCAGTTGACTCTAAGCGCTGATAGGTTCCTTCCCAATCAAAGGTGTCTAAAGCATCGGTGACTCGTTCCAGATAACGTCTTAGGAGAGAATAATCTGACATATAATATATGGCGGACGACTTTGATAGAGAAGAAGATATTCTGAAGGAGGACCCACTTCGGTTTGTTCTATTCCCTATCAAGTATCCACAAGTATTTGAGATGTATCAATTGGCAATGGCGTCTTTCTGGACTCCACACGAGATCACACTCTGCGATGATGTTATTCAGTGGATTAATTTAGACAATGATACAAAACATTTCGTTAAATATATTTTGGCGTTCTTTGCGGGCATTGATGGTATTATTAATGAGAATCTGGCGCAACGGTTTTATAGCGAAGTACAAGTACCAGAGATCAGGTGTTTTTATGGTTTCCAAATTGCGATTGAAAATATTCATAATGAAACTTATAGTCAACTAATTGATACTTATATTGTTGATGCTGAGGAAAAAACTCGTCTATTGGAGGCGACAGAGACCATTCCTTGTATTCGTAAAATGGCACAGTGGGCATTAAAGTGGACTAATAGCAACCGACCATTTAGAGAACGTATTGTTGCCTTTGCTTGTGTAGAGGGTATCTTGTTTTGTGCGCCATTCTGTGCTATCTATTGGTTGAAACGTAATGGTAAACTACCGGGTTTAGCAATGGCGAATGAGTTAATTAGTCGGGATGAGACTCTTCATTTTAGATTTGCTTGTTTACTACATAGTATGTTAAAGACTAAATGCGATAAAGATACAGCATTAGATATTGTTAAGGAGATTGTTGAATTAGAGATTGAGTTCATAACTGAAGCACTACCCTGTCGTCTTATCGGGATGAATCACGAAAAGATGACCGAATATGTGAAAATGGTAGCAGATGGTCTATTGGTTGGATTAGGATTTGAACGTTATTATAATGTTCCAAATCCTTTTGATTTTATGGATTTGATCTCTATGGAGAATAAGACCAACTTCTTTGAACGTCGTGTAACAGAGTATAGTATGGCAAATGTTAAAGTTGGTAAAATGACTGGAGGAAAGGAGAAGATTGAACTGGTGACGGACTTCTAAAGGGTACGAGTGAATTCCACTTTGTTGGAATGGATAAATGTTCTGTTCTTTTCAAATGAACAAGCGTTGTTGGCAAGTAGGTCGT
>ERZ869925.1458-NODE-1458-length-10621-cov-685.268313_pt1 | contig 10621 bp, 13 predicted proteins | sample MGYA00579311_ERZ869925 | MGnify/ENA primary metagenome ERZ869925 (study PRJEB32216, sample SAMN09231817) | wastewater metagenome | place: USA: Maryland | collected 2016-07-30 | study: EMG produced TPA metagenomics assembly of the PRJNA472060 data set (Reclaimed...
CCTCGGTCTCGGCATTCCTGCTGAACCGCTCTTCCGATCTTCTTTCTCCGTGTTTGGCGGGAACCAGTCGGAACTAGCCGAGATCGACGACGACCAGCCGGGACTAGCGCCAACTGCGTGTGAACAGCCTCGATTGGCGTCTCCGGGTTTGGGGGGAACGTCATTTGGGACTGCTGTTGCGGCGTGGGCGTCACGTCATCTCAACATTGAACTTATGCCGTGGCAGGTGACCGCACTATCCGCGCAACTTGAACATGACGAGCATGGTGATCTTGTGTTCCGTGAGTCTTTGGTTTCGACGGCTCGACAGCAGGGCAAATCTGTGGCTTTGCGGGCGCTTATTGGTTGGTGGGTTACCGAATACGCGGTGGTGCATAAAAAAACCCCGCAGATTGTGTTGTCGACGGCCAACATGCTTGACCGCGCCGAGGCTATTTTCCTAGAACTCGCCTACGTGTTAAAAGACTCGTTTGGTGCGAAACTTATCCAGCAGATTGGGCGTAAATCTGTGCAGATGCCTGACGGGTCGCGTTGGGAAGTGCGCGCAGCTTCTAGCAAACTTCACGGCGGTTCGTATGACCTTATTGTCGTTGACGAGTTGTGGAACATCAGCCCCGAAGTCCTCGATGACGCGTTGAAGCCGTCGCAGATTGCGCGGCCGAACCCGTTGCTGTCTATGTGGTCGACGGCTGGCGATGAGTCATCGGTGGCGATGATTAACTACCGTTCGATTGCGTTGCAGGAGATTGACGAGGGCGTGAAATCCGAGCGTTGTTTCATGGAGTGGTCTATCCCGGCAGGATGCGACCCCAGAGAAGAGCAGTATTGGGGCTTATCGAACCCGGCATTGGGTCGGACGATCACGATGAAAGCGTTACGGGCGGCGGTCAAATCGGACTCGTTTCCTCGGTCGCACGGTAACCAATGGTCAGCGTCGCGCGGTGCGTGGCTTGATAACGGGGTGTGGGATAAATGCCGGACAACTCATCCGATGCCGTCGGGCGGGATATTGGCCGTCGACTCATCCGTGGACGAGGCGCGCTATGTCGGTGTCCGTTCCGTCGTCTATCAACAGCAGGTCTATACAACTGTGGAATTCGTTGTGGATACTGAAGCGGAGATGTGGGAACACATCGCCCGCATTATGAAAGACCCGTCGGTTATCTTGCTCGTTACTCCTACGTTGGAGATACACGTGCCGACAGCGTTACAGCGTCGCTACCAGTTGACCGGCTACGCCGAACTTCTGCGTTACACCGCGCTTGTGCGCTCAATGATCCTTGAGGACAAGGTGCGTCACGACGGTAATCAAACCCTCGCTGAACACGTCAACCGTGCTGTACTTGTTCGCACCGCACAAGGCGCTGTCCTGTCATCGCAAAAATCGCCGGGGCCGATCGAGGCTGCACGTTGTATGGTGTGGGCCGTGTCCGCCGTGTCGCGACCACAAAACCGTCAAAAACCAATGCTCGTTGTCATATAGTACGGTTATTGTGTTACTAGGTCTGTTCTCTGTTGTCGGGACAGGGGACAGGCCACTAATCGAGGGACGCTATGCCGATTTTCAGCCGTAAAGAAACCAAAGCCCAAATGAGTGTGGCGCCCGCCGCTAAAGCCGCCGCCGCAGCTGCATACTCCACCGCCAACGCAGGCCAATCACTCATCGGCCAGTTCTACACGTATGAGCAGGGCGCGCTTCGGGATATGGCTATGCGCGTGCCGGCTATCGCTCGCGCCCGCACCATTCACGCCAGCATTATCAGCGCGATGCCGTTGAAAATGTACCGCGAAATGTGGAACGACGAAAGCCGCGAAATGGAAGACGAGTACATCGCACCTCGATCATGGCTACGCCGACCCGACCCCGCAATCAGTTATGAAACCCTTATGGCGTGGACGTTCGACGACCTGTTCTTCTATGGTCGTGCGTTTTGGTTTATCTCGTCGCGTACTGCTGACGGGTTTCCAGCATCATTCAGCCGTTTACCTGCCGCGATGGTGTCCTCAACAAAAATGCCGCAGGACATTTGGTTTGCCCCCGCGCAAGAGTTGGAGTTCAACGGTATGGAAATTGACCCGTTAAACGTGGTGCAGTTCATCAGCCCGGTTGAGGGCATTATTTACAGCAACCGTGAAACCATCAACACTGCATTAAAGGTTGAGGCTTCACGCGCCCGCAACGCTGAGACGGCTATCCCGTCGGGCATTTTGCGTCAGACTGGCGGCGAACCGTTGAGCGCACAAGAGTTGGCGGATTTGTCGGCGGCGTTTAACGCTGCTCGACGCACCAATCAAACCGCAGCCCTAAATGAGTTCCTCACCTACGAGGCGACTAGCGCCACACCCGACAAGATGTTGTTGATCGAGTCGGCGCAGTTCAGCGCGTTACAAATGGCGCAAATTAGCCAGTTACCGCCGTACCTGCTCGGTGTGCCAACGGGATCGTATGCCTACACCAATAGCCGTGAGTCCCGTTGGGATACGTGGCTGTTTGGCACAAAGTTATGGGCTGAATGTATTGCGTCAACCTTGTCGAGCAATCAGGTGCTACCTAACGGCACTTTCGTTGAGTTCGATACCGACGAATACTTGGGCGATATCGACGATGCCGACATGAACCGCGAAATGATTGTGGAACAACCCGAAACAGGAGAGAATAGAGCATGATTAGATTTACAAGCGACCAAATCGAGGTGACCGCCGCCGAAGGTGAAAGCCTGCGCCAGATCGACGCTATCGCGGTGCCTTATAACACTTTTGCGACGGTGAGCGACGGCACCGAAGTGTCGTTTTTGCCGGGTTCGTTAAAGTTTGAGCGCGCGCCGCGCGTGTTTATGTTTCACGACTCGACAAAGGTCGTTGGTGTTGTTGCGGAAACTGTCGACACGCCAGAGGCGATGTTGGCGTCGTTGAAGTTGGCTCGTACTTCTATGGCCGATGACGCGCTGGAGTTGGCAAGCATGGGCGCGTTCGCCGTGTCCGTCGGTGTTAACCCGGTAAAATCCACGATCGACGCACAAGGCCGCATGATTGTTTCTGAGGCTGAGTGGCAAGAAATCAGCCTTGTCCCCACGCCAGCGTTTGCGGGCGCGCAAATAACGCAGGTTCTCGCATCCAGCGACGAAACCGTGCTAACATCCGACACAGAACCCGACACCACACCCACAGAACCAACAGTCGAGGAGATTGAAGTGGAAGCAGAAAAGACCGAAACAGTTGTGGAAGCATCAGTCGTGCCGACACCGTTGTATGCGCAGCCAACCCGCCAGTTCCGTATGCCATCACCTGCGGAATACATCGCAGCGATGCACCGCGGCGGTCACGAGTTTGCACAAATGAACGCAAACATCCGTGCAGCTGCGGGCGATGAAGTCACAACTGACGTACCCGGTTTGCTGCCCACGCCAGTTGTGGCACCAATTTTTGACGACATCAACCCACTTCGCCCGTTGGTGTCCGCACTTGGGCCTCGCTCGATGCCACAGGCAGGCAAAGTGTTTATCCGTCCAACCATTACCACACATACTGAGGTTGACGATCAAGGCACCGAATTAACTGGCCTCGCATCGCGCACAATGGTTGTAGACGATTTGCAAATCACGAAAGCCACCTATGGCGGTAGCGTGTTATTGTCCGAACAGACCATCGACTGGTCAGACCCCTCGATGCTCACCGCAGTATTGAATGACCTCGCAGGACAGTACGCTCTTGCAACCGAATTGGCGACCGTAAGTCACTTGGCTGGCGAAATGGTGGCGGGGAACCTCATCACAGTTTCAGACTGGACAGACGCAGCCGAAGTTACAGGCGACATTTACGACGCCGCAGCCGCCATTGGCGAAATCGGTAACTACCTGCCAACCCATATGCTCGTAGCACCTAAGACATGGGCACGTCTTGCAAAGTTGGTTGACGGGAATGACCGCCCATTGTTCCCACAGGTTGGGCCAATGAACGCCAACGGTCAAATGTCGGGCGCTGTTGCATACAACGGCAACCCACTCGGCTTGCAGCTTGTCGTCTCGAACCAAATCACCGACCAAGCAATCGGCAACCAAGACGCAGACGATTACGCGTTCATTTTCAATGCTCGTTCGATTGAGGTCTACGAACAGCAGAAGGGCGCTATCAGCATCGACGTACCATCGTCGTTGGGTCGCCAAGTGTCGTTCCGTGGCTACTTTGCGCCTAAGGTTATTCAACTTGCTGGTATCCGCGCGCTCGGCCCCGCTGCGTCGTTCGCTTAATCCCGAAAGGGACAACTAAGACACAGGTAAAGGGTTTCTATGGCAACGTACACAATCATCGGTCATGGCCGTTATGACAATTACGGAGTTGTAGAAACCCTTACCAATACCCCGATAGATCAGGGGCAGACCATCACCATCAGCGGTTGTGGTCACGGGTTCAACGGTAACCACGTTGTTTTGTTTTGCCCGCAATACGCGTTTGTTGGGGTCGACGACAACGGCGAATGGCTTTACGACTATGACCAGCCGCGCGCCAATCAACTGCTATTCGCTGATAGCGGCTCAGACCTAGAATGGGCTTACGACGTCGACGGCACAATTACGTGGACACAGACTTGCACGTGGATTACCACCGCAAACGTCACCGCGTACCTCGATATTCCGCTGACGTCCACCAACGCCGCCACTCTCATCACACAAGCCACCGCAGCCGCTAACGCGTTCGCGTATCGACGCAGGGCTGAGGCGGGCTATTTGCAGGACTCGCTCACCACTTCACCGAGCGCCGACGTCACACTCGGCACCATCATGATCGCCGCCGCGTACTTCCGTCAGCAGGGTTCATATACCGCGCTCGCGTCGTTTGACGGTATGGGTGTACCACCCGCCAATGGTGTCACGCCGATGGTGTTGCAGCTGCTTGGCATTAACCGCCCACAGGTGGCGTAATGCCCCTGCCTTATAACGACCTTTTTAACGAGGCGATAGATGATCTGTCGACCACGTTAAAAACCATCACCGGGTTGCCTGTGGCTATCGACCCGCGCCATATCACCACGTCATGCGTGTTTATTGACGCGCCTAGTTTTGACGCGTTCAACTACAACATCGTCACGTTGGATTTTCCCGTGAAAATCATCGGGTCTGGCCCCGGCAACCTCGACGCATTACGTGACCTGTTGCAGATTGCTAGCAAACTGCTCGCCAAGAATGTCGCGGTGCGTAACGGTCGCCCTACCGTCGTGTCTATCGGTGGCGCTGACTATGCCGCGTATGACTTGCTAATCTCAATGCAGGCACAAACAGCGTGAAAGGTGCAACCGTGTACAAGATTATTAGCCCCCGTATTGGTGTACCGGGCGACGAGTTCATCCCGCCTGCTGGCGTCAGCGTTCAAGCATTGCTTGACGGTGGCTTCATTATCGAAGTTGGCGCTCAAAATCCGACACCAAAACCCCGCAAAAATGCTAAAGTGCAACCAACCGAGGAGTAACACATGGCCACTACCACATATCTCGCTAACCCAGTCGTAACCGTGAACAGCGTCGATCTCACCGACCAATGCACGAGCGCGACCTTTACGCACCGCTTCGACCAGTTGGAAGCCACCGCATTTGGTGACACCGACCGCAAGTTCGTTAAAGGCCTCGGCAACCACGAGGTAACCCTGTCGCTGTATATGTCTTATGCGTCGAGCGAAACCTATGCAACCCTTAGCGCGCTTGTGGGCACCACGACCACCGTTATCGTGAAGCCTGCGACAGGCTCAGAGGGCGCCACAAACCCCGGTTTTACTCTTACCGGCGCATTCCTTGCTGAACTCCCCGTCATCAACGCCACTATGGGCGAACTCTCCACCGTCGACGTGACGTTCGTTGGTGGCGTGTACAGCGTGGACACCACACCCTAAATAAAGGAAATCCCGACATGAACCTAACACTCAGGCTCGACATGGGCGACGGCCCATTTGAGGTTAAAACCAACCTGTACGTGATCGTTGCCTACGAACGCAAGTTTAAGCGTAAAGCCTCGGAAATGGCGCAGAACATCGGCGTTGAGGATTTGCTGTATCTTGCCTATGAGGCGTGCAAACTTCACGGCATTGTCGTACCTGTCGCGTTCGACGACTTCGTGAAAAAGGCTGTCAGCATTGAGGCGGTGGCGAACGACGACGCAAACCCTACCCACGAGGCACCTACCGACATCTCCTAGCGGGTCTGTTAATTCAGACAGGGTGGTGGCCTCATAATGTAGACTTCGACGTGAACGACCTAGCCACGGTCAATAAACTGTTGAAAGAAGCTCGAAATGCCCGTTAACAACACGATCGAGGTCGCAGGTGTTAAAGACGCGCTACGGGAACTAAACGACGTCGACAAAAAACTACGCCGCCAAATAACCCGCGACTATCAAAAAATTGTTAGCCCCGTGGTCAGTACTGCTAAAAACCTCGTGCCACCACAAGCGCCGCTATCGGGCTTTAATCGTTTTTGGACGCCTAAAAACGCTAGCGGTTCTGTGTTGCCTGTCGGCCCTCAAACAACACGCGAACCCAAAAAAGGCAACTACCAAAGCCGACAAGGGCGCCGCCAGTACGGCGAATGGCTGAAGTGGAAGTACGGCATCCGTGGCTACGTGTCCGGCAAAAAACCGCGCACCGTTGGTGGCTATACACGCAACCTCGCTGCGTTCGGTATTCGCTGGCTAGGTTCGGCGGCGGTGCTGTTCGACACGTCAGGACAGGCAGACACACCGCAAGGTCAACGTATGGTCGCAGCTCTTAACCGTCGTTTCGGGCAGCCGTCGCGCGTCATGTGGCGCGCCTACGAGAAAGAGTCGCTCGACGTTCAGCAAGAAATGCGCGATTTGGTCAATGACATTATGCGCGCAGTAGATCGAAAGACGAACATCTAATGGCTATCAACATCCCCATAATTACCGAGTTCAACGGTAGAGGTATCGAGCGCGCCCGTAAAGAGTTTCAACAGTTAGAAGGCGTAGGGGCTAAAGCCGGGTTTGTCATTAAAAAAGCGTTTGTCCCTGCGACTGCGGTTATCGGTGCAATAGCGGTTGCATTGACTGACGCGACCAAAGCCGCCATCGAGGACGCCGCCAGCCAAGCAATACTCGCAAGCAATTTACAACGGACCACAGGCGCCACCGACGCCGTGATCGCATCAACAGAGGATTGGATAGCGACACAGGGCCAACTGTTAGGTGTTGCCGACGATGAATTACGCCCAGCATTAGCATCGGTTGCCCGCGTCACAGGCGACGTTACTAAAGCACAGAAACTTGTTGCACAGGCGATGGACATATCCGCCGCCACAGGCAAACCGTTGGAAAGTGTGATTGGCGCTATTGAAAAGGCTTACGGCGGAAATATGACGGCATTGCAGCGTCTATTGCCTGAGTACCGCAACATGATTAAAGACGGCGCCACGTTTGAGGACGTCATGGCGCAGATCGCAACAGTCACGGGTGGGGCGGCTACCGACGCTGCGAACACCGCACAAGGCCAATTTAAACGGCTATCGCTAGCGTTTAATGAAACTAAAGAGTCGATAGGTGCAGCGCTGCTACCTGTTGTCGAGGCGGCGCTACCTGTGTTGCAATCGTTCGGTGCCTGGGCACAAGACAATCCCGGTGCGTTTCTCGCTATCGCAGCTGCTGTTGGCGCGGTCGCTGCCGCTATTGTCGCCGTTAATGTTGCTATGGCGCTTAACCCGTTTACCGCCATTGCTGCAGGTGTGGCGCTTCTAGTTGTTGGTGTTGTCACCGCATACAAACGATTTGAAGCGTTCCGCGACATTGTTGACGCAGTTTTCAAAGGTCTTGGCTGGTATGTCGATTTCGCTAAAGGTCAATTCATGCAGTTGGTTGGTATTTTCCGGACTGTGTTTAATTCTTTAGGCGATATTTGGAACCGTACTATCGGCAAACTTGATTTTCAGATACCCGGTTGGGTGCCTGTCGTTGGTGGTAAATCGTTTACAGCACCGAAAATCCCGGCGCTAGCTGACGGCGGTATTGTCACCGGGCCTACATTGGCGTTGATTGGCGAGGCAGGCCCTGAAGCGGTGGTGCCACTCGATCGCTACAACGGTGGCGGCGGTGCCAACGTGACTATTAACGTGCAAGGCGCTGACCCTAACGCCGTTGTCGATGCGCTGAGGACGTATATGTTCCGTAACGGTTCCGTACCTATCAAAACCTCAAGCCTATGAGCAACCCGTTTACCTACTCAATTTTTGTTGATTCCAACCAAATAACAAATATCCAAGATGTTTCTATGTCGTTAGGTAGGCGACAGGTAAGCGACCCATTTAAGGCGGGCACTGTCGTTATTACTGGGCGCAACATTTCGGCGTTGCCTGCTGTTGAAATTGGTATGCCGTTTGAATTGTCTATAACGGGCGGGCTACCTTTCCCCGCTGACGTTTTTAACGGGGTTGTGGCTGACGTGTCTTTCACGTATGGCACCGTCCCTAATATGGATGTTTGGACTATTTCAGCTGAGGACGCACTAGCTGAGGCTGGGCGGTCTGTTGTGTCGGCTAGTTGGCTGGCGGGTGACGGAACATTCGACGCAGCCGAAAAACTGGTGAACGCGACAGACAACCTAAGCCTAAACCTGTTGTATTTTTATAACGACAGCAGCACAGTTTCAGCGCAAAACCTCACCAACGTAAACGTGCTCGACGTGTTAAATCAACTCGCTTTTACTGAGCAAGCGGTGATTGCGTCGCGCAACATAAATCAAATTAACTGGAACCCACGTTTAGGGTTTACCTATGACATCCCGTTTTTAAGTTTTACCGACGGGTCTTTAACAGCCGAAACAATGTTTGAATACGATTTTCAAGACATTACTTTTAAGGCTCAAGCGGACTCGTTTTTTACTAAAACCATTATTGAGCCAGAAGGTTTGAACGCTCAGGATTCTGGCACTGCTGACCGTGTCTATGTTCGTAAATCCTACGATCAGACCGAAACACAAGCCCAGAACCTTGCCGATTATGTGCAAGCAACGCTTGAGGTGTCGCAAGAGGCGCCGTCGTTTGTGCGTGTTTTGGCTACGTCATACAACAATTTAACTAACCCTGTTACAGCTGCGACGCAATATATTTTCGAGAAAATACCTGTTGAGGTTATTTTGCGTGGCTCACGGTTTCTGTGTTTTGTTGAAGGTTCTACAATTAGTGCTACACCAACAGCGACTTACATCACGTTGTTTTTGTCGTCGGCTGAGGCTCGGAATTTCTTTATTTTGGACTCTGCTACTTTCGGCGTACTCAATCAAAATAGGCTAGGGTTTTAGGCGTTATGGCTACTCCACCAGATTTTTCACCGGGGCAGGTGTTGACCGCGGCCCATATGGACGCCGTCGGTTTGTGGCTGGTCAAGACGCAGGCGGTTGGATCTGGCGTCGCTAGCGTAACGGTCACTGGCGCATTCAGCGCCGACTACGACAATTATCGCATAACTTGGTCGGGCGGTACTTTGTCATCAAATCAAGTTATGTTGTTCCAATTGAGTGGTTCTACTGTCAATTATTACACTTCATGGGCGGGTGCTTTTTATACTGGCGCAGCTATAACTACCGGTTTAGGTTTTAACAACACTTCCAGTTGGGGTGCCGGTGGTGGAGACGCCACAACTGCCGCAGTCAATATAGATGTTCTAGGGCCGTATCTGACAAAAGCGACAAATATGCGTTTTTCCGGCGATTTTGTCGACGCGACAATTTCGGGCGCAGGGCGACACACTCCAGCCTCTTCATTTACTGGGTTTGTTTTATTTGGTGCAGGCGGTGCAACGATGACAGGCGGAACCATTCGTGTTTACGGTTACAGGAACTAAATTATGACTATTGACGAATTTAAAATTCAAAATCCAATTGACCAAGTAATTATTCAAGTCAACAACACCGAACGCAACATGACACCAGAGGAATACGAAGAATGGTGCATTGAGTGTGTCGAATACATCAACACACACCCGAACGGCCCACTATGACTATCGCTAACCCACCTAAAGCCCTCATCCTGCTAGTCGCTCTAATTTGCGTAACCATCCTGCTCGCTGTCGGACGTGTCACCACCGAAGCCGGGCTGCCAATCATCTCAGCGATTGTGTTCTACGGCATTGGTAACGGCGTAGCCAGCCGATCAGGCACCATCTCAAGCCCGGTCATAGCACCAAAGGAACAACATGGCAGCGAAGAAGAAGCGTAAAGCCGTGGTCGAACCCGTTAAGCGCATGAAAATCACGCCGCAGCTGAAAGCGTGGGGCAACGGACGCCTACCAGAATCCGAACTATACGAGATAGTCGGCGGTGGACGCCTATACGGCCCCGCGGCGTTCTGGTGGAACGTCATGGCTGAAGAAGCCCGAAAAGCAAAAGTCGATCTACGTGCTGTGTCTACCGGGTACCGCTCGTATGGACGCCAAGAAGCGTTATTTCTTCAGCGTTACAGCCAGAAACCCACCGGGCGCATACCGAAAGTAACCCGCAAATGGAACGGCACCACATGGTACCTGAAGCGCGGTATGAGTCCTTGCGCCACTCCCGGCACTTCTCCCCACGGCTGGGGGCTGGCGCAAGACATCGAGGTGCCTGCCCGTACCTACCGCTGGATGTGCAAAAA
>ERZ869925.1459-NODE-1459-length-10610-cov-5.170251_pt1 | contig 10610 bp, 12 predicted proteins | sample MGYA00579311_ERZ869925 | MGnify/ENA primary metagenome ERZ869925 (study PRJEB32216, sample SAMN09231817) | wastewater metagenome | place: USA: Maryland | collected 2016-07-30 | study: EMG produced TPA metagenomics assembly of the PRJNA472060 data set (Reclaimed...
ACCCATTTCTGTTGCATAAGTTTGGGCGACACAAGTTAAGCTTCCGTTTTGATTTCTAGGTGGGTAAGATATCCAATCCGTTTTTTCTAGCCACTCTACGGGCGATATAGACGAACAAATTTCGGCAAATTTGTAATTTTTTGCCCTTTCTGCGACATTTTGATTGTCGATGCAACCTTTGTAATTATTCATTTTATTTAAAAATTTTATCTATCATAATCCAAAAGAATGGCATACCTGCGGTTAATATAACAATCGCACCAGTTATATAATTCCTCCAATTTTCTAAAGAAGAAACTCTTCCATTTGTCTTTGTTGTCTGATCTTCAATTCTTTTAAGTGGCGAAGTAATCGTATCATTAATATGTTGTTTAATACTTTCTAAAAGCATATCTATTTCTCTGTTAGAATAATGGTCATTCATTTTCGTTATCTATTAACTTTAAAAAATTATAAAACTTAATTAATCCTAGAAAAGAAATAATTACATATAATTCCCAAGTATATGTTTTACCAAAGAATAAACTAGCAATGATTATAATTAATGATGTGTAAAAAATATAATGAATTGGATCTTTGAAAAAGACTTCAGTTGTTTTTTTTGTGGAGTGAATAACCTTCTCTATTTTAGAAGTTTCAATGATCTCTTCTTTTATTTGTGGACCCATTGACATATAGGTAATTATACTATTTTTTAAGCCGTATAGCAAGGAATATAATATGGTGTTCCACCAATTAAAACCCTTATCTTTTGATCTTGTGTTCCACTTACAGATGCAGCAACGTGTTCTGAACCCTGAAAACTAAATGCATGTTCTAAACCAGCACCAGCATTTGCTAAATCAAAAACAATTCCTTCTACTGAAGTAGCACTATTAACACTTTGATATAGTTCTATACATCTTCCTGGCGCTGAACTAGATTTTGTAACATATAGTGCTGCAGTATTACCTCTTGCATTGGATATATATAAGGCATTATCAGCACCAGTATCGGTTGAAGAAATATTTACTGTCTTTCCTGTTCCTGAATTAACGATATAAACTGCATCCCCATTTCCTGAATTGTCTACACTTATTGAATTACTCGTTCCTGAATTATTTACATAAATTCCGACTGAATTAGCAGTATGACTTAAATAAAGACTTGATAAAGCTCCAGAATTACTTATATAAATTCCACCTGCCGAGTGTGTTGCTTCTATCAACATTCCGTAATAATGACCATCGTGATTAAGTTCTGCACAAGGTTGAGTATTGTTTGAACCATTATTCGTTTGTTCTATATATAAACCTCTTCCACCAACATCTGCCGTATTCGAATAATAGAATCCATTTCCGGCATAACTTGAAGTAACTAATACTCCATTATTGATTGTATTATTACAAACAATATCTATTGCCCTTGAACCATCCGTTCCTATACCAATTATCTGTCCACCAGCATCATAAAAAGACAAAGAATTTGAAGAACCACTTATTACAACTCTTTGTCCTGTAGTGGCAGTTTGTATAGTTCCGCCTGTAATTGTTCCTCCAACAACGGAAAGTGAACCATCATATTTAAGTAAACCGGTCGCAGTCGTTCCTATTTCGAATTTTGCTTTTGTTGCTGAATAGTCATAACCTAATATAAAGCCAGCAGTTGAATCTTGTCCAAAATCTGTCTTACCATAATTTATTATTACATCTGTACTTGCTGATACTGCAGTTAATCCTGTCGAACCAACACTCCAATAATTAGTTGATGTTCCAAATTTTCCTGCTGTTGCATTGACAGTTCCGGTGAATGTTCCTGATGTCGCAGTAACACTTCCGGAAACTGATAGAGAGGATCCATCCCATTTTAAATAGTTTGTCGCATTTCCTAAATTAAATAGCATTGTTTCAGAAGCAATTCCCATCCAGAGTCCATTTGTATTATCAGTATAAGAAAGTTTTCTAATAAGCATTGTTCTTGTGCTTATTGTATCTGCGATGGTTGTTTGAAAAGTTTTTGAAGAGACTCCATCGTGTATATGGGCATCATATTCAGATCTAAGATCCATCAAAGCCTTTTGAAGTTCTTCCGGAGACTTTCCTATTTTGTAGACATTTATTCGTTCAGTCATAAAAAAGATTTAACTAAACCTCTAAAAGAGTTATTCCACATATACTTTCAGTCTTATTTTGATCAGTATCGTTGATTTGTTCAGATATATTTGTAACCAAAACATTATAAAAGTTATCAATTTTTCCAGTTATTCCATAAGCACGAGCTAAAGTATTTTTTTGAGCTCTTGAAATTCCTTTTATTTTTCCACCATCGGCAGAAGTATAGGTCATCTCTTCAATAATATTATTAGCCAAAACTCGCATTCTTCCTCGAGGAGGCATGAGTCTGGTATCAGATACTCGAGCAGAAGTAGCACCGGAACTCATTGCTGATGTTAAAGAGACTTCAAAAGCATTAACATCTTCATATTTAACAGTTCTTTTGGCCTCCATCTCTAACCACAAATCCTCAGTAATTGATTTTCCATCCCTTGTTTCTCTACCCTTGTCAAGGGTGATAATATTATCTCCAGCATCGATTGACAGAACCCATGTTTTCTTTAAATTAGGTGCTGTTCGATATTGATGGGTAATTTCTCCAAGTGAAGGAGTTGAAGTTCCTGGACCACACAAAACGGCCTTATAATTCCATAATTTAGTCACATATCCAGAAGGGAAGAACAATGTTTTCTTCTTTACTCCTCCATCTTGCGCATATGATGCTTTTCCTATAGAAGTAAAACTAGATCCACCATCAACAGATTTATATATTTCAATTGTTTCTCCCGTAGCAAGTGTATTCATTGATATATCAACACTATTAACAAGTTTATCAACACCTCCTATGTCTCCACCGAATTCAGAAGAAACTATATTTCCAGAAATATTATATTTAGTTGGATCTTGATATCCAATTCTTGTATGAGTTCCAGATGTAAAATATCCGTAAGCTTTGTTTGTGAAGTTTATAAAAGGAGTATATAAATTGTTTGCATTAAATTTTCCGTATAATCCAGGAAACCAATTTTGACCATCCCAAGTAGCACCTTTTAATTGTAAATTTCCCTCAAATTCAAATGGTTTTGAAAAGTCATATGAAGTATCAAGTAATTGGTCATCAAATATTTGAACAAGTTTTGCACCATTGAAGGCAAAAGCTACTTTTTTATTATTTGAAGTTCCTGTAATTATCATTGTAGAAAGATAATTATGGACACCAAAATTTGTTAAATTTTCCCAAGTATAAATAAGGAATGCTTTTTGTGCAACTTCATCATATCTAAAAAATTCTACACTTCTTCCTTCAATGATAAAGAAATAAGGATACCCTCCTAGATCTTCTATAATTTGTATTTTTCTATTTTTACCGGCTTGGTATGCAGAAGTGAATGCAGAAAGATTTGTTGCATATGAAAGGACATCTCCAGATAGTGCTGCTACATATTCAGAAATATAAGCGCGAATACCAACTGTCTTTACAGCACGAACGATAGGATTTGTTGATCTAAAACCCGATAGGGTTGTCCCTCCTTTGTATATTGAAAGCGTTTTAAATGAACCAGAGGTCCTTGTGAGTCCAACTAAAGTGTTATTATTGAACCTATCCATTGAGTTTACGGCACTGATTCCGGCATAAGCAGAGAGAGTAGAAAGGACATTGGCTGATGTAAGTTTAAAAAGTTTTGCTGCACCAGATTTTACAGTTCCAAAAAGCAAATCAGTTCCATTAATAGAAGTTGCTCCATATGAATGAGAACCGGTTATTATTCCGGCAGAAGTCCAACCATATTGAAGTAAAACTTCTCCAGCTTTTTTTATCGTATTTACAGCTTGGCCATCTCGAAATGATCCATCATCCTTATATTTTAAAACTTGGAATCCTCCGGTCCAATCAGATTGAGTCCAATAGTTCCAGCCGGAACCATCGAGTCCATTATCATTAAGATCTCCAACTCCGACTTGGTATTGTAAAACTCTATTCAAAGGAGCTCTTTGTTTTGTATATCTAGGTTGCATGGGAGCACCGCGAAGCATGAACCCACGATTATTTATGGCTACATGGTATTTTGATCTTACTTCGGTCATAATATTTTTTTAGGCGACTCCGCCATTAGGATTTTGAAAACCGATATCTTTTGCAGGTCTTGTTGGTTTCTTTCTCGCGGCCAATCTCTCAAATTCTGCATCTAAATCGTTTGCCATAGTTCTAAGATTAGTGAATGAGAAGTGTCCTTCATCTACAGAGGCATTTCCTTGCTTTGCAATTTTACCGGCAAGAGATCTATAGAATATTGCACCTGCTTTCTTTTTAACCAATTCATTCCAATCAGCAAGTATATCAGCAGACATTGTTGTTGCTGAAGGTGTTTGTAAATTTCTTAAATAAGAGATAACGGCTTTATTTGCAGTCGTTGGTTTGTTTCCTAAAACTAATTTATTGGCATCTTGTTGATATGAAAAATTATATTGAGGTTTTTTGAAATTTCCTGAAACTGTATAATTATCTGAAACTAAAAATTCATATAAATCTACGCAAGCTGATGGAGCAGAATAACTTTGAATATTAGCAGAAACATTAAAAGAGGATCTAACAACTTGTCTAAAAAATCCTCGAGCATTAAGAGTCTCGATACTTTGGGCGATTGCTTCCATCCAATTTTTATCTCTCCATTCTGCATATCTCAAATCTGATCTGACAGTTGTTCCGTTTGCTGGGGTTGAAAGTATATGTAAATCTCCGTTATCAAGATCAAATGTATAATCAGTAGTTTCTGTTTTTGCCACCCCACTTACATATACAGTATACGAACTTTCTATTACAGGAAATTTTCCAGTATTGAATATACTAATACTTCCATTTCCTTGACGGGTTAGACTTACAGATTTTGGTTCATCTGAATATTCTCTTCTTAATTGAGCAATGAGTGTTGATATTAACATATCCTTATTATACCTTAATTTTAGTAAATAATCTATAATAGACTTTCGTCAATCATTGTTTCTGTGCTAGTTTTTTCATCAGTTGTTAAAGTTTCCGGATTATTCTTATTATCGGAGATCATAAAATTCATGCTATTTACAAGATTTGATCTCATAAATGTTATTCCTCGAGGTAAAATAGAACCTAAAAGAGTAGCTAATCTAGATGCGGCATTCATTATAGAACCAGAAACTATTCTAGATAAAGTCGAAATTCGAATTACAGTAGCAAAACGAGAATGATAATTCATAATATAATCGGAAATAGATCTGCTGAATGTAATAATTCTAGTGACAGAGGCAAAACGAGAATAGTAATTCATAATATAATCTGAAACAGATCTACTAAATGTAATAATTTTAGATAAGGTAATAGATCTAGAAGCACCAATTATTATTGAATCACTGATTGTCCTGTTAGCTAAATAATTTTCAATAAAAATAAAATCGTTATTTTCTTGTAATAAAGATCCTCCATCTTCTTTTAATAATTTATAATATACATTTGAATCTGTCATATTTTTACTTACTTAAATCAATCACCTCAACTTTATCACTAAGCATTGGAATAACCAATTCAAGAGAACTCTTTTCAATCAGATAATCTGTATCATTGATGTTTATGACTACACTATTTCCTATGTAAGAAACTATAAATAAATATATTGGTAACATAAAATTTTAATTAAATTTATAAAGCTCTAGGATTTAATAATACCCAATTTGTTCCATCATAAACACACTGACACCACATAAGTGCTAGAATATCGTTTGTTGCTAGTGCAGTTGAAACTCCTTTTACCATTGTCTTTGCTTGTCCACCATTTATAGTCAAAGTTGCACCATCTGTATTTGCTGTGTTGGCTCTGAATAATACTGACATACCTGTTACAAAACCATTGAAGTTTGGAATTGTTATCGCATATGCATCTGTTGTTCCAGCATCTACTGAAGTGATGAGTGAGTTGTTTCTTATGGTTTGCTGTAAATCTATTAAACCTTTTCTTAAATCTTCCGTGTGGTTTCTTACATCTTTTACTGCATCTGTTAGACCTTGTTGTCTTGCACCGACTATAATTGTTCCTTGATGTGAGGCATCTTGTGTGCTATCTGCACTTTCTCCATTTGAAGATAAGTAAATTGTATTCTTAGTTATTGCTGCTATTGCCGTTGTTCCTGTTCCTACTTGATAATCTACTTTTAATTCTGAAACTGCCGAAGTTAAAGTCATATACTCGCCTGAGTTTAGAACATATCCGTCTGTTACGTTACTTCCTGTTCCTGATTGCTGATAGTTAGTTGTAGTTGAAAGTATAGATACACAAGGAGAAGTTTCTTGTGAATTGTCTATTTTTAGTGGTGCATAACCTATCACTGTGGTTGTTGAACAGAACTCTAAAGCTGGAACTATTACTCCATATTCGTTAGTGTATTTTTGTGATTGGAAATAAATTCTATCTACCGTTGATGGAAGTTTTATCGTTTCTGTAAATTGATTTATAGCAAGAGGATATAAGAGTCCTTGTGGAACTGATGAAGTATCTATGTCTGCATATATTTGAATATCATCAACTCTTAGATAAGTATTGCCTGTGCTTTTTGCAAACTTGATATAGAAGATATTTTTTCCGTTCATCAAATCAGTTTCTATTGATTCTGTTTGTGCTGAAGCCGATTGTATCAATGTCTTTAAGGTCGTGTAGTTTACATTGTCGGAAGATATTGAGAATGTTCCCTCTAAAACATTGTTGTTGAACATTGTTGGAACTAATCTTAGATGTTTTATTGGAAGAAGTGTATTTACTTTTATTACAATATTTCTTGCTGTTGTATCGGCAACTGATTGAATACTCTCTAGGGTGTTTGCCCAATCCCAACCATTAACTAAGGTTGGAGTAGTTGTTCCACCACCAACCGAAGCTGAAAATAAGTCACTAAAGTTACTTGCTGAATTGAAAGCGTTTGAATATCTGTATTTACAATTATCTAAGTCAATTATTGAGTTTGAAAGTAGTCCGTCATTATCTGCTCTAAGAGAGGTTTTAATTCCATTTGCAACTATTGTAAAGTTCTCTGATTTCTTGGCAAATCTTTGAATGTAAGAGGCAGTTTCTAAGTCATTTGAAGTATTGGCTTTACAAGTTCCATCTGCTACTGATGATATTAAGTGGAAGTGTAAAGCACCTGATGACCAGATATTAGGCACATCAAAGTAATTGAAAGCACCATCTGTCAAAGAAGCATTTGCTATGGTTTGTGAAGCCAATAGAACATTTGAAGCATCGTGGACGGAAAGTGTCCAGTTACCTGTTCCTTTTGTTACAACCCATACACCTATTTGTGTTGTATATTTTTTTGTCGGAGTATAAGTTTGTCTATGAGTAGCACCCTCATCTATTGCGGCAGTTAAAGCATAAGTATTAGCATAAGCACCACCTGTATCAAGTGAGTTATCAATGCTGTCTGTTGAAGTAGTTGCTTGTAATACTGGTCTAATTTTTTCTGCGACTTTACCAGTGAAAGAAGTATCATTTACAACTTCTTCAAGAGTCGTTGAGTTAATATCAAACCAAACGTCTGAAACATTACCCGCAACAGCATTGATGTGAGAAATCACTCCATAAATAGTTGTTGAACTTGTTGTAAAAGTTTTTGTGAGAAGTGTCCAATCATTTGTTCCATTTACGAAAGCTGTTGTATTGTTTGCTTGTCTTGCTCCAGCCGCATCAAATTCTTGAAATTGAAATTGGCTTGAATTAGTAGCAGCATTATAAGATTTTGCATAACCAGACAATTTATAAGTTGTATTTGATTTTAATGGTATCGCATATTTTGCTAAAATAGTAGCGTCAAGAGAAGCACCAGTTGTTCCATTATAACCTATAACACCAATACATCTACCAGTTGCATCTGTATTGGAAAGTTTAAGAGTAAATTTTCCAGTTCTAGTTACAGCACTATCAAATTCGGCACTAGATGCTGTTGCATATCTTTGAAAAGATACTCCGTATTTTTCATCTTCTACCCACCCATTTGTAGTTCTTGCTGTATCTCCTGCTGCACTATCAATACATCTTAATACTCCACCTTTAGAGGCAGTTGAGATTTTAAGGTCGGTTGGGTTAGTTAATACTTGTGGTAACGTGTTTGCAGAAGCATCTATTGTTTTATTAGTTAGAGTTGTTGTTAGAGAATCAAAGTAAGTTTTGAGTGTTGCCTTTATATTAGCCCAAGTTATCTTCTTTGTGATACCTAGAGTTACATCGACAATAGGAACTACATCAGCATCTATTGCTGGTGTATAACTTGTTAATTCTGTAATTTTTTGATCTGCCATTTTATTGTTTAATTATAAAATTGAACAATAAAAATTTAGAGATTTACTGTCCAAGTTACTGCTAATACATCATTTACTGCTAATGGAGCCGAAGTAGAAAAATTTGCTTCAACAAATAGATTACCTGTAGATGCAGCATCAAATAAGGCTGCAGATTGAATTGTAACTGCTCCAGCAGATGTATTTGTAAAACTTTTTGTAACTGTATAGGATGCAGCACCATCTAGAGTAGATGGACCAGTATAAGATCCTTGCGTTCCCAATGCTCTTGCCAATCCGGTTGCCGATGTTTCACTAGCTAAAGTTGTATCTGTTTTATCTGGAGTTAATGATGCTGTTGATAAAGCAATATATTTTGGTGGTAACGGAGTAGAAATTGAATTTTGTACTTCACCTGTAATAAGAGAAGCAATTAAATCAGCACCTTTATTTACCCTAGAATTATAGGAAAAACCAAGAAATCTTTGTTTCCCGGTTAATGATTCTGTATGAATAATTCCGACTCGATTGAATCCTTTTATTTTTAGATAAAAACCAATTCTTGCACCAATCTTAGTGTGTAAAAAAGATTTTATAATATTCCCATATCTACTAAATTGAAATGGAACTTTTGTGGTTGTCTCTTTCACTTTATTTTTTAATTAATTTCTAAATAAGCGACTGCGTTTGTTCCAATAACTTTGACATGCATTCCTTTTGTAAACTTGTGTTCAGCACAAAAACTTGTTGAACCATTTGCAGACATTGCTCTTCCAAAAAGAACTACTTCTCCAGATGCATTTCCGTCTCTTATTTTGATAGTTGCATTTGCTCCTGATGGAGTAAGTGTAACTGACTCAAGTTCCATGACTTTTGTTGTAGGTACAACTTGTTTTCCAACTGAGCCTGATACGGCTACTTCTAATAACATATTTTTATTTTCTTTTATCTTTAGTTCCTAAAATTTGTTCGACCATTTCTATTACTTGCTTATAAATTTCATAAATTTTTTCCACGTTATTTTGAATCCAATTTTTTTCCATCCAGTTTTTGTTATCTCTTGCAATTATACTCCTTTTCTCTGAATTTTCAATTAGATCCTTAATAGCATTATACCATTCTTCAAAAGTTTCGGCAAAGATAATATTAGCACCATCTTTCGATGCTTCTTTATAAGGAATAATTGGCGATGCCACTATAGGTATTCCTAGAGCAGAATACTCCATTAGTTTTAGGTTTGACTTACAATTTCCGAATGAATTGTTGATAACTGGCGCTAAAGCTATATCCCAACCCCTTGTAGCAAGTATTAAAGGATAATTTTCCAATGATTCTCCAGGAAAATGATGCATTGTGCCCTCAAATCCACAATTTGAACAACTTTCGGCTGGCGTATCTTTCATTGGAAATACACCTCTCAATTCACTAGCGGTCATTCCCATTGTCTCAAAAATTACTTTTCCCTTATATTCTTTGAGTATCTTTTGGATGACTTTCGATATCATCTTTAAATCATCTCCATGAGCATTTCCACCACACCATCCAATTCTTATTTTATCATTTCTTTTTACTACAGGAACATCCCATTTATCTTTATCCAAATAATTTGGTATTACAAAAATGTTATTATTGTATGGAAAATATTCTCTTGCTAATTGTTTTGTAGAGACAATCATACCAAGTGCCTTTTTACTCATTTCCATTGATCTGTGAACAAATAATGTTCCAGGATTCCAAGCTCCATATCCTCCAGTATTATTAGGAGATACATGTTGAATAAAATCATCATACTCTGTAATAAATGGAATATTATGTTTCATCATAAAATTCATTAAAAGAGCTGCATCAACTGATCCTGTATTTTGCATAACAACTAAATCTGCATCCATTAATTCTTGCTCAGTTGGTTTCTGTAAAACATATTTTGCATCAGCAAGGCCCATTCTCTTTAAGAACTTTGCAGGTTGTTCGCAACGGAAGTAGCCACATCCTCCATTATCTCTTGCTACAAACAATATACTCTTTTGATTATTCATGTTTTTTTGCGCTTAATACCAATTCAGATTGGCTCCTGTTAAACAAATCACCAACTCTTTCTGAGAACCATATACTAACGGCTGGATCATTAAATCCGGCTTGATTGATACAGTCCGAAAGATATTCTTTATTAAATTGAGTTGGATGATTATAGACATCATTTAATAATTTTATCGATATGTCTCCTCCGACAAATCCTCGACAAACAAATTCAAAATCATCAACGACCATAATCAAAACTCCTT